>Ga0224501_10000637_pt1 | contig 27286 bp, 29 predicted proteins | sample SF_Oct11_sed_USG_4_FD_169105 | JGI IMG/M metagenome (GOLD analysis project Ga0224501, IMG submission 169105) | Sediment microbial communities from San Francisco Bay, California, United States - SF_Oct11_sed_USGS_8_1 | ecosystem: Environmental > Aquatic > Marine > Sediment | place: USA... | reverse complement strand
GCAACCAGATCATTTTCACCACTGTTGACGGCGTAATATTGACCCATAATACCTTGAAGATCAGGAAACTCGTAAACCATATTAGACATCAGATCACATTTATAGAGTTGGGCTGCTCTTGTTACGAGAGCAACCTGTTCTTCGGAATCACCGAGTAAGTGAGTAATCACTTCACACAAATTGGCCACACGAACAGTTTTTTCATATATGGTGCCAAGTTTATTTTGGAACATGACAGATTTGAGTTTTTCTATATAGTCAGATAAAGGTTTTTTATTGTCCTGTTGATAGAAAAAATTAGCGTCCGCCAATCTGGGGCGAATGACTTTTTCATTTCCATTGATTACTGTTTGAGGGTTTGAACTTTCAATGTTGGATATGGTGACAAATTTTGGTAACAACTTGCCATCCTCATCAACAATATGAAAGTATTTCTGATGTTCAGCCATTGAAGAGATAAGCGCTTCAGCAGGAACAGATAGAAACTCTTCATCAAAGTTTCCAACCAGAGCAACCGGCCATTCAACCAGACAGGCTACTTCATTTAACAGATCTTGGCTGATTACAACTTTTCCACCAGATTTCTCGGTAGCCTGTTGGGCAATTGTTTGTATTTTTTGCTTTCTGAATTCAAAATCAGCTAAAACATAATTTTTTTCAAGTAATTCAGAATACAAATCAGGTTTTGTGATTGTTATAGATTGATTGGCATGAAAGCGATGTCCATAAGTGATGTTGGAAGATTGTAATCCGAACAACTCGACAGGCAAAACAGCTTCACCCGACATAGCAACAATCCAATGAACAGGACGACTAAATTGAAAAGTTTGATCTCCCCATTTCATTGCTTTGGGTACAGGTAAAGAGGAAGTTGCTTTTTCCAGAATTTCCTGGATAAGAGCTGATAACGGCAGTCCTTTTACATCAGCTACATAAGCAAGTCTTTCTCCTTTATCAGTTTGTTTTCGCTCCAATATAGAAACATCAACACCACAAGATTGAGCAAAACCGGTTGCTGCAGGTTTTGGTTTACCAGAATCATCAAAAGCAGCTGAAACTGCAGGACCCAGACGCTCAACTTTACTGTCTGTTTGCGCAGTATCAAGTTGATAAAAAATAACGGCTAATCGTCTTGGTGTTGCAAAAAAAGAGCTTTTCTCATAACACAAAGAGAAAGAAGAAAATGCGTTAATCAAATTTTGATGGAGAGAATCGGCTAAATGAACCAAAACACCAGGAGGAAGTTCTTCACAACCAAGTTCAAACAAAAAATCCTGTTTTTCCATTACTTCTTCTCCTGACAAATTGGAAAACCGAGTTTCTCTCTTGATTGGTAATAACTCTCAGCAACTGCACGAGACAAAGCTCTGACTCTTAAAATATAGGCCTGTCTTTCAGTGACCGAAATCGCATGACGAGCATCGAGCAAATTAAAAGCATGAGAAGCTTTTAAAACCATTTCATAAGCTGGAAGAGGTAAACCTTCTTCAATTAGCTTACAACTTTGTTTTTCGCAGTAATCAAAATAACCAAACAGATAATCAACATCAGCATGTTCGAAATTATAAGCTGACATTTCGACTTCATTTTGATGAAAAACATCTCGGTAAGTTACAACACCTTGAGGACCTTCTGTCCATACCAGATCAAAAATACTGTCCACACCTTGTAAGTACATGGCAATTCTTTCAAGACCGTAGGTGATTTCGCCGGTAACAGGCTTGCATTCAAGACCGCCGACCTGTTGAAAATAGGTAAACTGGGTAACTTCCATACCATTTAGCCAGACTTCCCAACCTAATCCCCAGGCACCCAGAGTTGGAGATTCCCAATTGTCTTCAACAAAGCGAATGTCATGCTCCAGTGGATCTATACCTAATAATGTCAATGACTCAAGATACAGATCCTGAATGTTTTTGGGAGAGGGTTTCAAAACCACCTGATATTGATAGTAATGTTGCAATCTATTGGGATTTTCACCATAGCGACCATCTGTTGGACGTCTGCAAGGTTGAACATAGGCTGCGCACCACGGCTCAGGGCCAATGGAACGCAAAAAAGTAGCAGAATGAAATGTGCCGGCACCAACTTCCAAATCAATTGGTTGAACAATCACACATCCCTTGGAAGACCAAAATTGTTGTAAGGTCATTATCAAGGATTGGAAGGTTTGTGGTGCAGAAGCAATACCTTTACCAGACAAAATGTTTCCCCAAAAATAAAACAGTTGCGCGATTATAACAAGCTTGAGAATTTGATCATATGGTTAATTAATTGATTTAAATCTGACTTCTATTGTTCTTGTGGCTTGCATTGGAGAGTTGACGGCACATTGTCCCTGGCTGACAATAGTATAAAAAGTATGACTATTGATGGTTGTTGCAGAACAACTGGTAATAGCCTGACAGTTTTTTAAACCTTGAGTATTAAAAATAAAGTTTTGATTTGAACAATTTCCTGGACTACCGTCAACAGGGAAAAGTTGCATAGCCTGAATATTAGCCCCTGATTCAGCAGCAGAAAAAGCCTGTTGTGAAAGAATATGGTGTGAAAGAGAAATTTGAGATTGGGAATTAAGGTTAACCAGACCAGCAGCCAGAAGAGAAACGATAATGATGATAAATAAAAGCATGACCAGACTAATACCGGTCTGACGATGATGAAAAACAGAATCATTGATTTTTCGGCTAGGGCACATTTCTTATATGAACCTCGTGAAATAATTGAAACGATTCAACACCTAGAGACTGGTTTTTAGAACGATTAAAAATTTCAAAACTCATTTGAAACAATCCGGAACGATGCAGGTTTCCAGGTTGATAGGTGAAAACTGTCCCTGATGCAGCAAGATTTTCAGCCATTAAGCTGATGCTTCCACCTGTTGGAGGAAATGGTTGACTGGCGACCATAGGATAGTTTTTATAGCTATACAATTGACCTGTATTATCGTCGAGACAAAAAGATGATGGTGAATTGGTCAAGAATATTCTATTTTGTGGTGGTAAATATTTAAATTTGTAGGGAGCCGGAAGATTAATGGTGGCAATTCCGCTATTAACCGAGAAACCGGAAAAAGCGGTGATAACACCAAGGTTGGTAGAATAAAGTTCGTTTGTTGTAATTGGCATTACGACAACATATTGAGCGGCAGAGCTGGCCACATCAAATTCAGCAACCTGAATATTATCGAGAGGTATTGCGTTATTAAAATCAATTAAAGTAGAAGCGTTTTCAACATGAATATATTCAACGCAATATATAGAACCAGAGTTTCCCACTCGAATACTTTGTGGTAGTGATTCTCTCAGGTTTCTGCTGATAATTTCAGTAATAAATTTTGTAGATGAACCAAGAGAATGTCGATCTTTTGCATCAACATAGCCTGAAACAGAAAATAAAGAAATTTTACTAAGAGAAATAGCAAGAATACCCAAAAGTAAAATTACAATAACCAGTTCAAACAAGGTGAAACCTTTGAGTTTTGATATTACAAACATCAAAAATTCCCCTTGTACTGAGAAAAAACAAAAACTTCACCTTGAGGTGCAATAATCGTTACCTGGATTTTTTTTAATGATGTAGATGGTAGAGCAAAATCAACGCCTGCATATGAAACCTGAATAGAGACCTGATAACTGGAATAGCCTTGACGCGTATTTCCGTTAGCATCAACCGGTGGTTGTTCGCTTAAATTATTAAAATCATCAACATCGTCATAGTTCGTTCTTAATTCTGAAACTTCAGGCCCCAAAATGATGCTACAAGGAAGTGATGGAAGACTATCACAACGAATTGCATTTCCAGTAGGTGAAAAATCATCATATGATTTTAAATTTATTTCCTCAAGATAGGTTTGAGCTAATTCAGCCGCTTTAAAGTGTAGGACGCTATCACTGCTTTGTTTTTGAGCATTAGAAAAGAAAGAATAAAAAACAACAATAACAATGCTGCTCAGAGCAATAGAAATAACCAGCTCAATTAATGAGTAGGCGTTACTATAAAATTGGTAAGGTCTGGCATGGTTTAACATTGATGAATGTAGCCGCTTGCCTCAAAACAAACAGAAACTGAGCTATCAGAAGAAACGGTTAAAGTTAAAGGGTTTGTTTCGCCCAGGCTTGAAAAAGCAATATCAGCTGCTGGAGAAATGAAGATATCCTGATCAAAGGTAAGAGGATAATTATACCCCGCCAAAGAAAGTGACACGCCATCAGCTTTTAAATCAACTGTGTTAGAGGTTGTGGTCAAAGAAAAACTTCTGCCAGAGTCATTCATACTTAATTCTTGAGCAAGCCTTGCAGTAGCGATTAATTGTTGAGCAACAGTATCTTGAGTATATTGACGTGATGAACTAAATTTGGAAACAGCATAAGTAGAAAGTATGGCTGTTACCGCCATTACAACAATTAATTCAAGAATAGTAAAGGCCGCACATCTGTGCGACCCGAAGCAGTTATTCAACTTATTTTTAGCAATTGGCTGGTATTGCATTGTTAATAACAACTGGAGCAGATCCTGCAGCAGCAGATTCAGCATAAGTTACAGTACAAGTTGTATAGGTTCCATAAGTAAAGGTAACAGTTGAACCATCGCTCGAAGCAATAATATCGCCTTGTAACTCAAGGGAAGCAGCCAACCCATCGGAAACCGGGGTTCCTGAGGTGCCAGCATTAGGATAGCCAAATTTGGTAGCAACAGTAGCACCTTGTACTAAAACAGAAGGTGGAGTTGCAGCGGTTTCATCTAAGGATTCTTCCCCTTCAATCAGGGATTTTGAATAAATAAGCGTAGCTGCACCGCGAACAGCACCTTCTACACCACCCATAACAGAGCTTCTGGCTTCAGCCTGAAGATCTATAAATTTAGGACCAGCAATCGCGGCCATGATTCCTAAAATAACAATCACAACAATCAACTCAATTAAAGTAAAGCCACGATTATATTTTGATATTTGGTAAACTTTGAACATTTAATATCTCCGTATAGTTTCAATACAACTTCAATTTTAAGAATAGACCAATTTCTTAAATTTCGCTGACTAGTTATTAATTTTTGATGAAAGATGAACTTTGCCGGATAAAGGGTTATAAACGATAAATTCATCAATATAAACGGGTGAGTAGTAGAAGCATGAATTGCTTTTTGATTCTGTCCAGAATTCATCTTTATTTGCAGTAGTTTGAATACGATTCCCCAGTTTGTTGAGAACAAATTGCCAGATTTCTGAACAATCAGAAGTCTTTAGTTTGTAGTTTGCAGAACGATGTTCAAATCGGGTACCAACAGGAAAACCATAATCGTTAAAATCAAGTCCTATACCGTTAGATATGATGACATTAATATGTTTTTTTTCTGCTTGAGCAAGAAATTTTATATTAGACAGCCGAATGCCATTTTGCAGAGCATAATAATTAAAATACAAGGTCTGTCTGGCAAGGTTTTGATGAATGTTTGGATCTTTAAGGTAAAAAAGATAAAAAAACAATGTCAGAGCAAAAAATAAAACAATAATATAAATAGAAAAATGTTTGAAAAAAGGCATTTATTTTCCACTGGCTTTAGATGTCAGATCCCACATGGGTAGATAAACAGCCAACATTAATATCAGGACAATAGCGCCAATAAAGACAATTAAAACGGGTTCTATATAATCAGAAAGCTTTTTCAAATCATAATCAACTTGTTCTTCATAAAACCCGGCAACTTCATCAAGCATTTCATCAAGCTGCCCGGTTTCCTCGCCAACTGCAATCATTTGTAAAACAAGAGGAGAAAACATTTTTGATCTGGTAGCTACAACCTTGATGGATTCTCCATTTTCAACGCCACTTCGCATTTCTTTTATATGAAAAGAGACCCATTTGTTATCAACAACTTCAGAAACAATATTAAGCGCATTAATTAATGGAACGCCTGAACGACTCATCATTGCAAAAGTACGTGAAAATCTGGCTAGCAAAGCCCTGTATAGTATGTTACCGAAAATCGGTATTTTGAGTTTAAATTTATCCCACCACAATTCACCTTGATTGGTTTTTATGTATTTTGAAAAACTGAAAAACCCGGCAAAAGAAGCTATCAGAATAACCACCCAGTAATTAAGAAAAAACTCACTTGAGGCCATTAGCATCCGTGTTGGTAAAGGTAGGTCGCCAGCATTGAAACTGGCAAATAACTTGCTGAATTGAGGAATAACAAAAATGTTAATCACGACAATAGCAGCAACAATAGCCATTATCACAAACAAGGGATAACGCATGGAAGACTTAATTCTTTGACGTGTTTTTTCTTCAAGTTCAAGATACGCAGCTATTTGTTTAAAAGATTCTTCAAGTTGACCGGAGTTTTCACCCACATGAATCAAGCTGATATAAAGAGTGGAAAAAATATCAGGATGTTTTGCTAAAGCGGTAGCCAGATTTGTACCAGCATTTAAATCATGAAACACTTTATCCAGTACATTTTTTAATAGAGTAGAGGTAGATGATTGTAGTAAACCATTAATGGCTCGGGTTAAAGGAACACCAGCACGAGTAAGACTGTACATTTGGCGACTGAACAAAATCAGTTCCTGAATGGGTACATGTCTGGAAACAAAAAGATGAGATATATCTTTATCAAATAGACTTTTAGTCTGATCTAACTCTTCAAGTTTTAGCGGAATAATGCCTCTGCCCAACAGAGTATCTGCTGCAGTCTGTCTGGAATTTGATTCAATTGTACCATTTAAAGCCTCACCATTTTGGCTTCTCGCGGAATATTGAAAAAAAGGCATGGTCAAATATCCTTGCTATCAATAGATTCACAGACTTTTAACACTTCTTCTACTGTGGTAACACCCTCCATTGCCAGTTTAATTGCAGAATGGCTTAGAGGTGTAAAATGCGTTGATTCACGCGCAAGATTGGCAAATAAAGAGTATTTTTTTACTCTGATTGCATCAAGCATACCTTGATCAGGAAGAAGAATTTCAAAAATAGCCGCTCTCCCGTGGTAACCGGTATTATGACAATGAGTACAGCCTTTACCGTATTTCCATTGTGTTTTGGCATCAATCTTATCGTTTTGTTTTTCGAGCCATACAAATTCATTCTCAGTTGGCGTATAAGTTTCAGAACAAAGCGGACAGATCCTTCTTACAAGTCGTTGTGCAATAATACCTCTCAAGCCGCTTGCCAAAAGATAGGATTCTGCTCCCATATCAACAAGTCTGATGGCCGCTGATAAAGTATCATTGGTATGTAGAGTTGAAAAAACCAGATGTCCGGTAACAGCAGCACGTAATGCAATCTCGACTGTCTCCTGATCACGCATTTCTCCGACAAGAATAATATCAGGATCCTGACGCAAAATAGTTCTCAAAACTCTGGCAAACGTGAGATCAATCTTGGGATTAACCTGAACCTGATTAACTCGTGATAATCGATATTCAACAGGATCTTCAATTGTAATAATTTTTTTCTCCGGCGAATTTATCTCGGATAGAGCCGCATACAAAGTGGTAGTTTTACCGCTACCGGTTGGGCCCGTTACCAGCACTAAACCATGGGGGTAAGTTAAAAGTTTTCGGATTTCTTTTATTATGACTTGATTAATGCCGGTTTGATCGAGTTTCAAAATACCGGCACTTTGATCCAGCAAGCGCATAACTACCGATTCACCGTGCTGAATAGGCATGGTAGACAAGCGAATATCGACCTCATGGTTTTTAGTATTAATTCTGAAACGTCCATCCTGAGGTTTTCTTTTTTCTGAAATATCGAGCCCGCACATTAGTTTGAGACGAAGGACCAAAGCCGGAACAATACGAGTTTCCTTGATTACCTGTTCTTGCAAAATACCATCGACTCGCATTCTTACGCGCAGAACATTTGCATCAGGTTCAATATGAATATCAGAAGCTTTAAGTCTCAACGCCTGATCAAATATACTTTGTAAAAGTTTTGCAACAGGCGCCTCCTCGCTTGAAAGATTTTCATTTAAACTGGGTAGATCAAAGGTTTCATCATCTAGCTCTTCCTGTAATTCTTCTGCAAGTGTAGAAATTTCAGAAGAGGAACTGTAAAAACTTTCGATAGAAGAAAGGATGTCGGATTCTATAGAAACACAAACTTTAACAGGTTTGGAAAGAAGGTTTTGTAATTGGTCAAACTTATCCAAATCAGTAGGGTCGGCCATTACAACCAAAAAATGATCTTCTTTTTCATCAATGACCAACGCTCTTAATCTTCTGGCGCTTATCTCTTTTAGTTTATGTACGGCTTCAGGGTTAATTTTAAACCTGAGCAAGTCAATGTACTCAATTCCCAATTGCTCAGCAAGCAACTTGAGCATACGTTTTTCATCAACATAACCAAGACTAATCAACTGCTTGCCGAGTTGAAGACCAGATTGCTTTTGTTGAAGAAGCGCATCATGCAGCTGATCAGAAGTAATAATTTTATTGTCAACCAACAGATCGCCTAGACGTATTTTTTTTAAAACCATAAAAAACCTACCAGGATTTTATTTTGTGACTGATAAATTGTTTTTGTTGTGCAGATAACATTTGATCTTGTAATGCACTTTGATAGCCAAGTTTAGCTTGTTCAGTTTGACCCAAAGATTCAAGAGAAATAGCCAGACCTAAATACCATTCACCTCTTCCATCGTAATTGGTAATAAGATATTGGTAATCTTGTACAGCTTGAGAATGAAGATTAAGTTTTTGCCTGACAATAGCTCTCATTTGTAATAGTTGTACAAGATTTGCGGATTGAGAATTAATATCCTGTAAAAGCTCGTTGGCTCTGGTGAAATTGGAGATATTAAAATAATAGGTTGTAGCAATAAGTCTATAGGGAGAAATATTGGCATATTGGTCCATCGTTAATTGTAATGCAGTTTCAGCATCATCATTATTTTCAATCAGAATGCTTAAATAATAGGCTCTTGCGTTATGAAAATCCGGATGCTTGGATAGTAAAGCTAATAGCTGTTGTTTTGTTTTTTGATAGCCTACCAAAAAATAATTGGACTGAATTTGATTTAGCTTATCGGCTAATAAGGTTTGTTTAGAAACTTGAATACCGTTTGCCTTTTCCGAATTTTTATCAGATGTTGGATTGGAAACAAAACTATTGCTTGGGCTAACAGGCTGCCTTTTGTCAGCTTTTTCGGGTAAAAGCTCTCTGGGATTTTTCTGTGTTGGAATTATCTGAGGTGTTTCATTGGTTTGAGAATTGATTTCAGATAAGTGAACATGTTGAGCTGGTTGTGTGTCTGGAAGTGAAGCAAAATAATGTCCAACTGGTTCAAACAAGGAAAATATAGATATTTCTGATGAAGATTTAGTTCGGACATCATCAGGAGCAACTATTTTGTTACTGGAAAAAAGCAAATAAACAAAAAAACAAGAAGCTAAAATGGTGAAAAACATCGTTGAAGCAGGGAAATATGATTTGTCGGCAAGTTTCCAAAAATGAAATCCCTGTTTTTTTTCCTTGTGTTGTAAATCTCTCAGGACATTGTTGATAACGCTCATAATGATCCCCAAACAGCCATTGCTGATCCGCTAACAAAAATTGCCCAAAAAATAACAAATAAGGAAAGATGATCCTGAACAAAAGTATTAACAGATTCGGTGTCTTTTGCTGCCAGCAAAATGTCTCTTGCAGTGATTTTTCGTCTGTTCTTGCCAAAACTCAAAAGTAAAGATTTGTGGCACAAAATATTAATTAGTCTAGGGACGCCTTTTGAGTATAAGCGCAGTAAAAGATGAGCAAATATGGAAATAACAATAGTACAGGATTGAGATTTTGAAAGTCTGGCATGAACATAATTCGAGATTTCACCAAGACTTAAGGGGCTCAAATGATAACTAAAAGCAATACGTTGATTTATTTGGCGTAAATGGCGTTGTTGCAATTTGATATCAAGCTCTTCCTGACCAAATAAAACAATTTGAATGAGTTTTTTTTGTTCAGTTTCGATATTAGTAAAAAGTCTGATAATTTCCAGACAAGCATCATCTATTAATTGAGCCTCATCTATCAGTAATACGACACTTTGATATTTTTTGTTTAGGCTTATCAATCTGTTTTGAATGCGCTGGCTAAGCCTGTCCTGAGTTACTGAATGCCTGATTTTAATACCAAGCTCTATGGCGAGAGAATGAAGCATTTCAATCGGAGAAAGTTTTGAGTAGGGAATGTAGGCTACAAAATATTCAGGCTCCAATTGATTTAAAAGCATACGGCAAAGCATGGTTTTACCAGAACCGACATCACCAGTAATTTTGACAATTGCCTCTCCTGATGAAATAGCAAAATTTAAAACATTTAACGCTTCAATATGGGTTTGTGATGGATGAAAAAAGTGCGTATCGGGTGTCAAACCAAAAGGCAATTGATGCATTGAATAGTGATAAAGATACATGCCTACATTGCCTTGATGCGTTGTTTGATCTGTTGTATTTGTTGGTTGTTAAATTGATCGCTTGATAAATTAGCCTTAAGCAGTATGACAAGCTCGCTTTTTATCATAGATTCGGATCGTTGTTTAAACAGGTTGCCAACAATAGGAACATCTCCAGCCAAAGGTGTTTTATTTTGGCTTTTGGAAACGCGGTTTTGCATCAAGCCACCAATCACAATAATTTGCTGGTCTTTTGCTCTGACAACACTATCTGACTCCCTGACATTGGTAAGGGCAAGCGGTAAGTTAAATTGTTCAGCACCAAGAGTAAAAGATTTTTGTTGGTCAGAAACTTCGCTCACTACAGGATGAATATGAAGAATTATGTCTCCGTTTTGATTAATTTGGGGGGTTACATCCAGTGAGATACCAGAGAAAAAAGGAGTTAGAGTAACATCCGGAGTTGTTGCTGTGCTGGTTCCGGTAACAGTTGTAGTGGAAACATCAGTAACAAAAAATTCATCGCTGCCAACTTTTATAATGGCTTTTTGATTGTTAACAGTGGAAATCCTTGGTGATGAAAGCACATGTACATCACCTTGAGTTTTAAGAAGATCAATAGCTGTATCAAAAGTTGCACCTTGATAAAGTAAAGAAAAAACACCGGCCAGAGGTGAGGCTTGTTGTGAAAGGATTTGTCCCTGTTGAGCGATAGTCAGGTTATTGGTTCCATCCCGTACACTGTAGATTTTTTGCCAGTCAATCCCTGATTGGAATCCTTCGTTTAGAGAAACCTCAATAATTTTTGCTTCCAAAGTAACCTGACGATTCAGGTTTTGCTGGGTGATGCCTAAAAAATCACGAACAACGCGTTGGGTCTTAGGTAAAGCCTTAACAATTACAACACCGGAGTGAGGACTAACAACTACCTGAGCGGTTTTTTCGCTCTGGGTAATTAATTCAAGACTTTTCTGTAATTCTTCCCAAAAGTCAGCTTTGCTTTCAGTTAAAATTTCTGAAGAATTAAATTGCAAGGCATTGTTTTGTTGTTGATTATTGCCAGCAGGATATTGTTGCTGGTTTTGTGATTGCTGGTTTTGCATGTTCATGGTTTGTCCGGCAACGCGGGTGTGGGATTTTCCCTCTCTGGATAAATTAATGTAATCAACCGGATAAATTATGGTCATGGATTCAGCGGAAGAAGCAATATAAAACATCCCCTGTTTTTCAATAGAAATGGGATAGATCCTTTCAACAGCCTTTATAACTTCGTCAATGGTTACATTTTTAAGTTGAAGAGAAATTTTCAGTTTAATTTCAGGACTGACAACCATATTATAAGAAGAGTCATTTACCAGACTGAGCAAAAAGCTTTTTGCATCCATATTGTTAACTGAAACATCAAACCTTTCCTCAGGTGTAACCGGTTCTATCTTTATCGGTGGAATCATTGAGTCAAGGATAGTTTGTTCGTTGGGTACAGTTGTTGAATCTGCATTTTCCTCAATAGCATCAACAGCCATCTGCTTGCTATCAACATCCAGATATGTTTGGCATCCGTAAAGAATAAAACCTAAAATTATTACAATATATCTGTTCATTTTTTTTGTTTCACCTTTGGTACTAATGTAAGGTAATAATTCCCTTTGTCTGATTTGAGTAAAACCCGATAGGGTTCAATTTTAACAACAAGCTGGTTTTGAAATTTATCACCAACCTGATACTTGTGATTATTAATAACGGCAATACGATTATCATGTTTAATAAAAATTGCTGTCAGCAGTTGTTTTGGTTTACTGCTTGCGGAAGATCGGGTACCAAAATTACTAGCATTAGGTGGGCGAGTAGGGTCGGCCGACATTACATTAAATGAAGGCATAGAAAAAATAAAAACAAGTATATATATATATACATACGAAAAATTAGCCACCTATCCACTCCTTGTTCAGGCTTAATGTTGAAAGCTCCAGCATGATAATAGATGATGGATACTTGTCGACCAGATATTCCAAAGAATCAAAATGAAAGCTGTGTTGCATAGATTCAAGATATAGAAGAAAATCAACAGTACTTTGATAATCACCTTCAAACTCGAGTTTTACAGGATGTTTATAAAGTTTTAGTTGTGAATTATTTTCTCCGCTGGCAAGGATAACAGGTTCCAGTTTGGTTAATGACATGAGTTTAAGGCTGGAACGATGAGAGAAAACTGATTTAATAACACTTGCCATCATTTCAGGCTGAATTAAATTAATAGTTTTTTTTCTCAGATCACTTTTTAATTCATCGAGTTCGGTTTTAACGCGATCAAGTTGAATCTGAACAGGATGATTTTTTTGCTTCAAATAATTACTGTTGAGCTGCTGGTGCGCCAAATTAAGTTGATTGATTGTATTTGTGTTTTGTAGTCTTGAATTTTCAAGTTGACGAATTTGTTTACTCTGATTAGTCATATAAAGAGAATCAAAAGTAGCAAATACTAATAGAAGCATTACAAAAGTAATGAGCAATCTTACCTTTAGAGCCAGATTATCAAAACGGAGAATTAGAGATAATAAATTATTGATCATTCACCAACCTCCCGTTGAGCAGCTCGAAAGCAACAATATGAGCCTTGTTCTCGTTGCGTTGAATAACAAATTCATCAAAATATCGTTTTAATGAGGGATATTTTTTAAGTTGATCAACATATCCAGGAATCTGTTTGCTGTCAGTTGAAGAACCGAACAGACTGACATATTCAGGCGTAAGAATAATTTTGGTAAGCCAGACAGTATCAATATTTTTTTTTGCGAGATCAGCAAGTATTTGACTGTATTTTACTCTTGATTGACCAACTGGCTGTCTTATTAGGTTTGAAATTTCACGATAATTGGTTAATTCGTTTTGCAGCGTCAAGAGCTCAGATTCCAGCTCGTTAATTTTAACTGTAATTCCCAGTTTGTTTTGTTGCTCAACAAGTTGACTTTGCAATCTTGAAATTTGTTGATTTTGAGATTCAAGTTCATAATTAAGTTGAGAAATATGTTGAGAGTCTAGCCAGATGAATAACAGCATGGATAGAGTGAAGATCGTAACAACCAAAAAAGAGAATCGGCTATCAAAGCTTAGTGGTTTTGGTTGATATTGGGGAAAATAAAAGTTTATAGACTGCATTACTTTCCCCCCCGACAGATACAACCCAATTCATAAAAACCGGCGATTGAATGAGAGTTATTATTTATATATTCAGGAATAACTGATTGGCAGGGAACATCCGTTAGTTGCTTTATCAAATTTAATAGTTTATCAGCATTTTCCTCATTGGCTTGTAGTAATAACAATTCAATGGGTCGTCGGAATAATTGGCTGACAACATAATCCAGTGTTCTTTGGGTTTCCAAAAGAAATCTTTCAGACAATTCCTCCTGTTCCTGCTCAAGGACAAATTCCTCAACCCGCTCTTGAGGAATAAAGAAATCTTTCTTATGGCGCACAAAGGCGAGTTCATTATTATAATAAAAATTGAAAACAAGCCCCTGATCATTTTCACCAACAAAGCCGATAATTTTTTGGTCATTAAAATAAGGTAATAGAGCATGGCCAATAACTAATTCCTCAATATCGATATTTTCAAGGAGTAAGGAAGTTTTATCACAAATATCAATGAGCTGCTCGATCAGATCTTTGCTAACAGTAACGGCAACAATTTGTTTGTTTTTGTTTTCAGGATGAGCCGGTTGATAATAGCTAACAAGACAAGAGTCTACAGGAATATCAATAAGATCCTTGACTTGCCACTTTAGCGCATCCATAACTTCATCGTCATTAACATCTGGCTTATCAATATTGTGAGTTTGATATAAATCATTAGCCAGTATCCATCGACAGGGATTTTTTTGAAGATGATTTTGATTGACGAATGCCATAATTTTTTGTTGAAGATCTGATATTGAAGAGTACTCAATTAGCGCTCCATGTTTTAATTCAACAGGATCACAGGTAATGTCAAAACAATGAACACGACATACACTTTCATTAATATAAAAGGTAACTAACAAAGAATTTAATTTTCTTTTAAAAACACCCATACACTAAATCTTCAAATTAAAGCAGGGGAAAGAAATGAAATGGGTCAATCCTGTCTACCCTGTCGAATGAAACCTGTTTGTAAAATCAAATAATTATTTATTTACGTCCTGCTTAAAGTGTAGTTCAGAATTAAAAAAAGGTTGAATTATTTGATTTGGTTTTAAAGAAGAGAATTTTAAGCAGGATCTTTTAACTAAATGGATAAGTCGGCTATAATGTCCCACATGTCAAATATCTTGTCATAAAGTCCAAACAGGTTTTGATAATTAAGGTCGATTTGGAGTTGTAAATACAGTTGGAGATTTTACGCGTGAAAAAAATTAGTATGTTATCAATTATTTGCACCTTTGCATTTAGTGGATATATAGCAGCAGACCATTTAGCTGGTCACAGTGTTGAAGAAAGAACCAAGCCTTCTGGTAAGGTTTATAAAGAAGGTGACGATGTTCCAGTTGCAAAGCCTGTTGTTGCAGTCAGTACAGGTGGCACTCGTTCTGGCGAAGAAATTTATAAGGCTTCTTGCGCAACTTGTCATGCAAGCGGATTGGCTGGTGCACCGGTATTGGGTGATGCTGCCGGATGGAAAGACAGAGTAGCCAATGGAAATGAAACACTTTTCCAAAATGCGATCAAAGGTTTTAATGCAATGCCGCCAATGGGTATGTGTACTGACTGTAGTGAAGATGAAATTAAGGCTACAGTAAATTATATGCTCGACAATCTGTAAAATCATATTGTTTGAGAATTGTCAGAAGCCGCTTTAAAGCGGCTTTTTGATTGAATTTTATAATTGATATTTACCAATACATCCTTATAAAGTTTATGAGGTGAGGTGAGCATTTTGAGTATTATTTTTTTCCTAAAATAGTGATTTAGGTAATACAATTTAGACATAATCGTAATTTGAGCAAAATATAGTCGGAGATCACTTGCTAATAGGGTAATTGATCACTATAATTTGCGCCGCGAAAAAGCTACTAATTGTTTTATTGGTAGCTCGATCAAACCATAGCTGAAACGGTTGTATTCTTATGGCTAACCAAATGACCACAAAAGGTCAACAACTTGCTTTTAAGATGATTTTGATTCAGGTAACCGCGGTAGCATTGGTTGCAATTATCGCTCTGATTTATGATCTTGTCGCCAGTTATTCTTTAATAATTGGCGGCTTGATTTGTGTGATACCAGCCATTTTATTTGCCTTGATGGCTTTTAAAGAAGGTGGTGCACAAAAAGCCAAAGCAGTTGTAAGAATGTTTTATGCTGCAGAGGCCATCAAGTTTATATTAACAATTGGATTGTTTATTTTAAGCTTTAAATTGATGTCAGTTAACCCTGCAATGGTAATGGCAGGATATGTTATTGCGCTGACTGCAAACTGGATATCGATAAGATTTTTTAAAAACGCTAATTATTGAAAGGTTAGTTTAAATGAGTGAAGCTGGACACGAGCTGACAAGCTCTGGTTACATAAAACACCATCTGGTTAATTTACAGGTATGTCAAACTGAAGAAGGTTGGCAATGGGATCCTGAAGTTTGTAGTGGCAAGTTCAACACAGTTCATGTTGACAGTATCGGTTTTGCTGTAGTGCTGGGTTTGATATTCAGTCTTCTTTTTCACCGAGCTGCCAAAAAAGCTACCCCTGGTGTCCCTGGAAAATTTCAGGCGTTTGTTGAATTGATTATCGAGTTTGTTAACAAAAGCGTTAAAGAAACTTTTCATGGTTCAAGTAAATTAATCGCACCTTTATCGCTAACAATATTTTGTTGGATATTTCTGATGAATTCGATGGACTGGGTACCTGTTGATCTTTTACCCTGGATTGGCACCTGGTTTGGTATAGAGTATTTAAAAGTATTACCAACGGCTGATCCCAATATTACTTTTGGTATGTCGTTGACCGTTTTTGTATTAATTATTTTTTACAGTATTAAAATCAAGGGGCCAGTCGGCTTTTTTAAAGAGTTGGCTTTCCAGCCATTTGGTAAATGGATGCTTCCTTTTAATCTTATTCTGGAAGTGGTTAGTCTGGTCGCAAGACCAGTATCATTAGCATTACGATTATTTGGTAATCTTTATGCTGGTGAGTTGTTATTCTTGCTAATTGCACTATTGTTCACAGCAGGACCTTTTGGAATTCTGGGTGGCGCTATTGCACAGTTTATCTGGGCGTGTTTCCATTTATTGGTAATACCCCTGCAAGCTTTTATATTCATGATGCTGACTATTGTTTATCTTAGTATGGCGCATGAGGATCATTAATTTAACGTTATATTTTATTATTTACACTGGAGATAAAAATGGAATCAATACTTTCATCAACCGTTTTAGGTGTGACTCTTATACTTGGTATGGGCGCACTGGGTACAGCTATCGGTTTTGGTTTGTTAGGTGGAAAGTTCTTGGAAGCTTCTGCACGTCAACCTGAGCTTGCACCAATGCTTCAAGTTAAGATGTTTCTGGTTGCTGGTCTTTTGGACGCTGTAACAATGATCGGTATCGGTATCGGTATGTGGTTTACGTTCGCGAGTCCTTATTTGGCACAATTGAACGGTTAATTAGTATTTATTATTGTTTTGATACAGGAGAAGCGGTATGAATATTAATATGACGCTCTTTTTTGAAATGATCGCTTTCGCCACATTTGTATTTTTCTGCATGAAATTTGTATGGCCTCCTTTATTGGGTGCTATAGAAGAAAGGCAGAAAAAAATAGAGGAAGGTTTGGCTGCAGCTGACAGAAGTCAAAAAGACCTTGAGTTGGCACAAAAAAATGCAGAGAAAACTATGCACGAAGCTAAAGAGAAAGCAGCTGAGCTGATTGATCAGGCTAAAAAGCGTCATGCAGAAATTGTCGATGCCGCAAAAGATGATGCCAGAGCAGAAGCTGATAAAATTAAAGCTGGTGCTCAGGCAGAAATTGAGCAAGAAGTTCATCGTGCACGTGAGGAACTTCGTAAGCAGGTATCATTGTTGGCTGTTGCTGGTGCAGAAAAGATTCTTCAAAAGAGTATCGATGCTTCAGCACATTCAGATATTCTTGATAATCTGGTTGCTGAATTGTAATTGGAGTATAAGGTAGCATCATGGCTGAATTAACAACATTAGCAAGACCTTACGCCAAAGCAGCATTTGAGCATGCCTTGCAGGCAAAGAAGTTGCCAATATGGTCAGAAATGCTGGATTTTGCAGTTCAGGTGATTGGCGATGAGTCAATGTCACAATTATTGACAAGTCCGCATTTTGGCAAAGAAGAGCAAGGTGAAGCAATGGTTCAAGTCTGTAAAGACAGATTTGAAGAAGATGGTATTAACTTTATTAAAGTTTTGGCTCAAAACGGTCGACTGTTGGCACTGCCAGAGATAGAAAGGCTTTTTAACTTTTTGAGAAGAGAATTCGAAAAAACAGTTAAAGCCTCTGTAACTTCAGCGTCAGAGTTGAATGACAAGCAGATCAAACAGCTTAAAGAAAAGCTTGCTGCCAAATTAGGTAGAGAAGTTGAAATCAGTGTTGAAGTTGATGCTGATTTGTTGGGTGGCTTGGTTATTCAGGCAGAAGATTTGGTCATTGATGGCTCGGTTCGCGGTAGGCTAACCAAGTTATCTGATACTTTAAACATATAGATTTTTGAATTAAAAAGGAACAGAGCATGAGTATGCAACTGAATCCATCAGAAATAAGCGAACTGATCAGACAGCGTATTAATAATTTTGAGGTTGTCTCCGAAGCGCGAAATGAAGGTACTATCGTTAGTGTTTCTGACGGTATATTGAAAATACATGGTCTTGCAGAAGTTATGCAAGGTGAGATGATTGAACTTCCTGGCGGAAAGTACGGTCTGGCATTGAATCTTGAAAGAGATTCTGTCGGAGCAGTTGTACTGGGTGATTATTCTGACATTGTTGAAGGTCAGAAAGCAAAATGTACAGGTCGTATTCTTGAGGTACCAACTGGCGACTGTATGTTAGGTCGTGTTGTTGATGCGTTAGGTAACCCGATTGATGGCAAGGGCCCAATAGAGAATGCTATTAATTCTCCAGTGGAAAAAGTTGCTCCTGGAGTAATTGCCCGCCAATCAGTTGATCAACCGGTACAAACAGGTTACAAATCAGTTGACTCTATGATTCCAATCGGGCGTGGACAACGTGAGTTGGTTATCGGTGACCGTCAAACAGGTAAGACGGCTTTGGCTATTGATGCCATTATTAACCAAAAAGGCACTGGCATTAAATGTGTGTATGTTGCTGTTGGTCAAAAAGCATCAACTATTGCTAATATTGTAAGAAAACTTGAAGAGCATGGCGCAATGGCTCATACCATTGTTGTTGCTGCATCTGCTTCAGATTCTGCTGCGCTACAATACATCGCGCCTTTTTCTGGTTGTACTATGGGTGAATACTTCAGAGATATTGGAGAAGACGCTTTAATCGTATATGATGATTTGACCAAGCAAGCCTGGGCTTATCGTCAAATTTCCTTGCTACTTCGTCGTCCTCCTGGTCGTGAAGCTTATCCTGGTGACGTATTCTATTTGCATTCGCGTTTGCTTGAGAGAGCTGCAAGAATCAATGCTGAGTATGTTGAGAAAATTACAGATGGAAAAGTTAAAGGAAAAACAGGCTCCTTGACAGCATTACCAATTATTGAAACTCAGGCTGGTGACGTATCTGCGTTTGTACCAACCAACGTTATCTCCATTACAGACGGTCAGATCTTCCTTGAGACTGATTTGTTTAATGCGGGTATCAGACCTGCGGTAAATGCCGGTCTTTCAGTTTCTCGTGTTGGTGGTTCTGCTCAAACCAAAATCATCCGAAAATTGGGTGGTGGTGTTCGTTTGGCTTTGGCTCAATATCGTGAATTGGCAGCGTTTGCCCAGTTTGCATCTGATTTGGATGATGCAACAAGAGAGCAATTGGAGCATGGGCAAAGAGTTACCGAGTTGATGAAGCAAAATCAATATGCACCTATGTCAGTCGCTCAGATGGCAGTTGCATTATTCGCTGCAGAAAAAGGCCATTTGAAAGATGTTGAATTAAACAAGGTTCAGGATTTTGAAGCTGCACTGCAAGACTATATGGCAAGCAATGAATCAGCGTTGATGGATAAAATCAATGCATCAGGCAAATACGATGATGAAGTTGAATCAGCGTTAGAAGCCGCTTTGACCAAGTTTAAAGATTCTGCAACTTGGTAAGTAATATATCCGCCTGAATATTCAGGCGGTTTGATTAACCAGATTATCGGGAACTGACTATGGCGGTCGGAAAAGAGATTCGAACCAAAATTGGAAGTATTAAAAATACCCAAAAGATAACCAGTGCGATGGAAATGGTTGCTGCAAGTAAAATGCGTAAAGCACAAGATCGCATGGAAGCAACCAAGCCTTATTCGCAAAAGATCCGTAAGGTGATTGGTCATCTCGCTATGGGTAATACTGAATATAAACATCCTTATATTATTGAGCGTGAAGTTAGCAGAGTTGGCTTTATTGTCATTTCAACTGACAGAGGTTTATGTGGTGGTTTAAATACCAACATGTTCAAAGATGCCCTGAAATCTATGAAGCAATGGCAGGATAAGGATGTTGAAATTGATCTTTGTCTGATCGGAAGTAAAGCAGGTGCCTTCTTTTCACGTTTTGGTGGTAATGTCGTTGCCAGAAAAACGCATATTGGTGATGCGCCAACAGTAACCGATTTGATAGGTACTGTTAAGGTGATGTTAGATGCTTTTGATGAAGGAAGAATTGACCGTTTGTTTCTGGTGCACAATGAATTCGTCAATACAATGACGCAATCACCAAGAGTTCATCAATTGTTACCAGTTGAAAAAGACGACGATGATGATTTGAAACATCATTGGGATTACATTTACGAGCCAGATGCAAAAGAGCTGCTGGATGTTCTTTTGGTTCGCTACATTGAATCGCTAGTTTATCAGGGCGTTGTTGATAATATTGCCTGTGAGCAAGCTTCCAGAATGGTAGCCATGAAAGCTGCAACTGATAATGCTGGTGACATTATTGATGATCTGCAATTGATTTACAATAAAGCAAGACAAGCAGCCATTACACAAGAAATTTCCGAGATTATCGGTGGTGCAGCTGCAGTTTAGGTTTACGAGTCTGGTTGTTAAAGCAACTGGTGTTTAAGAATTTTGAGATTATATTAATTAGAGGAACAAACAATGAGTAACGGTAGCATTGTTGAAATTATAGGCGCTGTCATAGACGTGGAATTTCCACGTACAGATGTTCCAAAAGTACATGATGCTTTGGATATTGAAGGCAGTGAATTGGTACTAGAGGTTCAACAGCAATTAGGTGATGGTGTTGTAAGATGTATTGCCATGGGTTCGTCTGAAGGTATGAGACGTGGTATGAAAGTTACCAACACAGGTGCTCCTATTTCAGTTCCCGTCGGTCAGGAAACATTGGGTCGCATTATGGATGTGTTGGGTAATCCGATTGATGAGAAAGGACCGATTGGCGAAAAAGAGCGTATGTCTATTCACCGTAAGGCGCCGAGCTACGAAGAGCAGGCAGCTACCAATGAATTGTTGGAAACCGGTATCAAGGTAATTGATTTGGTTTGTCCGTTTGCCAAAGGTGGTAAAGTAGGTTTGTTTGGTGGTGCCGGTGTAGGTAAAACCGTAAACATGATGGAATTAATTCGTAACATCGCGACAGAACATAGTGGTTTCTCTGTATTCGCAGGTGTAGGCGAAAGAACAAGGGAAGGAAATGACTTTTATCATGAGATGACTGAGTCAAACGTAATTGACAAGGTATCTCTGGTTTATGGTCAGATGAATGAGCCACCCGGAAACAGACTTCGTGTTGCATTAACCGGTTTGACAATGGCAGAGAAATTCCGTGACGAAGGTCGTGATGTACTTCTGTTTATTGATAATATCTATCGTTATACCTTGGCAGGTACTGAAGTATCAGCATTGTTGGGTCGTATGCCTTCTGCGGTAGGTTACCAGCCAACATTGGCAGAAGAGATGGGCGCATTACAAGAGCGTATTACTTCAACCAAAACCGGTTCTATCACTTCTGTTCAGGCAGTATATGTACCAGCTGACGATTTGACAGACCCTTCACCAGCAACAACATTTGCTCATCTGGATGCAACAGTTGTACTTTCGCGTCAAATCGCGGAATTGGGTATTTATCCTGCAGTTGACCCATTAGATTCAACTTCAAGACAGTTGGATCCTCTGGTTATTGGTCAGGAGCATTATGATGTTGCCCGTGGCGTTCAATCTGTATTGCAACGTTACAAAGAGCTGAAAGATATCATCGCAATTTTGGGTATGGATGAGCTGTCAGAAGATGACAAATTGACAGTTTCTCGTGCCAGAAAGATCCAAAGATTCCTTTCACAGCCTTTCTTTGTTGCAGAGGTCTTCACAGGTTCTCCTGGTAAATACGTTTCATTGAAAGACACTATTTCAGGATTTAAAGGTATTCTGGAAGGTGAGTATGACCACTTGCCTGAGCAGGCATTCTATATGGTTGGTACCATTGAAGAAGTTGTTGAGAAAGCCAAGAAGCAGTAGGTTTTACTGGAGATAAACTATGTATACATTTCAACTTGATATTGTCAGTGCAGAAAAATCAATTTTTTCTGGTTCTGTCAAATCAATGGTTGTTAGAGGTGAGTTGGGTGAAATGGGTATAGCACCTGGCCACGCGCCTTTGTTAACTTCATTAAAACCGGGTTCAGTAAGATTGATTGATAATAATGATCAGGAATCTCATTATTATGTTTCAGGTGGAATGTTGGAGATCCAACCGCATACAACTACCATTTTGGCAGATACAGCTGTACGAGCAGAAGATGTAGATGAGGCAGCAGCTATTGAAGCTAAAGAAGCGGCTGAAGCAGCAATGGCAGATCAAAACTCTGAAATTGAATATTCAAGAGCAGCTGCAGAATTGGCAGAGGCTGTTGCGCAGTTGAGAACATTACAATCAATTCGTAAGAAGGCCGGCAAATAATTTATCTTTTGCCAAAGATTCAAGAGGCGTCGTTTGACGCCTTTTTTATCGATAGATTTAGACAGTTTTAATTATACAAATCAAGTGGTTACATTAATAATAATTAATAGTGTACAATGAACATTCGTTTCAATAAAGGATAGCCAAGTGAATATAGAAGTAATAATTTTGGCAGCTGGAAAAGGCAGCAGGATGAAGTCTGATCTGCCGAAAGTTTTGCATGAACTGTCTGGCAAGTCACTCGCTCAACATGTGGTAGATACATGTCAAACGTTAGGCGCCAAAAATAGTCATATTATAGTTGGTCATGGTGCTGAACAGGTGAAGCAGACACTTACCAGCAATAAAATGAACCTAAACTTCATCCATCAGAAAGAGCAATTGGGAACCGGTCATGCTGTAAAAATGGCTAATGATGATCTGGCAGATGATTGTACAACTCTGATTCTTTATGGCGATGTTCCGTTAATACACCATGATACATTATCCCAGCTGGTTGAATTTCAACAGGAAAACCGGAACGGCATCACTATGATTTCATGCTTGTTAGAAAACCCGACTGGTTACGGTCGTATTATCAGAAACAAAAATAATGAAGTGATTGGAATTGTTGAACAAAAAGATGCAACTGAAGAGCAGCTTAAAATTAATGAAATAAACACCGGAATTCTTTGTTGCAATTCAACTAATCTTAAAAAGTGGGTTAATCAGCTGAATAATAACAACGCACAAGGCGAGTATTACCTGACAGATATCATAGCAATGGCTAAATCTGAAGGTGGATCAGTGATAGCTGTTCAACCCGAAAATCTTTATGAAGTTGAAGGCATTAATACATTAAGTCAATTGGCAAAACTGGAGCGTATCTGGCAGTTGAGTCTTGCAGAAGAATTGATGGCAAATGGTGTTATTATAAAAGATCCGGCAAGATTTGATTTGCGAGGATATATAACCTGTGAAAATGATGTTGTTATTGATATCAATTGTATTATTGAAGGTACGGTCATTATAAAAAGAGGCGCAAAAATAGGTCCAAACGTCTTTTTGAAAAATTGTAAAATCGGTGAAAATACTGAAATTAAAGCTAATAGTGTAATTGAAGATGCAGAAGTTAAAAATGATTGTAAAGTGGGGCCATTCGCAAGATTAAGACCGGGCGCTATTTTAGAAGATGAAGCACAAGTTGGAAACTTTGTTGAGATTAAGAAGTCTATCTTGGGCAAAGGATCAAAAGCGAGTCATCTTGCCTATCTTGGTGATAGCGAAATAGGCTCAAATGTTAATGTTGGCGCTGGTGTGATTACCTGTAATTATGATGGTGCCAATAAGTATAAAACAATTATTGAAGATGGTGCATTTATTGGATCGGATTCACAGTTGGTTGCTCCGGTTACAATTGGTAAAAATGTGACTGTTGCAGCTGGTACGACTGTAACTAAAGATGTAGCTGATGGGATGTTGTGCATCAGTCGTAGTAAACAAAAAGAGATTGCTGGTTGGAAAAGACCGGTAAAAAATAAAAAAGCGGAGTAAGGTATGTGCGGAATTGTTGGAGCTGTTGCACAAAGAAATATTGTTGAAATTCTTGTAGAAGGTCTAAAACGACTGGAGTATAGAGGTTATGATTCTGCAGGTGTTGCAGTCAAACAGGACAATGAGATAAAAAGAACCAGAAAAGTAGGTAAAGTATCTGAATTGGTTGGAGCCTTAAAAGCTGAGCCCATTGATGGTTTTAGTGGAATTGCTCATACCCGATGGGCTACACATGGTGAGCCAACAGAAGATAATGCACATCCACATTTTTCTAATGACAAAATTGCTGTTGTACACAATGGCATTATTGAAAACCATGAGCCATTAAGAGAAGCATTAATCAAAGAAGGCTATCAATTTTCATCAGAGACAGATTCCGAAGTGATTGCTCACTTAATAGAAAAGGAAAGAAAAACAAGTAGTAGTCTTATGGAAGCAGTACTGAGTGCGGTTAAGCAATTAGATGGTGCGTATGGTACTGTCGTCATGTCAATGGATGACCCTGATGAATTGGTAGTCGCTCGCTCAGGAAGTCCTTTAGTAGTAGGAAAAGGGATTGGTGAGATGTTTATTGCATCTGATCAGCTTGCGCTTTTACCAGTAACTAGAGAGTTTATCTTTCTTGAAGAAGGAGAAGTTGCTTCAATAGGTTTGAGAGATGTCAAAATTATTGATAGAAATGGCAACGCAGTAGAAAGAGAGTTTGAAGAATCAACCATACAACATGATGCTGGCGATAAAGGCACTTATAAACACTTTATGCTGAAAGAAATCTTTGAGCAACCATCAGCAATTACCAATACGCTTGAAGGTCGTTTAAACGAAGAATCGGTAATAATTGAATCATTTGGAAACAGAGCGCCTGAACTTCTTAAAAAAATTCAAGCAGTCCAAATAGTGGCTTGCGGTACCAGTTATCATGCTGCAATGGTAGCTAAATACTGGATTGAATCTATAGCCAACATTCCTTGTCTGGTTGAAATTGCAAGTGAATACAGATACAGAAAAAGCGTTGTTCTTCCCAATGCATTATTTATAACAATATCCCAGTCAGGTGAAACTGCAGATACATTAGCAGCATTACGGCTCGGCAAGGAAAAAGGGTTTCTTGCCAGTTTAACCATTTGTAATGTACCTGGTTCTTCTTTGGTACGTGAGTCTGATATGGCTTTTATGACAAGAGCTGGAGCAGAAATAGGCGTGGCATCAACCAAAGCCTTTACGACTCAATTAACTGGTTTGTTGATGCTGGCAACTGCGATAGCACAGGCTCAGGAAAGTATAAGTAAAGAGGATATTGCTTCAATTGTTGAGGAGCTAAAGCATATCCCTGGCCAGACAACTCAAATATTAGAGCTAGCCAAAAGAATAGAATTAGATGCTGAAGATTTTGTGGAGAAATCACATTGTCTTTTTCTTGGTAGAGGTGATTTATACCCGATAGCAATGGAAGGTGCTCTCAAATTAAAAGAAATTTCCTATATTCATGCAGAAGCCTATGCTGCTGGAGAGTTAAAGCATGGGCCCTTAGCATTGATAGATCACGAAATGCCAATTGTAGTGGTTGCAAATAATGATGATTTGATTGAAAAATTAAAATCTAATATGGAAGAAGTAAGGGCCAGAGGTGGACAAATTTACGTTTATGCTGATGAGAAATGCGATATTAAAGGATCAGATAATTTGAAAGTTGTGAAATGCCAATCAGGTGGTAATTATACATCGGCAATTATTTTGACTATACCGTTACAACTGTTATCCTATTACGTTGCTGTTATGAGAGGAACTGATGTTGACCAGCCAAGAAATCTGGCCAAATCAGTAACTGTTGAATAATATTCAGAGGTTGATATGAGAATTTTAAAAATCGTTTTTACATTGGTGGTAACACTTTCTTCAGCATGGATAAACGCTGCTGATGAATATCTAGAGGGTGTACATTATAGAATTATAGGCCCCGAGCTGGACAATAAACCAATGGTTGAGGAATTTTTCAATTATGGTTGTGGTGCCTGCTACAACTATGAATCATTTGTAGCCAAATTAAAAAGTAAGACACCAGGACTAGAATTTAAACTTATCCCTGTCGAGTTAAACCCCTCCTGGAGCGTATATGTAAAAGCCTATTTGGTAGCAGAAAAAATGGGGATTCTTGATAAAACCCATGATAAGTTGTTTCATCGCATTCATGTAAAAAGAAATTACCTAAACTCCGATGATGAGCTTAAACAATTTTTCCTTGAAGCTGGCGCTAATGAAAAAGAGTTTGATGATTTAATCAAATCATACTGGTTGAAGACACAAATGAGAGTTGCAAAACAAACAGCTTTAAAAAGCAAGGTAACAAGCACGCCTACATTTGTTGTAAATAAAAGATATTTGCTGTTGAATCAGGGTTTTAAAAGTATAGAAGAAATGGAAAAAGCCATAATCAATTTATCAGGCATCAATAAAAAATAATAATGATTATTATAAACCAAGCATAATGATTGTTTAATATCTATGAGTAAGAAAGCCCAGTTTCAAATGATAAAGTGCTTTATCTTTGTGGGCTTGCTTCGTATCAGTCAATTATTGCCTTATTCAGGAAGAAGCATGCTGGCAAGCTGGATTGCCAAAAAAAGGCTGGAAGGCAAATCAAAAAGTGTAAAAACTATTCAGAAAAATCTTCAATTGTGTTATCCGCAAATTACTGAGGCGCATGTTGATAGTACTACGTATGAGGTATTAAAGTCGTACGCGATGTTATTATTAGAGATGGGGATAGCCTGGTTTGGAAGTAAGAAAAAAACAATAAAATTGATTCACAAGGTTGAGGGTATAGAAAAACTTAACAAGCTTTATGAAAGTAAAAAACCCGTCATCATAGCAGTTCCACACATAGGTAATTGGGAAATTTTATGGAATTATTTGCAAATAAATTTTGAAACAACAGGAATGTACAGTAAAGACCGCAATATTTATTTTGACAAGATTGTAACAAAAGCCAGAACTCGTTTTGGGGGAATGTTATATGCGACTGACCCAAGAGGATTGAGGGGCTTGCTTAAATCATTGAAGCAAGGATCTGTTTTAATGATATTACCTGATCGAGCTCCAATAAAAGGATCGGGTAGCTACAGTGAAATTTTTGGACAATCAGTTTATACCATGACTTTATTGCATAAAATTTTACAAAAAAGTGGCGCTAGATTATTGTTTGCAGATTGCATTAGAAATAAAAATAAAGGGTTTAACATAAGAATAGAAGATAGTAATGAAATAGAATCTATTACA
>Ga0224501_10000635_pt1 | contig 27353 bp, 25 predicted proteins | sample SF_Oct11_sed_USG_4_FD_169105 | JGI IMG/M metagenome (GOLD analysis project Ga0224501, IMG submission 169105) | Sediment microbial communities from San Francisco Bay, California, United States - SF_Oct11_sed_USGS_8_1 | ecosystem: Environmental > Aquatic > Marine > Sediment | place: USA... | reverse complement strand
GAAGCGGATGGTATTCGCCCCATTGACCGAGCGCGAGGTGATGCGGAAATTGTTGTCATAGGTGCGGGAGACAGAACCCGTGACGGATGCCCCTGCCCCTCCCCAGGTAGTCCCCAGCAGGAGCGATCCATCGTAACCGAAGGACAGCGTGCCGCCATCGGGTGAGGTGATGGATTCCAGATTGCCCAGTTGTCCGTTGAGTGTGGGATTCCGGGCGTTATCCGCTATTCAATTAATTGGCTAAAGGGAAACTTTAAGTTCGACATTTTGAAAGGTAAAAGTTATTATTTCCCGGACTTATATGTTGAATGACTTCGTACTCATTTCACACTGGCAATCTGCTTGAAAACGTTCACAAGGGATCAAAAATCAATGGCTGAAACCATGTTAAGGATATTTTTAATCGTCAGTCTTTTTTCCATACTTTTTCCTCATTTAGTTTTTGCGAATACCGTGGGAAAAGATCAAAAGATCGAAATTCTTACAAAGAACATCGAGGAATTGCTGAACATGGAAATCACATCGGTCAGCAAAAGGCCGCAAAAGTTGCATACCTCGGCCTCGGCGATTTATGTTGTGACCCAGGAAGATATTCGCAGAGTGGGTGCGGTCAATATCATGGAAGCCCTGCGCATAGTTCCGGGCGTGCTGGTATCCAAGATCAACCAGAATCGGTACGCGGTGTCCATCCGGGGGTTCAACCGCCGAGTGGGTTCGGACAAACTGCTGGTGCTCATGGACGGCCGAACGCTTTACAGCCCTTCGGCGGCGGGGGTGTTCTGGATGGGCCAGGATACGGTGATGGAGGATATCGACCGCATCGAGGTGATACGCGGTCCGGGTGCGGCGCTGTGGGGTTCCAATGCGGTTGCGGGAGTGATCAACATCATCACCAAGGATTCCAAAAAGACGAATGGTTTGATGATTTCCGGTGGAGCGGGAAGCGAGGAACGGGGGTTTGCCACGGTGCGATTTGGGGACCGCCCTGCACCGAATTTCAATTATCGGGTTTACGGGAAATACCGCATTCGGGATGAAGGGGAATCCACCAGTTCAGCGGATGCGATTGATGACAAGGAAATGGAGCAGGGAGGGTTTCGGGCGGACTGGGAACCGACATCGAAAGATATGCTGACCTTTCAGGGAGACACGTACAACGTGAAGGCGGGGGTGGATTTTACCAGCCGCTTTGTCTCGCTGGCGGCGGGTTCCGCTCCGTTCCGCGGCGACCAGGTTCAGCAGGGGAACAATCTCCTGGCTCGCTGGACACGGCAGTTGGAGGAGGAATCCTCTTTCCAGATTCAGGCATATTATGATCGATTGCAGAGATATTCCATCCTGCCGTTCAATCATAATATTCATCAGTTCGATCTGGAGGCACAGCATAATTTTACTCTTGGCAAAGTCCATCAGATTTCATGGGGACTTAATTACCGCAACAGTTTTTTCGATTTTGAGAAAACCAATATTGTCACCCTGCCCAATGAATCGACCAATTTATTTGGCGCGTTTATCCATGATGAAATTTCTTTAATTCCCGACACGCTATCGCTCATTGTGGGGGCCAAGCTGGAACACAATCCATTCAGCGGTTTGGAATTCCAGCCCAACGTTCGGGCGGTCTGGTTCCCCAAAGAGGGGCACACCCTGTGGGCGGCATTTTCGAGAGCGGTCCGGCTCCCCACGATTAATGAGGAGAAATCAAAAGTCAATCGCGTGTTGATTCCCGCCGGTCCGCCTCCCCCAACGCCTATATTGTTGACGGAGGATAATCTGGGAAATCTGGATGCGGAGAAACTACTGGCTTATGAAGCGGGTTATCGATGGTCTCCCGATCCCAAAGTGTCCCTGGATTTAACGGCGTACGTATTTCAATACAGCGATGTCATCGAATTAACACAAATGACGCCTTTTTTCGACGGGACTAACACGGTGGTCCCCTTTACCCATCGCAACGGGTTGGACGGGGAGGCTTACGGGGCCGAATTGGCGGTGCATTATCAACCCTTAGAGACCTGGCGATTGTCGGCATCAGACGCGTACAACGATGTTGATTTACGGGCGACGATCCCGAACGTCGTGGTCCCCTCGCCAACCTCGGAGGGTGATTTGGATGCCGAGGGAGAGCCCAACCATATCCTTTCACTTCGATCCTATGTAACTCTGCCGCACGGGCTTCAGTGGGACACCATGTTCTATTACGTGGATCAGAACAAAGCCCGAAATATAGAAGATTACAACCGCCTGGACGTTCGCCTGGGCTGGCAAGTCTCGGAAAAGATTGAACTGTCGGTGATAGGCCAGAACCTGCTGGACGCCAGCCATGCTGAGTTACGGGAAATACAAGAAGTGGATACAAGAACCCAGAGAAGTTTTTACGTCAAAACTACTTTGAAGTTTTGAACGATTTTATATTTTTTTGGCTCTTCCATTGGAAAAGTACATTTTGCCTAAATTCAAGCGCATTATAATTTTAATGCTGTTGGGGCTTTATATTCTTCCTCAACATTCCGCTTTCGCCGAAAACGGCCTGGAACACTCCATTAAAGCCAGCCTGATTTTAAAGTTTTCCTCCTTCATCACCTGGCCCGCCGAAGGCGATCCTGCGCCCGATTCCAGGCACCTTGTATTCTGTATCTCGGGTAAAGATAATTTTGGCGATATTTTTGATCTAGCAAAGGAAGAAAATATCATCAATGTAAATTTGACCGTGAAACGGCTTGGGAATTCCAATGATTTCAAATCCTGCAACATTCTTTATTTAAGTTCCCTCGAAAAACCACGAATACAGTTTATTCTCAACCAGGTGAAAGACCTTTCCATCCTGGTAATCGGCGAGAGCCCTGGGCTGGCGGATCTGGGAGTGGGAATCAATTTTCTAATCGCCAACAATAAAATCAGATTCGAAATCAACCGACATGCGATCCATAGAAGCGGATTAGGCATAAGCTCTCAACTTTTGGCCCTTGCCGATCGAGTACTGGAGGGGCCCTGACATGTTCCGATCAGATAATCTATCCATTAAACACAAGCTGGTACTGATGATCATGGGCGTGGCCCTGTTTGCCCTCATGTTCGCTGGGGCCGGCTTAATGTATAACCATCTGGAATCTTTCAAATTCAATTTGTCCCAAAACCTTTCGGTCCTGGCCGGCACCATCGGTTTTAACAGTAGAGCCGCTTTATACTTTGATGACAGGAAAACCGGGTTAAATACTTTATCGTCGGTCGTGGAAGAGCCACAGGTTCAATTTGCGGCTATATACGACATTGACGGAAATATCTTTGTTCAATACTCAAGAGATCCAAAAGACCCTTTCAGGAAAGCTTTATTTGTAGAATACGGCATTCATTTCATTGACGAGGGGCTGGAGGTTATTAAACCAATAATCTTAAAAGACAAGACTATAGGGTCAGTCTATCTGTTTTCAGATCTTCGCGAATACCGTAGTACGTTCAGAGACGCGTTAATGTTTTTTGGAATCATACTCGCCCTGACGCTTGTGCTGTGCCTGGCCCTTTCCATCAGAATTCAGGCAATTATTTCAAAGCCGATTCTTACCCTGGCGGGGACTGCCGGCGAAATTTCGCAACATTCCAATTATTCCATTCGGGTGGACCATGCGAAAGACGATGAAATCGGCAAATTATATTCGGGATTTAACGTCATGCTGGAAGCGGTTCAAAACAGGGAAAACGAATTGATTAATTATAAGGACAATCTGGAGGAGATCATTGAACAGCGGACCCGGGAACTGAAAATGGAAATCCTGTTGCGGGAGCAAACCGAAGAAAAGATCAAGCGGTCCCTAAAGGACAAAGAAGTCCTGTTACGCGAAATCAATCATCGCGCCAAAAACAACATGCAGATTATTTCCAGTCTTCTCTGGCTGCAAGCGCAAAAGATCTCGGTAAAGGAATATGCCGACAAATTCCAGGAATGCGCTCTCCGTCTGCAAACGATGTCCATGATTCACGAAAATCTATACGATTCAGAGCATTTACATGACATTGATTTAAACACCTTATTATCAAAGCTAATCAACAATCTGGAAACATCTTATGGATTGGGGCAACGCATTCAATTCAATATCAAGGTGGAACCCATCAAGCTGGATATAGAAAAAAACATGTATTGCGGATTAATAGCCCATGAACTCATATCCAACGCCCTGCTTCACGGTTTTCCCTATGGAAACACAGGAATTATTAATATTTCTGCCCATTTCGTCGATCAGAATATGGTAGAATTAAGTATTGCGGATAATGGAATTGGACTGAGTGAGAATTTTCATTTAGAAAATGTAAATACAGTAGGGTTGCAACTGGTGGTTTCTCTGGCCCAGGACAAGCTTAAAGGAAGTCTCCATTTGAAACAAACCCAAGGAACTGAATTTTCAATCACTTTCCCTATAGATTAAATGAATACGAAAACGGCAAAAATTTTAATAGTAGAAGACGAACCGGTTGTACGGCTCCACTTAAAAGCGTGCCTGTCGCAGTTGGGCTATCAAATGCTACCTCCCGTTTCCTCTTGCTTCGATGCCCTTAATTCCTTTAAGTACGAAACACCCGACCTGGTCTTAATGGATATTTTTATTGAAGGAGAGCTTGACGGAGTAGATGCCGCCAAACAAATACACCAGAGTTTCGGCGTGCCGGTGGTTTTTCTAACAGCGCATACTGACGAAGAAACCTTAAACCGTGCACGGCTTTGCCAGCCTCATGGATATATTGTCAAGCCTTTCAGGGAAGAGGACTTAAAAAGTACCATTGAGATTGTTCTATTCAACTATCAACAGGAAAAGATTCTCAAAGAACATCTTAATTTTAGTTCTTCGTTGCTTGACAGTATCGAGTATCCGGTCATGGCGGTGGATTGCTCTGAGAATATTATTTTCCTGAACTCTAAGATTCTTTCCTTGCTGGATAAAGAAGAGTTTCAGATTTTTGGAAAAGAATTCAGCAAAACGGTCCCGCTATTTTCCGAAAACGGAGACAAGGTGGATGTCCCATTCGACCGAATTTTAGTTAAAGGCGAGGCGGAAGAACTTAATGATATTGTACTGAAAGTTTCTAACGAAAAAACCCGACTGGTAGATATCGTGATCTCTCCGTTTAAAAAACTACCCTCGAAAACTATCGGCTCCGTCTTGATCTTCAAGGACGTTACAGATAAATCCATGTCTCGAGAGGAGAAGGAAAAGTTTTTGGAGCATTTGATCAATATATTAGAGGACCCCGCAAAAAATGATTGAGAGGTCCTCCCGCAATAAACTCTAACGTTTTTCCGGTCCCACGTCCACGCCTTCGAGAAAGCCTCTTAAAAGGGCGATTTTTTCAGAATCTCCTGAATTATAAATTCTGATAACTTTTCCGGTTAATAATTCTATTTCGGAATTGTCCATCAAATCATCTGCGGCATCCCCTTCATTCATACCCTGCAAACCGGCTAAAGCCTTATCCGATTTAATCATGACTCCTTTACCCGTTAACAGCCACAATATATTAACGTTAGTATGCATATGAAGTTTGACGATGGTATCCGCCGAAGGCAGGGACTTATTGTTTTCAAGATCGGACAGGGAACCCTGGGAAATCTTTATTATCTTTGCGAGCTCATAACCTTTTAAGGGTAAACTTTTTCGCCACTGGCGAATTCTGGTTCCAACCGAGCTTATTTTACCTTTAGTTGACTTATCCATACAAAGTAACCTCAATATTATAAATAATAAATTTGGGAAATAACTTTCAGTCTAACTGTATTATATAAAAAAAAAGGTTTCCGTAAACCATTAATTTTCCCTTGTAGCTAAAATTTCTGGAGAGGCATTTTTATGACTTACTAATCAATATGTTACATAGGCCGACTTCCCATACAGTACTTTCTATCGGAAACCCCTTAGGAAACATGATCGGCTTTTTGATTGTGTTTTCCAACCATTCAGGCTAAGCCCCAACCCTTGAGACGGATCCTGAGTTAATCTACCGTCCTATACGGAGCATTCTTTAATTCCCCATCCTATCTTGTCGTGATTAGCAGACATATCCCTTTTTAAATCAAATTTTTTCTCACTATGCCCATTTACAATCTTTTCGGGCAAAAGATACTTGATAAAATTTTTATTGAAATTTCGATATTTTAATGGCTTAAGTATGCCTTGGTGAAAACTTCAGGTTTGGATTTAAAAACACCCGCATCAAACTGAACGCCTTAATAAACTTAGAAAGAGAATCTAATGAGGGAAAGAAAATGACGGCCCGGCAATACGATGTCGTAATTGTGGGAGGAGGCCCCGGTGGAACCTCAACCGCCTTGTCCCTTTTAAATACTGATCCCGACTTAAAGGTCGCCCTTCTGGAAAAAACGTCATTTGAGAAAAAAAGGGTCGGAGAAATCTTAAAACCTGCGGCGCAATCCCTTCTTGAGCACCTGGGCGTCTGGCAGGAATTTTTAGAGGAACAATATCCTCCTGCCGGCTACATTCGTAAGATATGGGGCAGGGAGAGCGCTCCAAATAATACAGTCCTTCCTCCAACCGAGGATCATCAGGGCTGGGATATTGACCGCCGGGCCTTCGACAACCTTCTCTTTGAACTTGCTAATCAAAAAGGAGTTCATACCTTTGCCAATCACGAACTGATGGAATGCGAAAAAAGCGCCAACGATGCCTGGCACCTGAAAGCTCAAGGCCCGAATCAGGAATCTTTCAATTTCGAGGCCTCCTTTTTGGTGGATGCCACCGGCCAGTCCCCGTTCATTGCACCCAAACAGGGAGCTCACAGGGTCCGTTTTGACCGGCTGGTAGGCGTATTTGTAATATTTAAAAACGATGCCCAGGTTCAGGACTCTAGCGTTATGGCGGAAACAAACCCTCATGGATGGTGGTATTCCATTCTGCTTCCCGATGATCTTACCCTCGCCGCTTTCATGACCGATAATGATCTGGTTGGAGATTTGGAATTAATTAAATCAAAAAAATGGTGGGACCTGCTCCGGCAAACACAGTTCACGTACCCGCGCGTCAAATCATGCACTCCCATAAGTGATTTCTGCATGCGTATCGCAGATTCTTATTTACTGGATCACGTTCAGGGCGATGGCTGGGTCTCGGTGGGAGACGCCTCAGCAAGACTTGATCCGCTTTCCGGACACGGCATGTGCTGGGCAATGCAATCGGGAATCTATGCTTCTGATGCAATTATCAACAGGCTGAGAGGAAACGCCTCTGATTTATCAACGTACCAGCAACACATGGAAAGAGAGTACCAGAATTATTTACTTGAAAGGATGCAGGTCTATTCGTTTGAAACAAGATGGGCGGAAAATCCATTTTGGCAACGACGCCATAAGACAGAACGGATGGATCCCCAACTGAAATCATTCCTATCGAATGGAAGGCGAAATCTTGAGGAAACTCAGAATTTCAACTTTTTCCATGGGTTTCAGGACAAATTAGCGGTTTAATCATCATAAAACTGTATTTTTTCAATTTTGTTTTTCAGGCAATTCCACTACATACATCGTGCCCTGGCCTGGCGAACTTTTGACTGTAATTTTCCCATGATGACGGGTCACAATTTTCAGACAAATAGCCAGCCCCATCCCCGTACCAGAGAACTCAGAAGTTCCATGGAGACGCTCAAAGGGTTTAAAGATTCGCTTGATATGCTGCTCCTTCATTCCGATTCCGTTATCCTGAATAAAAATATTCCATTGTCCAGTTTCACTATAGACACTATCTAAATCAACTTTGGGAGACTGAGAGGGGTTGTGAAACTTCAGGCTGTTGCCAATTAAATTTTGAAAGAGCTGGCGCATTTGTGTTTTGTCGGCTTCTATCCTGGGAAGGTTGTTGATATTGATTATTCCCTTGGAACGCTCAATGCTCACTTCCAGGTCCATAAGAACTTCCTGCACCACCTCCTTCAAATCTACAGATTCAAATTCCGGTGGCAAGGATGAAATTCTCGAATATTTTAGAAGATCCTCAATAAGCTTCTGCATCCGGATAGCGGATTTTTCCATCCGAAGAAAATATTCCTTTTCGCGATCATCTATTTTATTTTCGAGGGAGACGCGCAAGCGATCGCTAAAGGAAATAATCTTTCGTAAGGGTTCTTGAAGATCGTGTGAAGCTGTTCGGGTAAAATCCTCCAGATTCTGATTGGCCTCGGCTAAATCTTTTACCAGGCTCTGGAGCATTTCCTCGATTTCCATTCTCTTAGTTATGTCCTCCAGAAATAATATGAAATACAGCGGTTCATTGGCTGGAGAGCATACCGGCGAGACCGTAAGGTTAACCCAGAGAGACACTCGATCTTTCCTCAGACACTGGGTTTCTTTGGAGAAAGAATGGATTTCTCCCTCAATTAATTCATCCAGCTTCTTCCGAGTATTTCCAATTTCATCGGGATGCATAATTTCGTCTATAGATATTTTTTGGATCTCATCATGCGGGTAACCCACCATCTGACAAAATTTTTCATTACAGGTAAGCCACTTTCCATCCAAAGATAAATGCGCTATCCCTACTGCGGCCTGATTGAACGATGCACGGATCTGCTGTTCAATTTCTTTCAAAGTATTTTCTATCGCTGATTTTTCCTTAATCAGGCGAATTTTCTCGAAACCTCTTCGTATGGTAGCCAGCAGTTCCTCCGGATTAACAGGCTTTCGCAAATAATCATAGGCACCATTTTTTAAGGCATGAACCGCCGTCTCAATGGAACCAAACCCTGTGATCATGATGCAAATTACGTCCGGCTTTATCTTCAATATCTCGGTCAGAACTTCAATTCCATCATCCTGTCCCAACCGGATATCGACCAGCGCAATATCTACAGGTTGGTTTTCGACAGCCGACAACGCCTCTTCCCTGTCGTGAGCCAGTAGAATATTGTAATTTTCGTGATCCAGAATTAATTTCAGACTGTCAGAAAAATCCAAATCATCGTCAATAATCAAAATTCTTTCACTGGACGAAGAGTTTTCAATCTTACTTTTTATCGACATACACTAATCCTCTTTTAAACAGGTAGCCATAATGTAACTTTGGTACCCAGATCGACCTTGCTATCTATGTTAATTCCACCCAAATGCTGCTCCAAAATTCCCTTCACTATAGGAATACCCAGACCCACCCCAAAACTTTTAGTACTGTATAGAGGCTCGAATATCTTCTCTAAGTTTTCCTTTGGGATACCTTCTCCATTATCCGCAATAATTATTTCCACTCTACCCGCCTCTAAACGGCTATCCACAACAAGTTTTAATTCCTTCTGCTTTTCTGTGTGGGCAGATTTATTTTTCCCATTCCTGGTCATGGCTTGAATTCCATTTTGCATGACATTGATAACCGCGCGGCGAAAGCTCTCTTTATCTATGGACACAATCGCCCCAGAGTGTAAATGCCTTTCAATTTGAATATTTTCCGGAAAAGATTGCTCATTAATTAATTCTTCCAACCAGGGGTCAAGGGCGACCGATTCAAAATTTTTCTCCTGAAGTCTCGTGAAATTCAAAAGCTCTTCAATTATATGATCACAGCGGACCACATTTCTTTCGATTCTGGATAATTCAGGCTCCAAATCAAAATTCCCCTTATTGAGGAGTTGTTTAATATTAAAAATGGTGTTTCGGATTGTTCCCAAGGGATTCCGGATTTCATGACTTACCATGGCGGAGAGAGTCCCCATTACCGCTAACTTTTCCTTACTGACCAGTTCTCTTTGAGCGGCTTCCAGCTCCTGGGTGCGTTCCGCAACCAATTCCTCAAGATTCGATCGATATTGAGCTAAAGTCTGATCCCGGGTTTGGATTTGAGTCAGCATGTCATTGAATCCGGAATATAAAACACCCAACTCATCCTCCCCTTGATAATTAGCCCTGAGCGAATAATCAGTGGATTGAGATACCCTTTGAGTGGTTTTTGCAAGTGCTAATATGGGCTCTGAAATCACTCTCTGAAGCAAAACCGATATGGGAATAGACACTAAAAGAATGACAGAAAATATCCCGATGACTAATATCAAGTGCTTTTCAATCTTGGTTTCCAATTCACTCAAGTTTGCTTTTATATATATTTTTCCAAGTATTTCATTATCCAGAACTATATTCCTGACAATTTCAATGGCATCCTTAGTCACTCTCTCCCCTTCTTCCTCAAAAGGTGGGGGAGTTATGCGTGTTTCTTTGTTTTTAGCATAAGTCACAAATATCCTGTTATCGGCCGAATAAATTACCGCCAGCTCAATTTGCTGTTCACTGGCCACGGAAGCCAGAATCCTTTTCCCGGTTCTGGCGTCCTCAAACAAAATTGCGGCGCGGCTGGTAGAGCCTATCACCGAAGCCAGAACGGAAAGACTTTCGACAAGGCTGTTCTTGAGATTTTTTATGTCATTAAACACCAAAATACTTCCCTGCAAAAACAAAGTGAACACCACCAGCGTCACCAAAAGAAGAACCAGCTTGCTCTTAATTGAATAACTTCTGATAAATTTCATTGGCGGGGTCCCCCGTGCACACGAGTTGCCAATTCCAATAGCTCGGAGCTCACCCTGAACCCCCTCGCCTCCAATCTTCCTTTATTGACTTCAAAGGTCACCCTGTTTTCAATAATCAGAAGATTGATATCAATTCCCTGCTCGGCATATCCCGGTGTATCTCCCAAAACCAAAATGGGCCACTCCCAGGCCTTCGCGGTAATCCCCTCAACACTTGAGCCCTCGGAGGAACTTACAAATAAAATCTGACACCCTTTAAAATCTTCCATGGCAACATCCAGCTTTATTTCCAGAGAAGGATCTCTAAACTCATGCTTTTTTGCCAAACGTTGAAGAATTGTGCCAAATGGATTATCTCCAAATACACACACGTTAAATCTATGAATGGGCTCGGATGATTTCGACTGTGCCGGCCACTGGATAAATCTCGTGAAATTATAAATGAAGCCAGCTTTAATCGCATAAGCCCTCGCCTGCTGATCCTGAGCCAGTGCCTTTGCCGGAATTAATTGAGAGGATAAGTTTAAAAGGGAAATTAATAAGAATAGAAATCCGAGGTGGGATTTTGAAATCTTGGGAGGAAAAAACTTTGACATCGGATATCCATTAATGACAACAGATCGGCCTATCAGGAAATAAATTTTTCCGCCTTAAAATTTGACCGTTGCTTTAAGGTAATAGCTGCGTTGTGTTTCTGATGATACTTCCAATAATTCGTTTAATTCCGGGTGGGATTTATCCAAAAGGTTTTGGGCCACAAAAGAAAGCTCTGTGTTTTTCATTGCCTTCCATCCCAAACGGATATCCAGACGGCCATACTCCGGGATGGAACGTGAAGAATTTTTACTGACATAATAATAAAAGGTATCCAACTCCAGGTTGTGTGTCAGGTTGAGATAGGAACGGATATTAAAAATATGCTTTGGCTCCCCTTCTGTCTGCAGAGCCCCTTCGCTGTTGAAATTGGATCGATCCAGGGGGGCGCCGGGAAAAGGATGCAGTTGGATTTCTGCAAAAGTATAACTTCCCGAAAGCCGCCAGTTTCTCAATGCCTGCCATTGCCCGCTCAATTCCACCCCGTATATTTCTCCATTTATTGAGTTATCACTGAATACAGGGAATGTGACTACACCTGGTGGTGCGGGAAATGGAATAGGAGATGGCACCCCATTATTAAACGCAATAAGTTTATCGTAATCAAAATAATAGGCAGTTACATCGAAGTTCAGCTTCTCATTGGCTTTAATCCGGTAACCCAACTCGTAAGCCATTAATACTTCGGCATCCGTCCTGCCGTCACCCTTGGTTTGAATTAATACCGGGTTAAAAGGAAGGATAACACTTGGAGGTAGGAGAACATTATTCACCGTCGCATTTTCCTCCGCGATATTCGGTATCCTGACCGCCCTGGAAAATGCTGTCCATAGGGTGTGATTTGGATGGGGATTCCAGGCGACGCGGGCGCTGGGCTGGATTTCCCATCCTGAAAAAACGTTATGCTCAAATTTTGAACCCAAAATCAGGCTCAATTCATTGGGAATCAATTGAATTTCATCGTGCAGAAAAATACTTGCCAGATGAGTGGTGTCTCGGGAAAGATTGACAATGTTTGTTGTCTCAATATCGAAATAAGAGTAGCGATAGTTCAGGCCCCATGAAAAATTATGTCTATCTGCCAATAATAAATTGTGCTGAAATTCTAAATCGACCTGATCGACGACATTATCTATTGGAATACCTGATTTTTGTTTCAATCGGTCATAATAAGCCTGAAATTGAAAGGAGGAAGAATCATCCAAAGTGCGCTTCCAGCGGGTCAGAAAATTGGCCCCTTCCTGGATATTGGTCCCCTGAAATGGCGCCGACCCGGCCGATAAGGAAATAAAACGGCTTGTAAAATTCAAATCGGAATTCAATCGATAATAATCGCCCTGCATGGTGAGGTGATCCTGCTTGTTGATCTGCCAATCCGTTCGGAATCCTCCCTGACCTATTTGTTTATCGTCGAACGAATCATTTCCATTTGCAGCGATGCCATCATCCCGGTCCCGGTATTTGCCATAGATCCGGTAATTAAGACCATTTTCAAGTTTGCCCCCATAACGCAACGTGCCAAATCCCCGTTCCTCGGTACCCACCCCACCGGCAACCAATCCATCCTGGGTTTTTCCGGCATCTTTGGTAATGATGTTGATGACGCCGGCTACCGCGTTGGAACCCCAGAGCGCCGCTCCCGGGCCGCGGATCACTTCTATCCGCTCGATGTCCTCCAAAACCGTATCCTGGCCAATCCAGAACACACCCGAAGCGATCGGGCTGTAAATGGACCGGCCATCCATGAGAACCAAAAGCTTGTCCGAACCCTCCCGCCGGTTGAATCCCCGGATGGAAATGATGTACCGATTCTGATTGATTTTAGACACCAGCACCCCGGGCACCATGCGCAGGGCTTCCATAATATTTACCGCGCCGGATCTTCGAATATCCTCACCCGTTAACACATAAATTGCAGACGCCGCCTTGTGCAGGGGCTCCGGCTTTTTGCTTACTGAGGTCACCGTTACTTGCGTTTGCATCAGTTGGTGAATATCCATTTCAAAAATTTTATCTTCTTCAGTGAGCGATCTTCCATTTTCCGAAAAAGCTGAGGCCGGATTGAGGAGAATCAGAAAAATGACGACACCAATCGAACCCGGGCTTACTGTGTAAAATGGATTGAAAATCCAATCGGCCTTAAGACTTTGTCTCTTAAATTTATCGATTAAACTGAAAAGAAACAGGGGGGCTTGGTGCTGTACGTGGAAGCAACGGTTTAGGAATAAGAGTAACCGAAGAGCTCTTGGTAATATATAAACAGGCTTTGATGGCACTTTAGTTTCGAGCATGCAATATAAACCTTGATTTGAATAATCTTTGCAAGTTGCAACTTATTGGGAAAATGGAACTTGCATAAACTGGTTTACATTTTCTTTCAGAATAAATTCAGTATAAAAGAAAAATCCTGGCCATTAAAAGGGGAAAATCAACATTTTTTCTTCATTCCGATATCAAATTCAGATAAAAGCAAATAACTTTTATTAAAACAATTATTTATTAGAAAAACATCCAAATATAATTACAATTACACTTTTTTAGTAGACAAAACTTCCGTTTCTTGATAAAAACCAAAAAGTTCGCCTTACCGTAAAAATGATTTTGTAGCAGTAGAGTTGTTCGTTTAAGGATTTTAATTTAAAACATAGGGGGAAATTATGATCCATCAGAACTTGCAGAAAGCAATTGAGCAACTTTCGACCGGTGAAGATTTTCGTTCAGCCTTACTTTCAAATTCCGATGAAATCCAAAGCAGATTCAACTTGGACGAGGATGACATGATGGCCATCAATTCATATAACTCCTCAAAGTCTGCCGTTCGTCCCACACCGAACTTGTGTTGCTGTTGTCTCAACATGTAATTCAGCAAATCAGTCCATATGAGGAAGGCATTACTCAGTATTGGGTAATGCCTTTTTTAATTTCTAAAATCTGATATAAATATATTCTGTTCCATCCCTTTAGAGCTCTACCGAAAGGAATCATGGCTGAAGATACCTCTCCATTGGTTGATTACGCCACCGTCCCCCTGCCGCAAAAACCCAGGCTGGCTCCCTGGGTTACCTGTGTCGACCTGGGTGACAGCCGCCTGCAATTGCGGGGAGCGGAGTTTTCATTTACCCTACAGCATCCTCTGTTCATTGAGACCTTTCATTCCCTCCACCCATTGCTGGACGGTCAGCACACCGTTGAGGAAATCATTTCTTCCAGTGATCCCAAATTTCTCCCCACTACAATCACATTTTTGCTCAAAATGTTGCGTGCCAACGGGGCTTTACAGGAAGGAAACCTCACTCCTCCCCCACCTTTGACACCGGAAATTATTGAAAAACACGAAAGCCAGATTCAATTTTTTTCCCATTTTGTATTGGATCCGGTGAGCACGCTGGCCCTTATCCAAAAGGCCCGGGTGGCTCTGACGGGTTCCTGTTCGATGAAACACTTGATTCTTCAGGCTCTTCGGGAAACGGGATTTGCTTCTCTTATAGAAATCGAGAGTCCCAATACCACTAAGGAGGAAAGCTTATCTAAAACTCCAAAATTTTCCGGTTCCCAATTGCAGGAAGTGGATTTACTCATTGCCTGCCTGGATGTCCCCGACCATATGTTTTTTCAGGCCGTCAATGCTTCTTGCCTCGAAACCGATACCCGCTGGATGCATGTCTCCCTTTCAGGAACCAGAGGTTTGATGGGCCCCACAATCATTCCCCGGCAGTCGGCCTGCTATGCCTGCTATGACAAGCGGGTAGCATCCAATGCCACAGATCTGCAAAGTTATCTGGCATATCAGATTCAAAGGAAGCCCAACGTGAGCGAAGGATATTTAAACCCACTCGCATCCAGCTTGGCTCAGCAAGTTAGCTTGGAAGTTTCGCGTATTATTTCGGGTTTTGCCCCGCCTAAAACCATAGGACGATTATATGAATTTGAAGCCACCTCTCCTTTGGTGAAAGACCATGACGTCCTCAGGCTTCCCCGTTGTCCGGCCTGTAATTTGGTAGAGCCCCGGCGCGAACCCTGGGATATGATTCATCTTAACCCGTGACCGTTTTGAATAATCATCCTCTGTCTCTCAGCAACCTGCGGAACAATACCGCCAGAGACCTGTCCGACGCCCTGCAAACCGCCAAAAGATTAATCAGCAGCCGTACCGGCATTATTTCATCGGTCGAATACGACCATATGGCATCCGATGAACCCTCGGTTTATTTTGCCAGAAGTACACCTGCAAATTCTTTAGCATTCAACGGCATGGAAACCATGAATTATGGAGATGCCACCTCCACCGATCCCAGACGAGCCATCATGAAAGCCGTCGGAGAAAGTATTGAGCGCTATTGCCCGGCGCACTTCAATTATGAAGACTTTACTTTAGCCGCTTACAACGACCTGGCAGGTGAGGCGGTTCACCCCGGTGATTTTGCGCTTTTCAGTGAAAAGCAATATGCCGAACCCGATTTCCCATTTGTCCCGCTCACCGCAAACACTCCCTTACGATGGGCCTCTGCTTTTTCAATCAGTCACGACAGGGAGGTGTTAATTCCGGCCTCTTTTATCTACATTCCTTATTACTTTAAATCGGCAAATGAGCCGCCCTCTCACAATCCCATCTCAACAGGGCTGGCCTGCGGTCCCCATCTTGCCCCGGCTATCTGTAAAGGCATTCTGGAGGTTGTGGAGCGTGACGCCTTCATGATCATGTGGAAAAACCAACTGCCCTGCCCCAGACTGAACCTTTCTGATGTAAGCGATCCATTCGTTCAATCCCTGCTAAATGAAATTCAGGCTCTTCCGGTAGCCTGCCAGGCCTTTCTCCTCCCTTCGGATATGGATATCCCAGTTATTCTGGTTTTACTCAAAAACTTATCGGGGCGCCCCCCCCATACGGTTCTGGGAATGTCCGCGGACCTGAATCCTTATAAGGCCCTAACCCTCGCCCTGGAAGAAGTTTGCCTGAGCTGGGTGGGAATGGGTCGATACTCGCAGTCCAAAAAAGATTTTCGTCCCTCAAAAGATTACACGGATATAAGCAATCTTGATCTTCACGGATTGGTTCATGCGGTGGATCCGGACCTCGCCAAATCCTGGGAGTTTCTCAACACATCCGGCAAGCAGGTTTCCATTGATGACATCAAAAACGAATACGATGAAAATTCGGTCACCAATATAAGGACACTGGTCGACAAACTTAAAGATAAAAACCTGAATGTCATCGCCAAAGACTTGACCACTGTCGATGTGGATGAGGCAGGATTCAAGGTGGTCCGCGTGGTGGTGCCCGGCATGCAACCTCTGGATATCAATCATGCGCGAAGATATCTGGGGGGAACGAGGCTCTATGACGTCCCCTGCAAAATGGGCTTAAGAACTGAACCTCTTGCCGAGGAACATTTAAACCCTTATCCGCACATGTTTCCTTAAAAGTGGAGGTTTAAAAATGTCAAAAATAACAGCTCATTCAATCCCGGCATTGGAATCTCAACTGGATCCTCCCCCCTTTTCGCTTTCCGAGCTTTATCACGAAAACACCAAACTGCACCCCCAGACCGCCCAGGAGTTGATCCCCTCAGGAAATTTTACGCCCGAAGACCTTCAAGCCATGTCCAGAGCTTACAAACAATATCCCAACGCTCCGCGTATTTCGCTCCCGGCTGCCGAGAACATTCCGCCGGACAGCCGCTCATTCGATGACGTGATTTCCTCCCGGAGAAGCTTCCGGGACTTTGCGGATCTGGATATGACTCTCGACGAATTATCCCTAATTCTGCATCAGAGCTATGGCATCACCGGTGAGATGACAGGCCTGGACGGCTCGCGGCAAGCTCTGCGATCCTCCCCCTCGGCGGGGGCGCTATACCCGGCGGAAATCTATGTCGCGGTACGAAAAGTGACCGGAGTCAAACCTGGAATCTATCATTACAACGTTCCCAACCATGAACTGGAATTGATGATCCCCGGCGACCCTACCGAATCAATGTTCGAAATTTGTTGTGGCCAGGAGTTTGTTCGCAAAACTTCCATCATCATTTTGATGTCCGGAGTCCTGAAGCGGACCAAACTCAAATACGGAGAGCGCGGGTACCGTTATGTATTACTGGACATCGGGCATCTCGGTCAGAACATTTATCTTTCCTGCACCGCATTGGAACTCGCCATCATGACCACCTGCGGATTTTTCGACGATCAGGCTCACCGGCTCCTGCGCCTCGACGGCGTGGACGAAGCGGTACTATATGTGGCCTTTATCGGAAGACGCCAAAGGTAAATTAAAGGGATATCCTGAGGTTCAAGAACCCCCTTTTTTCCACTGCCTCCCGACAAACCAACCTTCAACCAAAGTCGATATTTTTTTCCACCCAGCCTTGACACTCCAAATCCCCGGTTTTATTTATAGATCAGGAAAGATGGTTCGGTACCGAACTGGAATGACTATAACTTTAAACTTATTCCAGGAGGATCAGCATGAATATTGTCAAATATGCACCTGAAACCTATATGGATCGGTTTTTCGACACCGATCGCTTTTTCAACGATTTCTGGCCTTGGGCTCCGGCAAAGGAACGCCGTGTATTCGAGGAGCATTTAAGGGTTAATATCGTTGAAAATAAGGACAACTATACCCTCACCGCCGAGGTTCCGGGCCTGACGGAAAAGAATATCGACCTTGAAATCAAGGATGGCCGCATGACCCTCAAAGGCCATATCGAAGAAACTTCGGAAAAGGAAGAGGAACATTACCGGATGAAGGAATTCAGCCGCAGAAGCTTTGAGCGCTCCTTCCGCATCGGCGAAGGCGTCGACCCGGATCATATTTCCGCCAAACTGGCCAACGGAATTCTCACGGTGGTTCTTCCCAAAAGGGAAGAGGCCAAACCGAAATCGGTTAAAGTGGAAATCGGTTCCTAACCTTCGAAAAATCAACCCGCGTTTCTTAGGAAACGCGGGTTCTTTTTATTTTATTCTGGTATATAATGGAGTACTAAATATTCGCTGGCAGGTTCCATCCCGCGCCAGCGGGGAACTGCCAGACTTCGTTAATCCAGGAAGGACGTCTAATGAAATCCCTCGCTTCAATAAATGCGAAAGACATTGAAACCATTAAAATGGCACTGAATGATGCTATTTCCGATATTAATATGGAACTGAAGAATCCTCTTTCTGATAGTAAAATGAAAGAGGTTATGGAGTACAAGTCCCGTTATACGCGGGTCTACGACAAACTGCGAACCAATCCCTCTATTTACGCCCTGGCGGAATACGAGTTGGACATTGCCGCAGGCGGCCTGAACGACGCTATCGAAATGCTTGAGGAGAATATGATGGAGGACGATCTGGACGACCAAGAGAAGTCCGACATCCTTTCCTACAAAAACGACTGCCAGCGCGTCATCGACATCCTCGCAGGCTAGCGGCGAACCGCCGCAGGTAATTCTGAAACCCCGGCTGGCGAAAACGCCTCATCGATTCTGAGATAAAGCCCCTGCTAAATTTGCTCCAGGCCTAGCCTGGTTAGAAGTTGGCGTAGTAGCCGTAGGCGAACAACCATCCGGTAACGCCCGTTCCCGCCGCCATGCATAGACCCCAGGCGAGTCGGCTGTTGCGCTTCATTTTAGGGTGGTCGTCATACATCCAGGCGGCATGGATCAACATTCCCATAAAATAGGAAATCGTCACAAACGCCAGAAACAGCACCACGAACATGAACGGTGAAAATTCCATCGCCACGCACCTCGCACTCACACCCCGCAACTAGGGAGAGATTTAAAAAATAAAACCCGACTTCGAAATACCCAGGGCGACCAGAAGGTGAGAAAGACCCCACAGGACAATAATTGTCCCGAAAAAGCCAAGGGTCACCTTGAGCAAAATCATGAAAAATTCCTTGCGCGTCCGGGTTTGCTTGACCCAACTGATGAGCAGGGTTAAGCCCATGACAATCAGGAAACTGATCCAATAAAACCTCACAGACATGCCTGCATTCTATCAATCTTTTCCGGAATTGGGTAAAATTCCTGCCCTCTGGCGAGGGAGGCAAATGGCTAACAGTTAATGGCCAGGCCAGCGCCTGGAACTAATTTCGTCAGAGCGGATCCCCGCGATAGAAACTTGATCTTCGAGTCCCAAGGTTTTAAATGTGCTCTGGGCTCTGCCCGGTTAACGTGTGCTTTGGAAGGGCATAAGCACCAGCTTGAACAGAGACACCTGCCTCGGACTTCGGAATTCTGGAACACCAATGATAATCTCCGGTTGTGGTTTCCTTCCTTCCTGAATATACGTCCCCAGAAAGCGGTCCCATATGGAAATATTAAACCCGTAATTGGAGTTGGTCTCATCCACTTCCACTGAGTGATGAATCCGGTGCATGTCCGGCGTCACAAATACCCACCTTAAAGCCCGGTCCAGCCCCAACGGCAATTTGATATTGGAATGGGTGAACTGCGCCATACTGCTGAGAATCGCCTCGAAGACCACCACGGTCATCACCGACGGTCCCAGCGCCGCCACCAAACCCAGCTTGTAAATCATGGACCCCAGAATCTCCAGGGGATGAAAACGAAATCCGGAAGACACATCCAGGTCCAGATCGGAATGATGAACCTTATGGAACCGCCAGAAAAATGGAATCATGTGGAGCACCACATGCTGGATATAGATCATCAGGTCCATAATTATTATCCCGACCGCCATTTCCACCGCTACCGGCCAATCGAGATAATTGAGCAGGCCCCAGCCCTGTTCGCCGGCAAAATGCGCCACACCCACCGCCGCCCCTCCCAGCAACATGCGGACCAGCAACACATTGAAACCCGTGAGAGAAAAATTGATTGCCAACCGCCGGAGCTTGGAATCCACTGTGGGATGGCGGGGAATAACGCTCTCCAGGACGAGCATCAATATCAGCACGCCAAGAAAAATGGAAAGGCGTATCTGCTCAACAGTCATAATAACTCGCCGATAATAATTAGAGTAATAAGGAAGTCACTTCAAATTCGGCTTTTGACGGACCAGGTTCACCACACCCTGAGCCATGAGCCCCATAAACCAGATGGTGGTAAAGCAGATAAACCAGAGAAAAACCGCGTTAAACCAGTATTGTGTCGGCCGGTAATCGACGGAATTATGAATCTGCGCATTAATATCCTTCTTTTCATTTTCCGAAGCCCGCAAATAAGACTTATAAAAAGGATGCCTTTTGCCGACCGCAAATTTTTTCATTTCTTCCGGTGGCAGTTTAATGAATTGCGAAACTTCAGCCACGTTTTCGCGGAAGAAGATTCGCATCCTCTGCACTTCTTCCGAATCGGGAGGATTACCCATACAATAAATAACAGTGGCCAGGGTCGACAACAAAATGGAACCCCACAGCGAAAAACGACCCACCCAGCTATCTATCTTATCTTCTAATTCATGAGGTGATTCTTCCATGATCCCTTTCAAAAACAAAGTAAACTCATAAAATATTATCATAACCGCGTCCCATACGGTAGACTTCCATCCGATGGTTCTTATGAATTCAGGATGAAAAATGGGTTCCAAATACTCCACCGGCTATGTCAGCCTGCTGAAGTCCAACCGCCCCTTCCGCCACCTCTGGTACGGCCAGGTGGTCTCCGAACTGGGTGACTGGCTGAACAGTATCGCCATCTACACGCTGGTTCTCAAGCTCAGCGGTACCGGCACGGCCATGGCCGCGGCGATGATGGCCAAACTCCTTCCCATTTTCTTTGTCAGCCCGCTGGCGGGGGTGTTGATTGACCGGATGGACCGGAAACTCATCATGATCACCAGCGACATCCTGCGCTTCGTGGTAGTTTTGGGGTTTCTTCTGGTGGATGATGCCGGTGACCTGTGGCTCTTGTACACGCTCGCCGTGCTGGAAATCGCCCTGGCCGGCTTTTTTGAACCTGCCCGGAGCGCCATCATCCCCTCCCTCACCCGGCGCGAAGATCTGGTGACGGCCAACGCGCTCAGTGGGTCCACCTGGTCGGTGATGCTGGCGGTCGGTGCCGCGCTGGGCGGAGCACTGGTGAGCTGGTTCGGAATCAAAGCGGCGTTTATCATCGATGCCTTCACCTTTCTCCTTTCAGCCTGGTTCATCGCCCGCATTCAATGCCCCCCTGAAGCCCTGGCCAGGGAAAAGGCCGAACGTTCGGCAGGTTCCGGATTCAAAACCCTGGTGGACGGCATGCGTTACCTGATTTCGCAACCGATGATCTTCGTCCTGGCACTCATGAAATCCGGCCTGGCGCTGGGCGGCGGGATAATGACACTCATTCCACTCTACGCCAATAAAATGTTTACCTCCGCTTCCGCCATTTCAATGGCCATCGGCGCCATGTATTCGGCAAGAGGACTGGGCGCCGCCCTGGGACCCATCCTCGTAAAAAAGTTTTTCGGCGATTCCACCCGCGTGCTTCAGCTATCCATCCTGTTCGCCTTCTTTCTTGGCTCCCTGTCCTATTTTTTATTTTCTCAATCGCATAGTTTGTGGTCTGCTTCCCTGAGTGTTGCAATGGCCACTTTCTTCGGTTCCATCATTTGGGTATTCAGTTCCGCACTCATTCATCTGGAAGCCGACAGACGTTTTCTGGGCCGGGTGTTCAGTACCGAGATGGCATTACTGACACTGGTGATGGGGCTCAGCAACTGGTCGGCCGGATTCGCCATAGACACCCTGGATTTGACCGCTCACCAAACGGGTATGTGGATGGCGGGCCTGTTCGTGATTCCGGGAGTGTTGTGGGGAGGGTTTTTACTGTTCGTGAACTCAAGATATAAGCAGGGAGAATGTGTCGGCTCCGTCTGCCCGGTAGAACCCAGCGACTCGAAAATACCACCGACCTCGCTTTAAATCCTGACTTCTCATCAGGTAATGAAATGGTCCGCCAGGGATTTGCCGATGTCGAAATGGCTCATGATCTGCCCGCCGTTGTCCTGCGATTGCGCCCAGGAATATGCCTCCTCCACCTGTTTACTCATGCCCAGAGCATGAAGAACCCCAACGGAAACATAGCTGGAAGACAGGTCGGGAGATCGGGAAAAATCCGTCACCAACTCCCGCATGAAATCCATTTCCTCCGCTGAGAGGCTCCGGTATTTATTGACGAGATTAATGAGGTTTTCCTCACCATAGGTGTTGGTATAGTTCGCCCCGACAATCGGCTCGCGGTACAGGCGCAGTATATCTTCTTCCAATAGTCTGTAATCTATACTCATAAATTCAAATGCTCTCCGGAGCATCAGCTGGTTCCTTCTCGGCCCAATAAGTTTCCCATTCCTCCACCCACGCCAATTGCGTGAGATCGGTCATGCGGTCGAGAAACACCTTGCCGTGCAGATGGTCGATTTCGTGCTGAAGGACGACAGCCAAAAATCCCCTGGCCTCCACCACCATTTTTTCTCCATCACGCGAAAAGGCTTCCACCGTTACCTCACGGGGGCGAGTAACCAACCCTCGCAAATCCTTCAGACTGAGGCATCCTTCCCAGAACGAACCGGTTTCCTTGCTGGAATGGGTAATCACCGGATTCACATACACGGTCAGCGGAATGTCATCCTGGGAGGGGTAACGTTCATTCTGCCTATATTCTACGATAATGACTTGCAGAGATTCGGCGACTTGAGGCGCGGCAATCCCCACCCCCCCTTCATCCCTCATCGTTTCGATCATATCATCAATCAGTCGCTGAAGTTTGTTATCACCCTGGGCTTTTAATTCCTTCAGATCTACCGGTCGGGCTTTCTTTCGTAATATCGGGTGACCTAACTTTGCGATTTCTAAAACAGGCAATTTATTTTCTCCTATTTATATGACTTGTCTTACTTTGACTTTTTAATCGATCAGTTAAACATTAAAAACGGAAAATCTCCTTTAACCTTAAAAAGTTTTTCCACAGCGATGGACATTGCTTTCTTCAAGTTTATAAAACTCATTTGCTTTGTAAACTCGCCGGTTATCTTAACATAATTTTGAAAGCTCAAAAAATGGGATACCCTGTTATCCCCCGCCAATACTGGGGTAAAAGGGGGTTACCGTCCAATTTTTGTTTGACATTTCATCGCCGTTTTTTATAATTGACTGCGCTTGCAGTTCCTACCCACCTCACACCAACCTTGAAAGGAGGGATTCCCTTGACAAAAGACGAGTTGATCGGCGCCGTTGCAAAAAATGTAAAGGATTCCGCTTTAAGCAAACGATTAACAGGTGACGTTCTGGATGCCGCTTTCGATGTAATCGGCAAATCCATCAAAAAAGAAAAGCGTTTCGCCTATCCAGGATTCGGAACCTTTACCGTGCGTTCCCGGAAAGCGAGAACCGGACGAAATCCTCAAACCGGAGAGGAAATCAAAATCAAAGCCAGTAAAACAGTTGGCTTCAAACCCGCTCCGACGCTTAAAAATTCCCTGTAAAGCACAATCTGTTTCAATCCTATATGAAACATATCCAATACCAGTGATATATGGACGCCCAAAGACCGAATGGTCTTTGGGCGTTTTTGTGACATCTCTCAGATAGCTTACAATTTTCTGAACTGAATCCCCCGGAGTGATCACCTGTCCAATCGGTTTAATTCAAAATCCCAAGGACCGCTACTTCTCCTTTTCTTTTTGGGCTCTCAGAATCTCCAACTCAAATTCTTTAAATTCCCCCTGGTTCGCTTCCTCGGGACGCCTGGTTTTCCGTGTAAAATCGTTGAGCGAAAACTTCTTTTCCAAATAATGGCAGGTACGGCACTCAGTGGCATATCGGAAAACTTTCCGGTTATAGGCCACTGACATCTCCTCAATATGTCCGACTGAGGAAAAATCTTTGTGAATGTGACAACTCCGGCAGTAATCGTGGATAACTCGATTACTTTCCGCGGCCGCCACGTCTCTCTCAAACGCCTCTTCAATTTTTTGGGTGTAACAGCCCGCCAATAACCCTGTCAGAGCCAGGACACAAAACCATCTCATTTTCAACAAAACTCCTTCCCCATCACCGTACGCAGGGGTTATTTCCGGATAATTTGAAATTTATTGTATTGTACTGAAATCCAAGTGCGTTTGCATAGTAAACAAACAATAACTTTACAATCTTGAAAATCTTCGGTGAAAATGGAATTTGAGGGGGGGGGGCTAGACGCTTTAAGCGTTATCGGAGCGAATCAAATCGTAGATTTTAAGAACCTTGTTGGAATAGTCCACCGGAAGCCTCTTGCCCTGCTGGATATAACGCTCCAGCTTGGTTGGACCATGATTGTAGGCTTCAAGCGCCAGCTTCACGTCATTATTAAACCGATTCTGAAGCTTGTTGAGGTAATACGCACCCAGAGCAATGTTGGATTCCGGCTTGAAAAGAGTCGGCTGGCCTTCCCATGGCAGATTAACTTCTGTGGCCATGGCATGACCTGTCCGGGGGCGAATCTGCATCAATCCCAGGGCGCCCCGATGAGATCTGGCCCAATTGTTGAATGAGCTCTCCGTAACAATGAGGGCCGTCAGAAGAAAAGGATCATAATCATATTTCCGGCTTTCCTCATAAATCCAATGGGGAATTTGGTTCAGCGAGGCCAGGTCCAAACCGGTAGAATATGAGGAAATAACATCAAGTATTTTGGTTTTAATTCTCTGCTTTTCCCGGAGGGTCCTATGGAGATTTCTGTATTCCTCTTCCTGACTTAATTTTAAAAAGTACCTTTGGTCCAGCGATTTAAATGCCGATGAGTAACTTGGTGTTCCCTTGAGGTAATTCACGCTACCGGAGAAAATACCCATATAGCTACAAATCAACAATACCGATAAAAGGGTACTTAGTTTTTTTAGAGAAAAATACATGTCACTCATCTTTCAAAGTCTCCATAATTTACATCGGAAGTTTTCCATGTAAATTTAAGAACAAATTAGACTTACCCCTCAATTCCATGAAAGCCTTTATTTATAATGTCTTGGGAGTTTTAAAAGGGGTAAAAATAAAGTTGCTGGAGTATACGAAGGTAACGATTAATTGTCAAACCACTTTTTCAGCAAAAAAATGGGAAACGATTGATTTTCCCCTGACAAGGGGTATAATGTGCCCTATAAATCATTAAAATTCTTGAAGTTATGAAAATTACCTGCCCTAAATGCCGGTCTTCCTACAGGGTCAAAATACCCGATCCGGGTTATGCTGGGATTGAGGTCCAATGTGGAAAATGTCTCCACATTTTCCAGTTCGTCCCTGAACAGGAAACATCCGAAACTTCTTACCCAGTAGAAGTGTCTTCTTCCAAAACAAGAGTACCACCTCCATTGGGGGAGGAGCAATCGGTTTCTGGCGCAACGAGCAGACAGAAAAAATTGGATGACCAGCCGGACACCCCCTCTATAGATAAGACAGGGAACATTGAAGATACGGCCTATGAGCCCATGGAAGTCGCTATCGACGACGATTCTCAGGATGATTCTCTGGATGACAGAACCCTGGATGAAATATGGAATGAAGCAGTTGAAGAAGGAACCCGCACAGCCATAAAAGGCGAAGACAAAGCACCGTCATCGCCCCTTGAATTTGTGGAGCCAGAGGAAAAAACTCCCTCTTGGGAAGATGCCTTTGCCGATCAGTCCAAGGTCGAGTCCCAATGGCGAAAAGCTCAAGAAATGGACCGCATCCAGGAAGAGCAACAGCTTGCCGAAGCCCTGGGAGAAAAATACGTTCCCCTCGAACCCCCTCCGGTGGAAAGTCACGCCGAAAAACCACCTGCCGAAAACAAGCAGGACCTCGTCGATCAGTTGTTTGCTGAACTCAAAGGCCAAAAGGCGTCCTCCAAAGAAGCTTCTCCCCCGCTGGAGGAAGAATCCCAGCCGCTACCATCCATGCAAGAGCGCCAGCAGGTTATAGACCAAATCATCCAAGATTTCAGAGCGGGAAGAGCCGCATCGAAAACTCAGAAGACGAAACCTGCTCCCGTGGAGACGCCTCGACCTCTCCCCTCCCTGGAGGACCGACAACAGGAAATTTTCAAGATGGTGGAGCAGGCCAAGAATAAACTGGCGCAAGAAAAAACCCAGGAGGAAATCGATCTCGAAGAAGAAGTCAACATTGACGACCAGGAGGACATGCCCAGCTGGGAAGAAGCGTTCGCCCACCAGGCGGAAATGGAATCGGGGTGGAAAAAAGCCGAAGAACAGAACAGGATTCTGGAAGAGCAGCAACTGGCCGATGCCTTGGGCGAAGACTATGTACCGCCGCCTGAGCAGACCACAGGCACCCCTGTTACAGGGGAAAGCAAGCAGGCCATGGTCGATGACATTTTTGCTCAAATGAAAGGCCAGACACAAAAAGGGCAACAGTCAACACCTGCAACCGGCCAATCCAAAACGGAGGATCAAACCAGGCAGAGCGAGGTGGATCGTATCTTTGCCGAAGCCAAAACCCAGCAGAAAAAAACCCAGGAGGAAATCGACCTCGAAGAAGAAGTCACCATTGACGACCAGGAGGACATGCCCAGTTGGGAAGAAGCGTTCGCCCACCAGGCGGAAATGGAATCGGGGTGGAAAAAAGCCGAAGAACAGAACAGGATTCTGGAAGAGCAGCAACTGGCCGATGCCTTGGGCGAAGACTATGTACCGCCGCCTGCACAAACCACAGGCACCCCTGTTACAGGGGAAAGCAAGCAGGCCATGGTCGATGACATTTTTGCTCAAATGAAAGCCAAGCATTCAGCGTCCGAGTCCGTAAAACCCGAAAAACAAGTTTCTCATTCCGTTGGAACAAACGAAGAAACAAATACGGAAGAAGAATTTGAACCGAGTTGGGCCGACGCTTTTAGCGACCAGGAAAATTCCGAAGCCGATTGGATCAAATCACAGAACCAGGATAAACATGAAGTAGCATCCAGCGAAAAAACCGTATCCGATAAAGAAGATGCCTTATCTTCTCAGCCCATTTCTGAAAACTGGGAGCTACCCCCAGACATGGCTGATTTAGATATGAAGCAATTGGTCGCTCAAGCGTTTGAAGAGGAAACGCAATCTCAAGATAAAATTCAATCCTCAAAACCCGAAGAGGAACCTGCCTTCGAACCTGAGATGGAATCGGAACTCGAACCGGTAATGGAAGCGGCGGAAGAAGAGTCGGCTCCGCCAGAACCCGAGCCGATGATATCCGAAGAGGAACCTGCCTTCGAACCTGAGATGGAATCGGAACTCGAACCGGCGATGGAGGCAACGGAAGAAGAACCCGCCATGCCGGAAACGGAGCCGGTGGCAGCCGAAGAGGAACCTGCCTTCGA
>Ga0224501_10000634_pt1 | contig 27356 bp, 24 predicted proteins | sample SF_Oct11_sed_USG_4_FD_169105 | JGI IMG/M metagenome (GOLD analysis project Ga0224501, IMG submission 169105) | Sediment microbial communities from San Francisco Bay, California, United States - SF_Oct11_sed_USGS_8_1 | ecosystem: Environmental > Aquatic > Marine > Sediment | place: USA... | reverse complement strand
TCGACCACAATCAACGAGATCACCTTCTGTCCCTCACCCATGCGAACACCGCGCACGCCGCGGGAGACACGGCCCATCGAGCGCACGTTCTCCTCTTTAAAGCGGATCACACGGCCGGCACTGGTAAAGAGCATAATGTCACGCTTGCCATCGGTCAGTGCCACACCAACCAGTGTGTCATCCTCAAGCAGATCAACTGCGATGATGCCACTGGCACGCGGGCGCGAGAAGTCCTGCAATGGGGTCTTCTTTACCGTACCGCCGGCGGTGGCCATAAAGACAAACTGCCCCTCTGCAAATTCCCGTACTGGCAGGATGGCGTTGATGCGCTCCCCCTCCTCCAGCGGCAGTAAGTTGACGATGGGTTTGCCGCGCGCGGCACGCCCCGCCTGCGGTAGCTCGTAGACCTTGAGCCAGTAGACGCGGCCGCGGCTGGAGAAGCAGAGGATCGTGTCGTGGGTATTGGCGACAAACATCTTGTCGACAAAATCCTCATCCTTAGTGGCAGTGGCTGACTTGCCGCGACCACCACGCTTCTGCGCACGGTAGTCTGTCAGTGGCTGCGACTTGGCATAGCCCTCGTGGGAGAGGGTCACCACCACGTCCTCCTCGGAGATCAGATCCTCCAGCGTGAGGTCCAACTTGGTGGAGAGGATCTCAGTGCGGCGCTCATCGCCGAACTGGTCGCGAACCGCCACCAGCTCGTCACGGATCACCTCCATCAGGCGCACCGCGCTATTGAGGATCTCCAGCAACCCCTCGATGGTCTCGAGCAGCTCCTTATACTCATTGATGATCTTGTCCTGCTCAAGGCCGGTAAGGCGATGCAGGCGCAGGTCCAGAATCGCCTGTGCCTGGGTCTCTGAGAGGTGATAGACACCACCCACCAAACCAAATTCTTTACTCAATCCGTCCGGGCGCGAGGAATCAGCACCGGCGCGGGAGAGCATGTCGATCACCACACCCGGCTGCCACCCCTTGGCCAGCAACCCCGCCTTCGCCTCGGCAGGATTTGGGGCAGCCTTAATCAGGGCAATAATGGGGTCGATATTGGCCAGCGCCACCGCCAGACCTTCCAGCACGTGAGCACGCTCGCGTGCCTTGCGCAGTTCGAAGATGGTCCGGCGTGTCACCACCTCCTTGCGGTGGCGGATAAAGGCCTCAAGCATCTGCTTGAGGTTGAGCAGCTTGGGCTGACCGTCTAGCAGCGCCACCATGTTGATGCCGAAGACGCTCTGCATCGCGGTCTGCTTGTAGAGGTTATTAAGCACCACCTCGGCCACCTCGCCACGCTTAAGCTCAATGACCATGCGCATGCCGTCCTTGTCGGACTCGTCGCGTAGCTCTGAGATCCCCTCCAGCTTCTTCTCCTTCACCAGCTCGGCGATCTTCTCCAGCAGCCGTGCCTTGTTGACCTGATAGGGGAGCTCGGTGACGACGATGCGGGTGCGGCCGGAGTCCATCTCCTCCATCTCGGTACGGGCCCGTACATAGATGCGACCGCGACCGGTGTGGTAGGCCTCATGGATCCCCGCTGCGCCATTGATGATACCGGCGGTAGGAAAATCTGGGCCCGGCATGTATTGCATCAGTCCGGCGATATCGATCTCCGGGTTATCGATAATGGCCAGACAGGCATTGACCGACTCGGTAAGGTTGTGGGGCGGGATATTGGTCGCCATCCCCACCGCGATACCGGCCGAGCCGTTGATCAGCAGGTTGGGCAGCTTGGCCGGCAGTACCTCAGGTTCACTCTCCGACTCATCGTAGTTAGGGATAAAATCGACCGTCTCCTTGTCGATATCGGACAGCAGCTCGTGGGCGATCTTGGCCATCCGCACCTCGGTGTAGCGCATCGCTGCAGCGGAGTCGCCATCGATGGAGCCGAAGTTGCCCTGACCGTCGACCAGCATGTAGCGCAGAGAGAAGGGCTGGGCCATGCGGACGATGGTGTCGTAGACGGCCGAATCGCCGTGGGGGTGGTATTTACCGATGACGTCACCGACCACGCGGGCCGACTTCTTATAGGGTTTATTCCAGTCGTTGCCCAGCTCGCGCATCGCGAAGAGGACGCGGCGGTGTACCGGCTTGAGTCCATCGCGCGCATCCGGCAGGGCACGACCTACGATCACTGACATGGCGTAATCGAGGTAAGACTGCTTCATCTCCTCTTCAATATTGATTGGGAGGACTTCTTTTGCGAACTCAGTCATGGAAAACCGTTATCCTTGCTATGCCTGTGGTTATCTATCAATACGGCAAAAATGAGGCGAAATCATACCATACCCTGCATAACCACTGCATCAGCAATAAAAACGAAGAGAGGCCCGTTTAGGGCCTCTCAGCATGATATGTGGATAAAACAGGCTTATTTTTCCATCATGGCAGCCATCTTTTCTGTAGTGGGGTTCAACACCACCCCTTTTTCCGTCACGATGGCGTCAACCAGCTCCGCCGGGGTGACGTCAAAGGCGGGATTCCACGCCTCGGCCCCCTCGGCGGCGATACGCTGCCCCCCCAGTCCAAGTACCTCATCAGCGCCGCGCTGCTCGATGGGTATAAGGTCGCCACTGGCGAGTGACATATCGACGGTTGAGGTGGGTGCCACCACCATGAACTTCACCCCGTGGTATTTGGCCGCCACCGCGGCGCTGTAGGTACCGATCTTGTTGGCAACATCGCCATTGGCGGCGATGCGGTCGGAGCCGACCACCACCCACTTCACCCGCCCCTGTTTCATCAGGTGGGCCGCGGCCCCGTCGGCCAGCAGGGTCACCGGGATCGCATCCTTCACCAGCTCCCAGGCGGTGAGGCGTGCCCCCTGCAGCCAGGGGCGGGTCTCATCGGCATAGACGCGGCTGATCTTGTTATGCGCAAAGGCGCTGCGGATCACCCCTAGCGCAGTGCCATAGCCGCCGGTGGCGAGCGAGCCGGTATTGCAGTGGGTAAGGATGCCGTACCCCTCCTCTTCGATCAGGGCTGCACCCAGTTCCCCCATCTTCTGGTTGGCGGCGATATCCTCCTCGTGGATTGCCCGCGCCTCAGCGATCATCGCCCTCTCCACATCCGCCCCCTCCGGCAGGTCGAACAGTACCTTGCCCATACGCTCCAGGGCCCAGGCCAGGTTGACCGCGGTGGGGCGGGCATCGGCCAGGTGGGTGAAGTCACGCTCCAGCCTCTCGACGATATCACTCCCCCCCTCGGCCAGACGCTTACGTACCGCAAGCACCACCCCATAGGCGGCGGTAATACCGATGGCCGGAGCACCCCGTACCACCATATCGGTGATCGCCTGAGCCACCGCATCAGAATCCTGATACTCGTTATAGACCTCCTGCTGAGGCAACAGGCGCTGATCCAGCAGTTTGAGTTTGTCGTCCTCCCACAGAACGGCGCGAATAGTGTCGTACGAAGTTGTCATGGTGGTAATGATCCCAGTTATCGGTATCCAGTAGTGGTGCGAAGTCTAGCAGAAACAGGGACGTTAATAATCGGCAGGAGCCGCTCAATCACGCTGCAAAATTCGTAGTAAACCGGCCGCCTTATGGTGGATCTCCTGATACTCATGCTCACTGTTCGAGTCAAAGACGATCCCACCGCCGGCAGAGAAGGTCAGCGCCCCCTCATTAAATAGTGCGGTGCGAATGGTAATGCTGCTATCCATGTTCCCATTATGACCGATATAACCAATGGAGCCGCAGTATACCCCGCGACGATGTGGCTCAAGCTCCTCAATGATCTCCATTGCTCGCAACTTTGGTGCGCCCGTGATCGAACCGCCAGGAAAAGAGTGGCGCAACAGCGACAGCGCATCCTCGCTCGGGGAGAGATCTCCCTCAATTACGCTAACCAGATGGTGCACCGTGGCATAGTGCTCCAGCGCAAAGAGTTGCGGTACGCGAATAGTCCCGGGACGACAACATTTACCAAGGTCGTTACGTAGCAGGTCCACAATCATCAAATTCTCCGCCCGCTCCTTTGGGCTGTTGATAAGCTCCTCGATCAGCCTGCTGTCCTCCTCAGCTTCGGCAACACGGGGGCGCGTCCCTTTAATCGGACGTGTCTCAACCGCATCTGCGCTGAGTCGCAAAAATCGCTCGGGAGATGAGCTTAGGATCTGTCCGAACGGGGTATTGAGATAGGCCGAAAAGGGTGCGGGATTGTGATGCCGTAATTTGAGGTAGGCCGACCAGGCGGAGCCGCTTACCTCCACACTGAAACGTTGCGCAAAATTGACCTGATAGCAGTCACCCTCCTGAAGATAGCGCCGTATACGTTCGACCCCCGCTGCATAACGTTCCCTGCTCATATTGACTCTCAACTCGCCGACGGCGTGGAAAGGTCCGTGGGCTGGTACGGTGGAGTGCGCCGCCTGTTCAAATAGTGCAATCAATTGTGGCCATTGCTCGGCCGTTGCCGGGTGGCGATTGGCAGAAATAAGCTGGCACTGGCGATTGTTATGATCACAGACCACGGCCCAGTCGTAGATCCCAACCGTCATCTCCGGCCATGACAGGTCATCCGCTGCGATCTCTGGCAATGATTCAATACGTCGTGCCAGATCATAGGCAAAATACCCAACCGCCCCACCCGAGAAGAGTTCATCATCACAACCATCATGTTTTAGATGCTGCCGAATCAGCGCAAATGGATCGTCCCATGAATAAGTTGTCTCATCCGCAGTGCAAATCTCAGTCTGTGCACCGCGTGTCACCAACGTGGTATGTGGTCGTGCCACAAGAATGTCAAAAGCCCCGAGTTCGCCACCCAAGGCACAACTATCCAGCCACATGGCCCAGGGCTCAGCCTGCACAGCGTCAAACAGTACACTGCAGTCACTAGAGTATGGCAGTTGATGGCGAATTGAGTCCGTCATGGGATCAGAGGTTTATTGCCTGCATCATGCCAGGGCATGATAGATAAGTGCGCTGGCAGTTTACTCCACCAGCTCGTGCTTGATTGCGTAGTGCGTCAGTTCAGCATTGTGCTTCATCTTCATCTTTTCAAGGATACGAGAGCGGTAGGTGCTAATTGTCTTAACACTCAAATTGAGCTGTTCTGCAATCTCGGAAACGGTGTGGCCCGAGGCAATGCGTCGCAATACCTCATATTCACGGTCAGAGAGCAAATGATGGGGTAACTCATCGCCACCTTCGTCCTGATCAAACACCAGTTTTTCTGCCACCTCGGCGCTGATATACCTCCCACCATGCATCACCTTATTGATTGCATTCAACAACTCATCGGGAGCAGTCTCCTTGGTCATGTAACCAGATGCCCCACTTCGAATCGCCCTCATCGCATACTGTTCTTCTGAATACATACTTAGCATCAATACAGGCAATTTTTTCCACTCTGCCTTAATCTGTTTAAGTATCTCAATGCCATTTTTACCTGGCAAATTGATATCCAGTAGCACCATATCCCATTGACCTTCACGCAACATTCGAATAGCGTCACTGCCATTACCCGCTTCTGCTACCTGAAGTGGCCCATCCATTTCACTAATTATCTGTTTTATCCCCTGCCTGACCACCGCATGGTCATCGACAATCAATATCTTCATGTTGTTTTCCCTCTTGTTACATTGGCACTCTGAGGCTGAAGCGGCTTCCCCCTCTCTCACCGGCGCACACTTCAAGACTGGCACCAATAGAAAGTGAACGCTCTTTCATACTCAGGATGTCGTAGTGACCTTGTTGTAATTCATCTTCTTCGGATATCCCTGCTCCATTATTATCGATCTCCATGATTAACACCCCGTTATCAATGACTAGCGTTACTGCAATCTGAGTGATCTCTCCATCTGATGAGAGAGTACGCAACACATCCTGAAAGAGACGAAATAGTGCCACCTCTTTTTCACTATCATTGATTTCGATATTCGAACGATTATTAACCAACTGATACTTTATATTTTTCTGCTTAGACAACTCCTGAAGCTGCCACTCTATAGCGGCAACCAAACCAAGATTATCGAGCACACTTGGATGTAGTTCGGTAATAATGTGTCGCACCGACTTGATCGCACTATCGAGCTGATTATCGATTAATGCAAAACTCTCATAACCTTCATCTGTATCGCTGTTGCACAGTTTCTGCAACTGCCTCATCTCCATTTTGATAGCTGTCATCAAACCGCCAAGATCATCATGTACCATACGTGCAATATCAGATCGTTCACGTTCACGGATCTGCTCATTATGATGCAACAGGCAGCGCAGATGTTGGTTGGTTATCGCTAGCTGATTGGCTCTATTTTGATGTCCAAGAGCCCTGGACAGTGAAACTGTAATAGCGGAGAGAGCCTTTCTATCAACTACATCAAACGCACCAGTCTCTATCCAGCCTACCATTCGCTCAATGTCGAGATCTTCAGCAACGATGATGATCGGAATACCGAGATCATCACCGGATCTGTTAGCTGCCGATTCTGTAAAGAGAAAACTCGCCAGCGACTCACCGGCCACAATGAGATCCCAGTCGGTATGTCCGCGCAATGCACGATAAATACCATCTCTGGTAGAAACCCGCTCATGCACGACAGCATAGCCTGCCTGCTCCACTGTATGCAGCAGCGCAGCTGCATCGTTCTGTGCCTCTTCGAGCAACAGAATGTTGAGTGCAACCTTTTCCATCTCTACCTTATACAATGGCTAAAAGGCCACTCCTCCAAACTTTAAAATTGATACGCACCAACACAGCGACTCCCGCACTATATAACATGCGCAACAGCAAATTCGAGTCCGTAAAATGAGAATCATATGTGATCGTAGGAGTATAGTGATCGACCGGACAACAAAAAGCCCGCATTTAGCGGGCTTTGCTGACTACTGAATATCCGACCAGAGTACTGTACTGGTCGGGGCGAGAGGATTCGAACCTCCGACCCCCACAACCCCATTGTGGTGCGCTACCAGGCTGCGCTACGCCCCGAGAAGAGTATGACTTCCCTCTTCGAGAAGCCGCGCATATTACACTAGATGAAGGCGGATGAGAACATCATCCGCAAGAAAATTACCGCTTTAGAATATCCAGCACCTCTTCCAGCTCACTGCGTAGCTGGCGGATGATCTGCTGGCTCTGATTGGCGTCACTCTTGACCTCTTCACTCTCAAACTGCTGGCGTGCGCCACCGATAGTGAAGCCCTGATCATAGAGCAGTGAGCGGATCTGGCGGATGATGATGACATCCTGACGTTGATAGTAACGGCGATTGCCACGGCGTTTGACTGGCTTAAGCTGGGGGAATTCCTGCTCCCAGTAGCGCAGTACATGTGGTTTTACGTTGCAAAGCTCACTAACCTCACCAATGGTGAAGTAGCGCTTGCCCGGGATCGGCGGTAGTTCGTTGTTATTGCTGGGTTCCAGCATATGCTTCCACTCTTGCCTTTAATTTTTGTCCCGGCCTGAAGGTTACCACGCGTCGTGCGGTGATAGGTATCTCTTCCCCCGTCTTCGGGTTTCTTCCTGGGCGCTCATTCTTGTCGCGGAGATCAAAGTTACCAAAACCCGAAAGCTTCACCTGATAACCATTCTCCAGAGCCGTGCGGATCTCTTCGAAAAACTGCTCTACTAGCTCCTTGGCTTCCCGTTTGTTGAGGCCCAACTCCTCAAACAGGGATTCAGCCATCGCTGCCTTCGTCAAAGCCATACGTTATTCTCTTAGTTTTGCCCCAAGTTCGTTTGCCAGGGTTCTCACTACCGCATCGATAGCTGAATCGACTTCACTATCAGTAAGAGTGCGTGATTGTGCCTGCAACGTCAAGCCCAAAGCAAGACTTTTTCTACCCGAATCAATATGTTCGCCCTCATAGACGTCAAACAGCTTTAAGTTCCGCAGGTTATCTGGGGCGGCACTTTTGACCGTATCAAAGAGTCGCATCGCGGATATATCACGATCCATTTCGACAGCAATATCACGACGAATAGCAGGAAATTTCGATATTTCGCCGAATTTCGCCACATTTCCTGAAGTTATTGCCGATGACTCGATCTCAAAGAGGAAGGTCTGTCCACTGAGACCCAGCTTCTGTTCCAGCGAAGGATGAAGCGCACCGAGCCATCCAATATCTCTGCCATCACGGCTAATACGCGCCGACTGCCCTGGGTGGAGGGCCGGATGAGATTCGGCACGAAATGCGAAATCGCTCACGCAACCTGTCAGGCCAAGCACTGCCTCAACATCTCCCTTTATATCGAAAAAGTCGATTTTCATGCTCTCTGAGCCCCACTGCTCAGGCAACACCTCACCATAGACCACACCCGCCAGTACATTATCCTGTACCAATTCACCATCGCCCTGCGGGAGGAAGCGCAGTCCATACTCAAACAGCCGCACCCTCCCCTGCTGACGGTTGAGATTGTGCTGCAACACCGGCAACAATCCTGCCCAGAGGGTAGTGCGCATCACCGACATATCGGCAGAGATAGGGTTGGCCAGGGCAATAGTCTCACGCTGCGGGTCGAGCAGTTGCTGCATCTTCGGCTCGACAAAGGTATAGGTGATCGCCTCCTGGTAGCCACGCTCAACCAGCACGGCCGCCAGATCAGCTATACTCAGCTTCGCCTCTGGCCGCTCCCCCATAGTGAGACTCCCGTGGGGACGAATGCTGGGAAGATTACTGTAGCCAATAATGCGACCAATCTCCTCAATCAGATCCTCCTCGATAGTGATATCGAAGCGGAAGGCGGGGGCAGTCACCTGCCACCCACCATCCACGCTCTCCACCTTCATCTCCAGGCGGCAAAGGATCTCTTCGATGCTATCTTTTGCCACCTCAGTGCCAAGTACCCGTGTGACACGGGCATGACGCAGGGTGATCGGGTGTGCCTTGGGCAGGTTGGCCTCAGAACAAACCTCAACCACCGGGCCAACATCTCCACCAACGATATCGAGCAGCAGTGCGGTAGCACGCGCTATCGCCTTGGTGGCCATCTGTGGTGAGACGCCGCGTTCAAAGCGATGGGAGGAGTCGGTGTGCAGACCGTAGCGGCGCGCCTTGCCTGCAATCGCGGCAGGGGTAAAGAAGGCACTCTCAAGGAAGATATCCCGGGTAGCATCCCCCACAGCAGATGCACTACCCCCCATTACCCCGGCCATGGCAACGGGTCCATTGCCATCGGCGATCACCAGGGTCTCGCCATCCAGTTCGACCTCGGTATCGTTGAGTAGCTTGATCTTCTCTCCGGCAGTGGCCATGCGAACCTGAATACCGCCACTGAGTTTACCCAAATCAAAGGCGTGCATCGGTTGGCCCAGCTCCAGCAGTACATAGTTGGTGACATCGACCACGGCGCTGAGACTGCGAATGCCGCTACGACGCAGACGCTCTGCCATCCACAACGGGGTCTCAGCGGCCACGTTAACACCACGGATCACCCGGCCCAGGTAACGCGGGCAGGCCTCGGGCGCATTGATAGCAACACTAAAGCTATCATCAATACTTGAGGCGACCGCCTCACAGGCAGGGCCACTCACATCTGCATGATTCAGCACCCCGGTCTCACGGGCGATACCGGCAATGCTCAGGCAGTCACCACGGTTGGGGGTGAGACCCAGCTCGATGGTGACATCATCTAGTTGCAAATAGTCACGGAAATTCGTTCCCACTGGCGCATCGGTAGGCAGCTCCATCAGCCCCTCAGCGCTCTCGACCAGTCCCAGCTCAGAGGCAGAGGCGAGCATACCGTTGGAGGGGACGCCACGCAGCTTCGCCTTCTTGATTTTAAAGTCGCCGGGCAAAACGGCCCCGACCATCGCGCAGGGTACCCGCAGGCCGGGGCGTACATTGGCCGCACCGCAGACGATCTGCACCGGCTCACCCTCCCCTACGTTGACCTGAGTGACACGCAACTTATCTGCATCAGGGTGCGGTTCCACACTCAGCACCTCGGCCACAACCACGCCGCTAAAGAGAGCGGCCACCGGCTCCACCGCATCGACCTCAAGACCCGCCATGGTCAGCTGATGACACAGCTCCTCGGTAGAGACCGAGGGATTGACCCACTCACGCAACCACTGTTCGCTGAATTTCATATTGGTGTAAACCTGAATCTGTTATCTGTTTTGTGAGTTAGTTGAACTGCTGCAGAAAACGCAGGTCGTTCTCGAAGAAGAGGCGCAGGTCATTGACGCCGTAGCGCAACATCGCCATTCGCTCCACCCCAAGTCCGAAGGCAAAGCCGGTGTACTTTTCACTATCGATACCGACGTGACGGAACACCTCAGGGTGCACCATGCCGCAGCCGAGGATCTCTATCCATCCAGTGTGAGAGCAGACACGGCACCCCTCACCGCCACACATCACACACTGGATATCTGCCTCGGCCGAGGGCTCGGTAAAGGGGAAGTAAGAGGGGCGAAAACGAACTGCCAGGTCGGCCTCAAAGAAGTTGCGCAGAAAATCGTCCATCACTCCCTTGAGCTGTGCAAAGCTGACATTCTCATCGACCATCAACCCCTCCACCTGGTGGAACATCGGGGTATGGGTAAGATCCGAGTCGCAGCGATAGACGCGTCCCGGTGCAATGATGCGCAGCGGCGGCTGCCCCTGCTTCATGGTGCGGATCTGAACCGGCGAGGTGTGGGTGCGCAAAAGGGTGTGTGCATCGAAGTAGAAGGTGTCGTGCATCGCCCGTGCCGGATGGGTCTCGGGGATATTGAGCGCCTCGAAGTTGTGAAAGTCATCCTCAATCTCCGGCCCCTCTGCCACAGAAAAGCCCAGTTGTGAGAAGAGCGACTCGATGCGCTGCAGAGTGAGTGTCACCGGGTGCAGGCCACCTGTTTGCTGGCCACGTCCCGGCAGGGTCACATCAACCTTTTCCGACTCCAGGCGTGCATGGAGCACCTCATCCTTCAGCGTCTGCTTGCGCGCCTCCAGTGCCTGCTGCACCGCACCTTTGGCCTGATTGATCGCCTGACCGGCTGCAGGGCGCTCCTCGGCAGAGAGCTTGCCCAGCCCCTTCATCAATTCAGTAAAAGAGCCCTTTTTACCAAGGAAATGTACACGTACCTGATCCAGCGCCTGTATATCTGACGCCTCGGCAATCAACCTCTCCGCCTCGCTGACGAGACCTGTCAATTCATCCACGCAACTTCTCCGGATTACACTGTTACCACCATGGCAGCAGTGCGCAAATCGTTAAACGCAAAAGGGGGAAGACTGGACGGCCTTCCCCCTTTCGGAAATCTCTTCTCTCCCGAAGCCTGTCGGCACCGGGCGTTGAAGATGATTAAGCGAGTGCAGCCTTGGACTTGTCAGCCAGGGCAGCAAAAGCGCCTTTGTCGGTTACGGCGATATCGGCCAGGATCTTGCGATCAATCTCGATGCCCGCCCTCTTCAGACCGTTGATGAAACGGCTATAAGAGATACCGCACTCACGTGACGCCGCATTGATACGGGCGATCCACAGAACGCGGAACTGACGCTTGCGCTGACGACGGTCACGGTAGGCATACTGGCCTGCCTTGATCACCGCCTGTTTGGCAACGCGGAATACATTTTTACGGCGGCCCTTGTAGCCCTTAGCGAGCGCAATGACCTTCTTGTGTTTGGCGCGTGCAGTAACGCCACGTTTTACTCTTGCCATCGTTCAATCTCCTCAGCTGTAGGGCAACATGCGACGTACCATTGCGACGTCGACGGCTGCAACCATATCCGGCGAGCGCAGCTGACGCTTACGCTTGGTCGGCTTCTTGGTAAGGATATGACGACGGAAGGACTGGTTGCGTTTGAAGCCCCCAGCACTCTTCTTGAAGCGCTTGGCGGCGCCCCGGTTGGTCTTGATTTTCGGCATTTCTCAAAACTCCGCATTTCATTAAAGTTAAACGCAACGTTTGCGACTGGACACCGCCCCACCATTGACAGGGGGTGGACAGTAGCTGCGCCCGAAGCAATCCGAAGATTACTTCTTCTTTTTTGGGGCAATTAGCATCACCATCTGCCGTCCTTCCATCCTCGGGAACTGTTCTACTGTTCCCAACTCTGCAAGGTCGGCCTCGACGCGTTTCAATAGATCAACGCCGAGCTGCTGGTGGGCCATTTCACGGCCACGGAACCGTAAGGTTACCTTGACCCTGTCCCCGTCGCTGAGGAAGCGTGTCAGGTTGCGTAGTTTTACCTGATAGTCTCCCTCTTCAGTTCCTGGACGGAACTTAATCTCTTTGACCTGTACCTGCTTCTGTTTCTTCTTGGCGGCCTGCTGCTTCTTACGCTGTTCAAAAAGGAACTTGTTGTGGTCCATGATACGACAAACCGGCGGTTTGGCATCGGGAGAGACCTCGACCAGATCAAGCCCGGCCTCCTCAGCAAGTTCCAGCGCTTTGGCGGTTGGTACCACACCAACCTGTTCTCCGTCGGCGCCTACCAGGCGAACCTCGGGGACCCGAATCTCATCATTCAGTCGGGTCTGCTTCTCTTTCGCAGCGATGTCGTCAATCCTCCAGTACAGGTTTACGTCCGCGGCTCGCTATCTCGGAATTCAACAGGTCGGCGAAGGCCTCCATCGTCATGGAGCCCAGATCCTCACCGGTTCGAGTGCGTACCGCAACTGTTCGTTCTTCTACTTCACGGTCGCCTATGACCAGCATGTAGGGAACACGGTGTAACGTGTGCTCGCGGATTTTAAAGCCGATTTTCTCATTTCTCAAGTCGGATTTGATGCGAATGCCTTGTTTTTTAAGGTTTTGCTCTATTTCCGTGACAAATTCGGCCTGTCGGTCGGTAATTGTCATCACCACTGCCTGTACCGGGGCCAACCACAGCGGGAAGGCGCCGGCGAAGTTTTCGATCAAAATGCCGATAAAACGCTCCAGCGAACCGAGGATCGCCCGATGCAACATCACCGGTACCTGCTTGCTACCGTCCTCGGCGATATAGTGGGCATCGAGGCGCCCCGGCATGGAGAAATCGACCTGAATGGTGCCACACTGCCACACCCGGCCCAGGCAATCCTTGAGCGAGAACTCGATCTTCGGCCCGTAGAAGGCCCCCTCGCCCGGCTGCAGATCCCACGGCAGCCCCTTGGTGTTGAGGGCCTGCTCCAGGGCGTGTTCCGCCTTGTCCCACACCTCGTCGGAGCCGACGCGCTGCTCGGGGCGGGTGGAGAGCTTGATGATCACCTCATCGAAACCGAAGTCGGCATAGACCATATATAGTAGGTCGATAAATTCGGAGACCTCCGCCTGGATCTGCTCCTCGGTACAGAAGATGTGGGCATCATCCTGAGTAAAGTTGCGCACCCGCATCAGCCCGTGCAGGGTGCCGGAGGGCTCGTTGCGGTGGCAGGAGCCGAACTCGGCCATGCGCAGCGGCAGGTCGCGGTAGGACTTGAGCCCCTGATTGTAGATCTGCACGTGGCAGGGGCAGTTCATCGGCTTGACCGCATAGTCGCGGTTCTCCGAGTGGGTGGTGAACATCATGTCACCGAACTTGTCCCAGTGGCCCGACTTCTCCCACAGTGAACGGTCGACCACCTGCGGGGTCTTCACCTCCTGATAGCCGTTGTCGCGCAGAATGGTGCGCACATACTGCTCCACCTGCTGATAGACCAGCCATCCGTTGTCGTGCCAGAAGACCATGCCGGGGGCCTCCTCCTGGCTGTGGAAGAGATCGAGCTGGCGGCCGATCTTGCGGTGGTCACGCTTCTCTGCTTCCTCCAGGCGGTGCAGGTAGGCGGCCAGGTCATCTTTGTTGGTCCAGGCGGTGCCGTAGATGCGGGTCAGCATCTCGTTCTTCGAATCGCCGCGCCAGTAGGCACCAGCAACCTTCATCAGCTTGAAGGCCTTGATCTTACTGGTGGAGGGGACGTGCGGGCCACGGCAGAGATCGGTGAACTCACCCTGTTTATATAAGGAGAGCACCTCACCGTGGGGGATTGCCTCCACCAGCTCAGCCTTGTACTTCTCACCCATACCGAGGAAGAACTCGATCGCCTCCTCGCGGGGCATCTCGCTGCGCTCCAGCGGGAAGTTCTGCGAGACGATCTTCGCCATCTCCTTCTCGATCCTGGTCAGATCCTCGCTGTTAAAGGCCCGCTCATAGGCGAAGTCGTAGTAGAAGCCATCTTCGATCACCGGGCCGATGGTCACCTGGGCACCGGGGAAGAGGCGCTGTACCGCCTGGGCCAGAGTATGGGCGGTCGAGTGGCGGATGATCTCAAGGGCCTCTTCGCTCTTATCGGTGATGATGGCAAGGCTGGCATCGTGCTCGATGGTGTGCGAGGCATCGACCAGCTTGTCGTCTACCTTGCCGGCGAGGGTCGCCTTGGCGAGGCCGGAGCCGATATCGGCGGCCACCTGCTGCACGGTAACGGGGTTGTCGAACTGGCGCGTGGAGCCATCGGGGAGGGTAATAACAGGCATCTCTATCCCTTATTCAGTGGTGATCCCTACGAAAGACCACGTGACAATAAAAAAGCACCGTGCCGGGCACAGTGCTTGGTATTCAGCTTCATCAGGAATAAGACTACGCCTATCCCATTGATTTGAATGGTATCACAGCAAGGGCACTCACGTGAACCTCCAGGAAAATTTTTGCCTCTCGTGCAACTTACCAGCCATATAAAGGTCGCAGGGGTATACAACGCGCGCATCGGGTGGAATAGTACGTCTTCTACCCAGACACCCTGAAATCGAACAGAAAGCTAACCAAACGTGATGGAAAAACAGATGAAACAGACCTTAACCCTGATTACCGCCACCCTCCTCCTCGGCCTCTCCAGTGTGTCGCAGGCGGCCAACCTCAAAGATGAGATTCGTCAAATCCTGAAAGAGAACCCGGATATCATCTATGAGGTCATTCGGGAAAATCCGGTTGAATTTATCAAAACCGCACAGATAGCCGCCCAACAGGCCGAACAGCAGGCTGCGATCGAAAAGCGGATTCAGGAGCAGAAAGAAGTGGAGGCCGCCTTTGCCAATCCTCTAAAACCAGAGATCCGCAAAGAGGAAGCGATTCGTGGTACCAAAGGTGCACCGCTAACCCTGATAGAGTACTCCGATTTCGAGTGTCCCTTCTGCCAACGAGCAGCCCATACCGTCGATGAACTGATGAAAAAATACGATGGCAAGATTCAGTTCATCTACAAACACCTGCCACTGGACTTCCACGAGGGTGCCATGCCCGCCTCACAGTATTACGAAGCGCTGCGCATGCAGGATGAGAAACTGGCCTTTGCCTTTCATGACGAGATCTTCAAGGACATCAGCAAACTGAAGGCAGGGGAACCATACATCAAAGAGGTCGCCCAAAAGGTGGGGGCCAACATGAAAAAACTGGAAAAAACCCTCAAAGATCGCGGCGACGAGATCAACACCCGTATTCAGCAGGATATCGCCGAGGCCCAGAAATTCCGCATGACCGGTACCCCCGGTTTTGTCCTTAACGGCGTACCTCTTCGTGGCGCCCATCCCATCTCCTCTTTTGAGAGGATTATCGACGAGTTAAAGAAGCGTAAGCTTGCCAAGTTGTGATGTGGGTACTGCTGAAGAATAAAAGGGGCCGCGAGGCCCCTTTTCATTTTATCTCACATACACAAAGGGAACGCTCTGATCAATTTAACGGTTTATATACGTTCAATTTTCAACTCAAACTAAACAACCAGCTAACCGCCACCACCGCCGCCGCTACGGCAATAAAATCGGCTGTCAACGCCGTCAGCAGGGCGTGTCGAATACGCTTTATCTGAACTGCACCGAAGTAGACCGCCAATACATAAAAGGTGGTCTCAGTAGAGCCCTGCAGGGTCGTCACAAGGTAGCCGGTGTAGCTGTCGGGACCAATGGCTGGGTCATTGATGATGGAGGCCATCACACCATAAGCACCCGAGCCGGAGAGTGGACGCAGCAGCGCCATCGGTAGCGCCTCGGGGGGCATCCCCAGGGCCAGGGTAAATCGTCCGATAAAACCGACCAACGCATCCAGCGCACCGCTGGCGCGAAACATCCCCACCGCCACCAGAATCGCCACCAGATAAGGGATAATCTTTATCGCCACCTGGAACCCCTCCTTCGCCCCCTCAACGAAGACCTCATAGATACTCACCCGGCGCACCACCCCAAAGAGAAGAAAACCGACCATCAACCCCGGCAGGATCCACGGGGCGATCGCCTTGCCATAGAGCACGGTAACAGGGATCAGTGCCAGAAGACCGAGCAGCGCCAACAGCGAGACCCAGAGCGGATAGCTCCCCTCACCTCCAGGCAACGCCTCCCCTGTCTCTTCATCGCTCACCGGCCCATCCACCCTCTGCTTTACGGCAGGTTCAGGAAGTGGAAAAAATCGCCGATAGAGCAGTGCCGCGCCAATCGCCGCCACGGTAGAGCAGGCGGTAGCAAAGAGCGTAGTGGGGAGAATGCCCGCCGGGTCCATCGAACCCGCCGAGGCACGCAGGGCAATCACCCCGGTGGGCAGGAGGGTGACACTGGAGGTATTGATCGCAAGAAACAGCACCATCGAATCACTGGCGGTACCCGGTAAACGATTCAGTTTATTCAGCTCCTGCATCGCCCGAATACCGAAAGGGGTAGCGGCATTACCCAGACCGAGGGCGTTGGCAGAGATATTGAGGATCATCGCCCCCATCGCCGGATGCTCCGGCGGCACATCGGGGAAGAGACGCACCATCAGCGGCCGGATCAGACGCGCCAGTATCGTCAGCATACCACCCGCCTCCGCCACCTTCATCAAACCGAGAAAGAGCGTCATCACCCCCACCAGTCCCAGTGCCAGTTCGACCGAACCGGCGGCTGAGTCAACCATCGCTTTTGAGAGCGCATCCATTGGTGAGAGATCGCCACTGAAACCGCCAAGTTGTTTCCAGGCGGCGACCAGAAAAGCGGTGAGGACGATAAGGAGGAAGACGAAGTTCATCCGACGATAGTAATGGCATTACCGTCAAACATGAAGAGAGGACTTATTTCATCACCCCTGTTCATCTTACTAACCCGTACATACCAAAGTAGTGTCCATTAATTAGCTACCCGAACTTTTCGATCACCTCATCGCACCTCTCCGGGCTCATCTGTCACCCCTTTTGGTGTATGATCCCGCCTTTTCTGAGACAACGACCCTGGGACGCGCTATGGACCTGACCTCACTGACCGCCATCTCCCCCATCGACGGCCGCTACGGCCCCAAGACCGAGGCACTGCGCCCCATCTTCAGCGAGTACGGCCTGATCCGCCACCGCGTACTGGTGGAGATACGCTGGCTGCAGAAGCTGGCAGCCACCGCAGAGATCAGCGAGGTGCCGGCCTTCTCCGAGCACGCAAACAACCTGCTCAACGACATCGTGGAGAAGTTCAGCGAGGAGGATGCACGCCGGGTAAAGAACATCGAGCGCACCACCAACCACGACGTGAAGGCGGTGGAGTACTTCTTAAAGGAGAAGATCGCCGGAAACGCCGAGCTGGAAGCGGTGAGCGAATTCATCCACTTCGCCTGCACCTCGGAGGACATCAACAACCTCTCCCACGCCCTGATGCTCAACGAGGCGCGCACCGGGGTGATCCTGCCTGCCCTTGATGAGATCGTTGAGGCCATCCGCGCCAAGGCCCACGAGTACGCCGAGCAGCCGATGCTCTCACGCACCCACGGCCAGCCCGCCTCCCCCACCACCGTGGGCAAGGAGTTCGCCAACGTCGCCTACCGCCTGATGCGCCAGCTCGAGCAGCTGAAGAGCGTTCCCCTGCTGGGCAAGATCAACGGCGCGGTGGGCAACTACAATGCCCACCTCAGTGCCTATCCGGAGCTCGACTGGGCCAAGTTCGCCGAGGAGTTCGTCACCTCGCTGGGTATCGAGTGGAACCCCTACACCATCCAGATCGAGCCGCACGACTATATCGCCGAGTTCTTCGATGCGCTGGCCCGCTTTAACACCATTCTCATCGACTTTGATCGTGACATCTGGGGCTATATCTCCAACGGCTTCTTCAAGCAGAAGACGGTGGCCGGTGAGATCGGCTCCTCCACCATGCCACACAAAGTCAACCCCATCGACTTCGAGAACTCCGAGGGCAACCTGGGGCTGGCCAACGCCATCTTCGACCACCTCGCAATGAAACTGCCGATCTCCCGCTGGCAGCGCGACCTTACCGACTCCACCGTGCTGCGTAACCTCGGCGTCGGCGTCGGCTACTCCATCATCGCCTACTCCTCGACGATGCGCGGCATTGGCAAGCTGGAGGTCAACCCGGCAGCCCTCGCCGCGGATCTGGACAGCAACTGGGAGGTGCTGGCCGAGCCGATCCAGACCGTGATGCGTCGCTACGGCATCGAGAAGCCCTACGAGAAGCTCAAGGAGCTGACCCGCGGCAAGCGCGTCGATGCCGAGGGGATGGCCGCCTTCATCGATACCCTGGATCTGCCAGACAACGTCAGGGCCGAGATGAAGAGCTGGACCCCGGCCAACTACATCGGCAACGCCATCGCCCAGGCGAAAAACATCTAATATGAATCTGCCGCTCGGCGGGATGAGCGCCGAACAATTCCTCACCGAATACTGGCAGAAAAAACCGCTGGTCATTCGCAACGCCCTGCCCGACTTCGCCTGCCCCATCACCCCTGAGGAGATGGGTGGGCTGGCGATGGAGGAGGAGGTCGAATCGCGCATTATTCTTGAGAATAGTGGCGACTGGCTGCTGAAATGCGGCCCGTTCAAGGAGTCCGATCTCACCTCCCTCCCCGACACCCACTGGACCCTGCTGGTGCAGGAAGCCAACAAGCACATCCCCGAGTTTGCCCTGTTGCAGGAGGATTTTAATTTCCTGCCCAACTGGCGTCTCGATGATGTGATGGTGAGCTTCGCCCCGGAGCACGGCACCGTCGGCCCCCACGCCGACAACTACGACGTCTTCCTCATCCAGGGGCCGGGGCGACGCCGCTGGCAGCTCTCCTATCAGGAGTGCGGCCCCGACCAACTCATCCCCGGCCTGCCGGTGCGCATCCTCGCCGACTTTGTCCCCGAGGAGGAGTATATCCTCGAGGAAGGCGACATCCTCTACCTCCCCCCCGGCGTGGTACACCACGGCGTCTCACTGGAGGATGCCATCACCATCTCGGTCGGCTACCGCGCCCCGGCCATCGCCGAGCTGGCGGCGGCATATTGTGCCGAGACCGTCTCGCTGCTGGATAGTGAAACCTTTTACGCTGATGCCGATATCGAAGCCCGACAACAGCCGGGCCTGATCACCGCAAAAGAGCTTGGCAAGGTCCGCAACGAGTTGCGCACGGCGCTGTCGCGTAGTGATGAGGAGCTAAATCGCTGGTTCGCCTCCTTCACCAGCGACGTGAAACCGGGCCACTACCTCCCGGAACCCGAAGAGGAGCTCTCTACCGACGAGTTTCTGGAAAGGCTGAACGAGGCGGGCGAGCTGTGGCGCAGCGAGTACGCCCGCTTCGCCTATATCGAACAGGCTGGAAATACCCTCCTCTACGTCGCCGGTGAGGAGATCCCGCTGGCCACAGACCTCGCCTTCGCCGCGCCGCTGCTCTCGGGGCAGCGGGTTTTCGGGATCGAAACCCTGCTGCCGCATTTGCAGGTTCCAGGCTTCGCTGATCTCCTCACCGGCCTTTACAATCTCGGGGCGATCTACTTTCCTGAGCTTTAACCCTCAGCCAGAGCGTACCGATTCATTCCTTGATAGATCGCAGGGTTATTTGCTAGGTTGTAGCTGAGTTATTAGTAAGCAGGGATGGTGTTATGACTACCAGAGAGCCACCTCAGAGATGCAACTGGAATGTTGCGTGCAAGTACCCCTTCCTCAAATTTATTCTGTCAAAAGCAAGCGCCGATGGGAACAAGCTCTACTACGTCTACTGCGTCAGGACAAGTGACGGCACCTGGCGGATTAAGGAGATGTGATGGAAAATTCTGAGATAAAAGAGAAAAAGAAGAAAAGAATTATCGGCAGCATGATATTTCTAGCGATTGCCTGGCTTAGCGGAAGTCTCACCTTCTACTCTGCACCAGATATTGAGGCGCGCGTCATTGATGCCAATACAGGCAAACCTGTGGAAGGTGTCGTGCTTGTTGGCGTCTGGCAACTGGAGTCACAGGGATTCGAGCACTCTTATGGACGCGCCATTCATGTAACTGAGGCAGTGACCGACAGCGAAGGAAAATACAAGTTGGATGGGTTTTTCATAAAATGGGCAGGTTTGTTTGCGGGAACGCTTTGGGAAAGCGATCCAATGATATACGTATTTGCTGATGGCTATAGTCCACGTATAGCCCATAGCGACAATTATAATGCAGTACTGGAGCATGACACAGGGTTTTATCGTAGATCGCCTCATGATGGTAGGGATGTGCTCATGAGAAAAATACCGCTAAACACAAGATATGTTGCACAAGTATGGTACAGTCAAGTTAGGCGTCTGATTGACGCCGGAAACTGTTCTGCCACAAAACTCCCATCACTAACCAACCTCCTTGAAAGAGTCGAGCCTCAATACAACGTAATATTAAAAGATTCCACAGGATTTAATAACAAACCTTTCAACGAAAAAAAAGAGTATTGCAGCACAGGACCGTAGGGTGGGTTAGCGCAGCGTAACCCACCAACACCAACACCAATCCCAACCCCACACCCATCACCCCGCGTATAACGAAAAAAAGATTCTCATCTGCCAAACTACCGCAGAAATCACCTGCAAGGCGGATGTTACCTTTTCACCGTGGCGCTGGCCGACATCAATTCACCCTCCTTGTCGACGCCGTTGACAACCTTCGCTCCGCGGTATCCCCGTAACAAGCCCCCCTTTTTCCATCAATGCCCGGATGGCGTGCGGCTGATTGGCGTTTCCCCCGATTCACCGCTATATAGCCGAGGTTGTCGCAGCAACCGGGATTGAAGGTGGATTCGGCGAGTGAGTTGGTGGGTTACGCTGCGCTAACCCACCCTACAGACTCTTTGAGGCTTTTGGTTTGCTCCTTACCCCCTTATAATCCGCCCCCAAAATCAGATTTGGAGCGTACCCATGGGCAGAGCCTACCAGAACCGCAAAGACTCCATGGCCAAGACGGCCGCCGCCAAGACCAAGGTCTACAGCCGTTACGGCCGTGAGATCTACATGGCCGCCAAGAATGGCGGCATCGACCCCAACGGCAACCTGGCGCTGCGCGGCCTCATCGATCGGGCGAAGAAGGACCAGGTTCCCAGCCACGTCATTGAGAAGGCGATCGAGAAGGCCAAGGGGGGCGCCGGTGAGGACTACTCACCGGCCCGCTACGAGGGGTTCGGCCCTGGCGGCTGTATGGTGATTGTCGACTGCCTCACCGACAACCCCAACCGCACCATCGGCGATGTGCGCACCTGCTTCAACAAGGCGAAGGCGAAGCTGGGCACCCAGGGGACCGTCAGCCACATGTTCGACCACTCGGCGATCTTCGTCTTCAACGGCGAGGAGGAGGCCACCCTGGACGCACTGCTGGAGGCCGACGTCGATGTCACCGACGTTGAAGAGGAGGATGGCAAGGTGACCGTCTTCGTCCCCAACACCGAGTACGGCAAGGCACGTGATGCACTGACCGGTGCCTTTGGCGAGCTCGACTTCGATGTGGATGAGATCCAGTTTGTGCCGAAGGGGACCACCCCGATCAGCGGCGATGATGTGGCGGTGATGGAGAAGTTTCTCGACATGCTCAATGACGTGGAGGATGTGCAGCACGTCTATCACGATGCGGAGTACTGATCCCCTCCTCCCCTGCCACTTAACCATCAGGTGGCAGGGGAAATTTCTCTCTAAACAACCACCTACCCCGGTCAGTTAGAAATCCACTGAGAATTTGAGGAGACTTTCCGCTACAATAAGCGCCCTCCATATAAGGTTGCAGATAGACAGCGAAACGGTATGAGTGGTGACTCCCAACAACTGGTAAATGTCGTCATCGACGGCAAGGCGATTCAGGCCCCGCCTACGCTCTCAGTGATCCAGGCGCTGTGGCACGCGGGCTACCCGCGGGTGAAGGGGGTCGGCTGCCTGGAGGGGGTCTGTGGCTCCTGCAGGGTGCTGGTGCGTCGCGCCGATGAAGATGGGGTCAAGGTCGAGCTAGGGTGCCAGACCCTGGTGGAGGATGGGATGCAGGCGATGTTTCTGGTCTTCCCCAACCCGACCCACCACCACTACCGCCTCTCTCATATCCAGAACTCGTGGGACCTGCACGCGCAGTTCCACCGCATCTTTCCCGAGGTGGCCAACTGCCGCCACTGCGGCGGTTGCACCAAGGGGTGCCCCAAAAATATCGATGTGGAACGCGGCGTTGCACTGGCCAGCCAGGGGCGCTTCAAGGAGGCGGGCGACCTCTTCGTCGAGTGTATTATGTGTAACATCTGCATGACCGGCTGCGCCGAGGAGATCGCCCCCAACCACGTGGGACTCTTCGCCCGCCGTGTTACCGCCTACTTCCACTCGCGCCCCTCCAATCTGATCCATCGCCTGGAGCAGATCCGCACCGGTGAGCTGACCATTGAGGATCACGACAGTGGGCAGTAAATCGATCAGTTATGAGCAGGCGCTGGCCGACTACCGTGTAGAGGCTGAGCGCCCGCTCATTGAGCAACACGATAATAAGGAGGCGTTACTGAGCGCCTACCACCCGGACTATCGCGCCGACACCATGACTACCCTCAAGGTGGGGCCCAACAGTGGCGATCAGTGTCACCGTCAGGTGGCCGCGAGCATTCAGGCCGACGCCCGCATCGACGAGGCGGACCTGGCCGGTGCCAGTGTGGTGGAGACCGATGTGCTGGTGATCGGCGGCGGTGGTGCAGGTTGCGCGGCGGCACTGGTTGCGGCGGTAGCCGGGGCCAGAGTTATTCTCGCCACCAAACTGCGCCTCGGTGACAGCAACACCGTGATGGCCGAGGGGGGGATTCAGGCCTCCATCGATAAGAACGACACCCCGCAGATGCACTACGACGATACCCTCGCCGCAGGTCACGGTTATGGCGACAGGAGCCTTGTCGCACAGATGGTGATGGATGGCCCCGATGTGATCCGCTGGCTGATTCAGCAGGGGATGCAGTTTGATACCGACGAGTTCGGTGATCTGCTCACCCGCCGCGCCGGTGGCACCTCAGCCAACCGCGTCTGCTACTACCGCGACTACACCGGCCTGGAGATGATGCGCTCGCTGCGCGAGGCGGTGCGCAACAGCGATGCCGAGGTGTGGGAGTACAGTCCGGTGGTAGAACTGATGGTGAACGAGCAGGGCCACTGTGCCGGGGCCGTCATTTCCAATCTGAAAGACTGCAGCTACGTGCAGGTGATCGCCAAGAGTGTGATCCTCGCCACCGGCGGCATCGGCCGCATGCACCTGAACGACTTCCCCACCTCCAACCACTTCGGCGCCACCGGCGACGGGCTGGTGCTGGCCTACCGCCTGGGGGCGAAGCTGCGCGACCTCGACTCCTTTCAATATCACCCCACCGGACTGGCCCACCCGCACCACCTGGCCGGTACCCTGATCACCGAGGGGGTCAGATCCGCAGGCACCTGGCTACTCAACGGTAACGGCGAGCGCTTTGTCGATGAGCTGAAACCGCGCGATGTGGTCGCCGCCGCCATCCTCAAGGAGTGCGCCGAGGGGCGCGGTATTCACACAAACGACGGGGCACAGGGGGTGTGGCTCGACACCCCCGGGCTGGAGCTGCGCAATCCCGGGATCCTCAAGCAACGTTTTCCCAAGCTCCTCAATCTGGGGAAAAAGGCGGGGATCGACCCCCACACCTCGCCGCTGCTGATCTACCCTACCCTCCACTATCAGAACGGCGGGGTGGCCATAAATGAGAACGGTGAGACCACGGTACCCGGCCTCTACTGCGTGGGTGAGGCCTCAGGCGGCATTCACGGCAAGAATCGCATCATGGGTAACGCGCTACTGGAGATCATCAGCTTCGGTCGCCGCGCCGGGGCCCACGCCGCCGAGCGCCGCAGTCTGCGTGGCCACAAGCGGGTCTCCATCGATCACCTGAGCCGCCTGCGCCGTGAGCTCACCATCTCCAACATGCCGATGGAGACCAAGGGGCCGATGCTCTTCCCGGTCTGTGCCAAATTTGATGACGATGTAGACTATGAGGGTCTGCGTCGTAACCGCCGTAAGTAAGGTCCACAAGGTTTTAGCATGAGCCAACTCAATCAAGTCCTGTTCCATGAAAACAGTCGTGTCGGTGCCGACCTCAAGGCATGGGAATCGACCATCGGCGCTCAGGGGCTAAGCAAGGCATTGGCAGATACAGCGGCGATCATCCCGATGATCGAACAGGCTGGGCTGCGCGGCCTCGGTGGCAGCGGCTTCCCCACCTTCAAAAAGTGGCAGTTTGTCGCCGCCCAGCCCAACGAGCAGGACAAATACCTCATCTGCAACGGCAACGAGGACGAACCCGGTACCTTCAAGGACCGCATCCTGCTGCAGGAGGCTCCCCATCAGGTGATCGAGGGTGCCTGCGTCACCGCACTGGCCTGTGGTATCAATCGCATCATCTTCTACATTAATCCAGATCAGACAGAGTCGATCTCCAGTATGCAGACCGCGGTCGCCCAGTGGGGTGACTCCGAGTGGTTCAACAAGGTAGAGAGGGCACTCGGCAAGCCGCTAGAGGTCCGCGTCATGCCCAGCTCCGGTCACTACATCGGTGGTGAAGAGACTGCTGCTATTGAGAGTGTAGAGGGGCACTTCCCCTTCCCCCGTGGCAAGCCCCCCTTTCCTGCCGAGTCCGGCGTCCACGGCAAACCCACACTCATCAACAATATGGAGACCCTCTCCAACGTCTCGCACATCGTGCGCAACGGTGCAGAGTGGTTTCGCAGTCTCGGTCTGGGTGAAGCGACCGGCACCAAGATCTACTGCCTTAGCGGCGATGTACTCTACCCAGGTGCCTACGAATTGCCGATGGGCACCCCGCTCTCAACGCTGATCAACGAGTACGGCGGCGGCATGTTGATGGATAAAAAACTCAAGGCGGTCTTCACCGGCGGCCCCTCCAACACCATCCTCACACCTAAGGACCTCGACGTACCGCTCGACTACGAGAACGTTGCGGCGCGCGACTCTAGCCTGGGAACCGGGGCGATGATCGTCATCTCCGAGGGGACCGGCATCGTCAAACGGGTGGCCGAGTACGTCAACTTCTTTGCCCACTCCTCCTGTGGTCAGTGCCCGCCGTGCAAGAACGGCACCTTCTACGCCGCGCAGCTCCTCACCCGCATCGACACCGGCCGCGGTAGCCGCGCCGATCTGCACGCGCTGAAGAACCTCTGCAACATGCTGCCGGGCGCCGGACGCTGTCACATGCTCGACGGTGCAATGAAGGTATTAACAAGCTCAATGCAACACTTTATGCATGAATATGAGCAGGCAGTAGACAGGTAAAGATTGATGTCTGAAGAGTTCACATCGGCCTCTCTTCCCGAAGATAGCAAGGCTGTACCCGCAGCATTAAAGAGAGTTGCACGAGCCTTTTTTGCATTATCACTTGCTGGAGCGATCATCGGACTGTTCCACCAGTATGACTTGGTTGTCTCTATCATACTCGCAATCGTCACCCCATTTTTTGTCATAAACACCCTTAAACGGCACCCACATACCTCGGTAAAGATCCTGATACCAATCGGCACAGTTGTTACAGGATCCCTCGGACTACTCGCTGAACATTGGGGAATCCACAACGGTCACTGGATATATCATGACCTTTCTGACAACCGAGAATATGCATACTGGCTATTCTTTGCCTGGGCATTGGCCTTTGTATTTTTGTATAGAGTAGAGGCATCTCTTATTGAACACTGGAAGATAAATACTTTCAGGAAAAAACTGCTTCTTGTCATAGTCGTATCAACCATACTGCCAACATGGGGCGAGATCGTCGCCATTAATCTTGGCACCTGGACATATAGCTGGGAGTATCAGTTTTTCGGTGTGCCTGCCCTGGCAATCCTGTTGTTAACACTGTTCCATACGGGAATATTTCTGCTGTTCTATTCCATCTGTCGAATTTTTAAGATAGACAATCCGGTTTTTAATGTCTCCTGATTTTTATACACACAGTTTCGCGGTTCTCCATATCTAATCTACACACCCACCGGCATCGCCTCATTGACCAGATGTTGCCCCTCGGCCTGGAGGAATTCGATAAAGCTCTTTGCCGCGTGGGAGAGGTTTTTTCCGCGGCGATGTACCACATTCCAGCGACGGCGCAGTGGAAAGCCATCCACCTTTAACACCACGATCTGCCTGGCCGCCATCTCCAGGCGCAGGTTATGCAGGGAGAGGGCCGAGATCCCCAGCCCCGCCATCACCCCCTGCTTGATCGCCTCGGCGCTGCCCAGCTCCATTGAGGGGGTGATCCTGACCCCCTGCTGCTCAAAAAATTCGGTGACCACCTTGCGATTACCCGAGCCCATTTCACGCACCAGAAAGCGTTCACTCTCCAGCTCCTTTAACGCCACTTTGCGCTTAGCTGCCAGCGGGTGGTCGGGACTCGCCACCACCGAAATAATGTTCTCCAGAAAGGGGAACTCCTCCACATCGAGATCCACAGGCACATGGCCCATGACGTAGAGGTCATCCTCATTGTCGGCGATGCGCTCCAGCATCGTCTGGCGGTTGACCACCATCAGCTTGGGCTCGACGTCGGGGTAGCGGCGCAGGAAGGCGCCCAGCAGGTGGGGCAGAAAGTACTTGGCCGAGGTGACGGCGGTGACCCGCAGGGTACCTGCCACCTCCCCCTTGAGCGAGTCGATGGCGTTGTCGAGGTCTGCCAGACGCCCCAGCACATCCCTGCTGGCACCGTAGAGCTCCCGCCCCGCCTCGGTGAGGGTGATGCGTTTGCCTACCTGGTCAAACAGCGGCAGGCCCACGTTCTCCTCCAGCCGCTTTACCTGGATCGAGACGGCGGGCTGCGAGAGGTGCACCTCTTCGGCGGCACGGGTAAAGCTGCTGTGGCGTGCCACCGCCTCGAACAGGCGTAGTTGCTGCAGGGTTGCGTGGATCATCGTTCATCTCCGAAAACTGATACTAAATTTTATAGTATTTACATATGTATATGCCAAACATAAAAACAATTAAATGTTATTTATTCTTGTTATCCCTTATAAATCTATTCCCTTGCAAAAAGTCCGCTTATTAACCAAGCGTAAAACTAAGAAATAGCGGTTCAAATTTTCAATCCGTGAAGTCAATTTCATAGGAAACACGATGACAAACAGCAGACAAGCTCAGGTGCTCGACGAACATATCGTCGAGATCGTCAGTGACTCCGGCGAGGGGGCGCAGAAGTGCGGCCAGACCTTCGCCACCATCGGCGCCCGGATGGGCAATGGTATATGGACCGTGGAGATCATCCCCGCCGA
>Ga0224501_10000633_pt1 | contig 27356 bp, 16 predicted proteins | sample SF_Oct11_sed_USG_4_FD_169105 | JGI IMG/M metagenome (GOLD analysis project Ga0224501, IMG submission 169105) | Sediment microbial communities from San Francisco Bay, California, United States - SF_Oct11_sed_USGS_8_1 | ecosystem: Environmental > Aquatic > Marine > Sediment | place: USA... | reverse complement strand
CAATGAACAAGAAATTTTGCCATCCGGAAAATTACAAACCATCTTGGTAGCAAAACTCGTCGGCTATGAAGTACACGGATAAAGTACAGCACAAGTTCTACCTCCAAAACCATATGACTGTTTAACTGGTGCAAACCAGGGGTCTCTATGGTGTGAATCACCACTGAGAACGTACCACCCGGTTGTCATCGAATGAGAGCAAACCACTCTTGCTTTCATTGTTCGTGCCGGATATTCATCCGGACCGGTTCAAACCATGGAAGCTCAATGATTACCCCACTTACTTAATAGTCAGATTGACCTGTAGTTAGTTGGTGCCTAACAAACATATTCCCCATTTGTGTTTATAGTGCACACATGCTTCAGCCAAAAACAACTTTGGATTCCAAAAAATGGTCCCGGCCCGAGCACAAAAAACTGAAATAATTCAAGCGTGGTTTAAGCTTGTTGAAATGCTTGCAGAGAAGATAATTGGTGAAGCAAACACTCTGTTTGAAGACGTGATAGAGGATTTCTCTACGGTACCACCAATCCTGGCCAAGTTTGATGAGTGGAAGCAGCGTTACAGGCAGGAGTACAATGATGCATACATCGGTCTGTGCCTGCCCAAACTGCTCACGCCCGTCATCAAGCTGTCGTTAATAGATTGGAATCCTCTGGAGGTATGGGTGAATGGAACGTTCAGTGCTCATTCTGGTCGTCTGTCTGTTGTGACACTGAATAAAATGTCCAGTTATTATTTCACCGGAAATGGTCGCAATGGTGCCATTAGCAGTCCGTCTCGCAGTTGGCTGTCCAAACAGTTGCATTACATTTATTTCGAGTCCAGTTCTCTCATTTTAACCCCATTCAACCGATCAGAACACTCTAATCCTGATACTTGAGCAGACCAATGCATCGGCTTCCTGTTGATACAATGCTAAATGGAATTTTGCTTTCCGAAGACCCCCAATCATTGTGGAGTGATCGGTATTCAGCGCTCTTCCTTGTTATAGGAGAACTCGCGCACACTGAGTGAAATGTTATGGTTTAGATCTGTTATCTTATACGGTCATACCAATACGTTTGACTCAGATGACGTTGACTGCCAGCTCCTGCCATTGATAGTGGAAAAGGTATTGATTCCTAAGATAACAGGTATGACTTACTAGTTTGGGCAGCGCGGCAGCCTTGTTTAGCCTGTAGCCAGTGAGCTCATATGGGAACTTACTGCATACCTTCAGTCGTCTATTTTTTCCTCGTTTACCCCATTATAACTTACAGCCGGAATCGACGTTGAGAATGCTCGTTGAAATTTCAGCAGAAAATTCAATGTTCGCGCTCCATTGGGTATTTACGAGCAATTCTTGCAGGCTGGACAGTAATACTAGCGACTGCCAAGAATATATTCTCAGCAATTGTGACAGGTTTGGTCTAGAGGCACCGCTGCCTTGTGGTGCTTGTGACATTATAAACTCCTTTAGACCATAGCATACTGGTGTGCCAAACCCATATTGTCTCATACGGAGCTAAGCAGAGCTCTTTAAATTGGCATCGCCCTGTGACGTCAAAACTCTTGAGTTCATGCTGGCATTTCAAATAGACAATCTTCGCGAGTTTGCTCAACGTTGAATCCCGAAGTAACTTAATCCCTCAAGCGCATCGCTGGCCATTATTATTCCGAGTGGCCGCCTAAAATTCCCCGACCTGTTACAGGTTACATAGAGATGGCTTGGGACCCGATGTCTACTAGTCATACTGAGCGGTTAGCGGCGACGCTGCACGAGTATATTGACACATACCCGACACTGACGGCTCAGAGTAAGATGATGAACTCATTACTACAGGCACTGTCCGATCGCTTCACTCTCAGTCTCGATGAGGACACTTTCATGCCTCTATTTTCTGCTGAGTAAGCATGTGACTGTTTCTATTTCCCTTTTTTTTATGCGCTTACTTTGTCTTGGGCCAATGTAGGTCCGCAATAAAAGGGCGGGTTCCAGCAAGTGGATAATCGGTAGTTGTCAAAGAATACCCTCACCAGCCTCGTGAACAGTAGCTGCATTCTTACCGGGTGATACGCAACCGATTGTTTTAGTTCAACTGACTCCCAACTAACCCGAGAAAGAAAGACAATGGGACACCACCTCTGTACCGTCCCATGCCACCGTGAGAGTGACGGGTCGTGAGAAATCTTCTTTTGGCGATATATATCCAGGTCACTCGGTCACTAAATATGTTTGCTATGAATTACTCGCGCGCATTTCAGTCTGTTGTTTGAACTGCGATAGAAAGGAAACACCCAAAGTGAAGCAGCTCGGTAACATCCTCCCGCTGTTGTTCTATATAATCATAGTCGCCGTGTGTATGTACCAGGACTGCCCATCGTCATTGTGTCAATTGCAATACTAATTCACCTTTTAGCCTACTGGCGAAGAGCACGGACGCGCGCGGGTTTCTGCACCGTCAGATCTGGTCATCTATAAAACTGTATCGTAATATCCTGCGATTTTCGCTGATTCTGAGCGACGCCAGACTGCGATCTCTCGCACTGGACAGTCTGCTCAATCGCTATGTAATGCTCGGACTGCAGTGTGCCGGACCGGACGACGCCGTGGAGAAAATCAAGGCTGTAAGTACACCAATCAATCCCTTCCGATTTCCAGAAAGCCTGGACATTCTCATCCCCCAGTCCTGTTCTTGGTTGAGATTCCTATAACTCGCTGGCGAGCTAGGGTGCAGCCGTGGAAGAGGTCTGGCTTAGCATTTACACATGCGCATTGAGTGGTCGGTGGTCATCTAATTAATGACTCTGTATTTATTTCACCAGGTGACGTCAGCACTTCCTCATCACTGGCTGATCGGTGAAAGCGACACATGCTTACCTCAGCTGGAGAATCTATGTCGCTTTATTAAGTCCTGTCTCAGTACATACCATCAGCAGGCAAACGCTTCATCCAGCAGCAGAAATCAGCACAGGTCAGTGGTTACTGGTACCGAATCTAATCCTGCTTTGGGGTTTTAACTCAATAGTTTCTTTGCCATATTAGTTACTACGACTGTTCTTTGTTACAACGCCCCGGAAACGAGGCAAGATAAAAGGTGCACGATGATGAGTCCTTGTCAAGTCGCAGATTATTGGTTACTGTATTTGCTTGATTTTGATTGGCTACAACTATGCGGATCATCGGCAGGTTTTAACTGATCGCCTAAGAGCTCAAATCCTACCGATTGGCCCTTACCGATGGACTACCGATGAACAATTCGATCGGTAAGCCCTACCGACCGGATAATCCGTCTAGTCTGAATGCACCTTTAGAAGATCATTAGTTGACTGCATCTTGTATAATCAGGGTTATCGGAGAATGTTCACTGGTTGCTGCAACTTTATTGGCGTGTTTTATGCTCCGTAGAGACAACATGAAAGCATTGCTGAAGATTCTGGTCGATATCCACGCCCTGGATCATGCCAAATTTGCTTCTGATGAGTACTCACTACGGATGCCCAAATGAATTCATACATCATTCGTCACTGTGTAAATACCAGATTAACTGGCTCACAAATCTACGGTTACTGTAAAAATATCATACCATCGTGTTTAAACAACACGAGTTATATTATGTAAATATATGTATTATCTGCAGTTAACCATTATTCTACCATTATACCCATGTGCAGTTCACGAAGTAATGGAAATAGTCAGGTCTGTGTTTTTATGACCGTATCTTGAAAGTACGCATACCACCACCCTTCTCAGATGCAGTTCTATGTATGCAGACACGCCCTCTAAACCCCAGCTTTACTATTCTGCCTCTCAACATGCTCCTTCGTGTGAATGCCACTCACCTGTAAGAAATAGTGCAGTCTACCAGAAACTTCAATTATGCTGCTGCAAAATGAACCATTAAAAATTTATCTTCCGAGTCTTATTGCAGTAGCGCAATATCTCCCAGTAAGTATTAAAAAAAAACATTCACTGTTGCGCTATAATCGTCTTATTTGATTTAGTCTTAAATAATCCAAGTACATTTTTTTGGTTGCAAAAGTCTTTAAAAATAGCATACATTTTTATCACATTGGCAGAGTTAAATGAACCAGAATTTAGTGAAAAAAGGCCCGGAGAATCTACTGAAAGAGAGAAAATGGAAAATACTGAAAACTGTGACACTTGTAAAAAGAAACGGTTAGTGATCGACTCCGATGGGCCTCACAGACCCAAGCTTTCAGAACAGGTGTGTGTCTCATGCTGTTGGCGAAGACTAGCTTTGTCCGGTGTTGTCTCCACATCTAGCACAGGAAGACAACTATAGCAAACATAGCAGAACGTTGTAGCACGTTTTTCCATGATATTGTAATCCCATATATAAAGCACACCGAGGCTGGAAGCTCAACTGGCTGGGCCGGGCCTTGATTGGTTAATAGGCCCGGCATGGATTTGATTTAGTTTTTGCATGTACATTGATGTGAATGACTTACTTTTGTCTAAGCAGAAAGCTTAGACAAAAACGTGTGATGTCATAGTACGATGTGCAAAGCACACTAAAACGAATGACATCACCAAGTCAGAGTCTTCTGCCTGTGATGAAATGGAGTTCTCTGAAGTGTGTCTGTAAGTAACCTGATAACTAGATGAACCTTTCTATTGGCAATGGTGAACTCCCAAGAAATCCAGCTTGATGCTAGGATGGAGTTAATCTCAAATAATACTCATACCGAGTCAAGTTGACTGCGAGCCAATTATGGCAATGAGACAAACGTCGGCCAGTGTTAACAAACTCAAACTGACTCCTAGCGATTCTCACTAAATGTTTGATTAAGGAATGGAGTAAATGCAGTAAACTAGATAACTTGTATCAGATGGCAACTAGTTACAATGGCTGTTCCATCTAAGAGGGGCACAGTATACACTACAGCCTCTACGGGCATTATTGGGCGCTTTGCCTTAGATGGGCCATAAAAATTAGTTTTTCAGACTTTACAAACTAGCTGACAGCTCTGAAATCCTAAGCCAGTTGTCATTTGAGGCATTTTTTTTTAGAATATTGCTGATTCTATTTGTATGCAGAAACGGGTTAAAAGATGGTAAGTACGAAGTCAATTACATGTATCTTCAGTGTTGGGTTTGACCAACTCTTGCATTCCACAACCCATAGTAGTGATAATTTGAGCTAATGGTCGGCACATCTCAATTGCTGTACTCTCCGTCAAAACCATAATAATATTCTCCTTTTAGTACTCAAGTTACGAGTGGTAGTAAAGTCCAATACTCGATCGGTGGAAGTGCAAATGGACCAGCCAGCAGCTCCCTCTCTCCCCTCTGCACCAACACCTGCCGTACAGCACCTCCCACCAGCACCCACAAGACCATCAGCGCCACAGCAGCTGGTCAATGAGCTCCGAGCCATGTTCGCTGGGGTAGGTAGTAGGGAAGTTTTGATGTGAAGAGGTTGAAACCTGTACATGGACTTCACTATCTACATGTATAGCCTGACTTTACCCAAACTATATCAACAAGCATTCTCGCTATAGCTGTCACGGGTTTTCGGGACATCAATACGTAGGTTGCATGTAAACTTCAGTGCCTGATCGCAGATTGACAGCACTCATGGGGAAAATAGTCTACACCAGGGCGATCGGTTTAAGCCCACCATACATGTGAGAATTGAACCCAGGCTCCACCTGTGTCTCCCCTTTTCTCCGAGTTAAACAGCTGTGTCAGTGAATCCTTATTAACCTCTTCTACTGTCTGTAGGGAAGACTGTCACCTTCCGCCATCAGGGTGAAAAGCCTCCTCAGTGGCATGGCTCCCAAACTTCTCATATCACCATCTGAAAGAGTGTTGGAGGTTGTCGCCCATATTACACCATCTCTACCTCCTGTAGAGATGGTGGCAGCATCTGTGGCTGCAATAAAAACAGCAGCAGCCACTATGACCGTTTCTGCAGCCCCTGCACTTGCAATAGTGGTCACGACGATCCCAGCGGTGTTTGCGGACAGACCAAATGACAGAAACCGTCAACGAAAAAGGATTGGAAATTTTTTCAAAAGGCTAAATTGCTTTGGATAATGACTCCATTCTCTTGAATTGTATATATATGTCGCTGACTTCTTCTATTCACATTACAGTTGCAATTATGCCATGACCCCTGCTTCTTGCACTAAAAAAATTCAATCGTATCATAGTATCACATATCAGACAGTATCTGTAAGCATTATCTGATACTTCAATTTGATAGTACTAGCCTGATTACAGTCTCCCGGATCTCTCAATTCAACTAAACTCTCTGTTAAGACTGCTTCAGCATCTGATTCAAACCCAATTTGCAAGGAATAAAGCAAACCAGCATCAGTAGAGACAATCATCCATTATGAGGGACGAGATCATCCTACTTTTAGAATCAAAAGTTTATATTTGGCCATGAAATATCTATGTGGGCTGGACTTTATTGCATGTTCTGATCATCTGTTGTGGCCTGGGAACCAGAAAGGCATGAAGGGGAGATATTACAGGGACCGCTTGAGAAAACACTTGATAGACCAGAAATCTTGCCCCTTGCTGTATGTTTACATGGGAAAACGTTCAAATGCAAACTCCTTCCATGGCAAGTTTCCACTATACATTCCAAGCTCCATTTTGGCACTGGGTTTGGATTCAGTCATTCATCCTTTCTGGGCTCCATACCCCAATCACTTCTCTCTAAAGAGCAATTATTCAGAAAGCAATCTAAAATTATTGACCCTTCCTTTGTGGCAAATGGCCATGTGTAGGGCCTCCTTCACATTTTAATAGTAAGAAGAGTAGAAGAGAGGTTGCGGAGTTGTGTAACCTGTTTGGGTTCTATTGAGCTGCATGGATTATTAGCGATTCTATCTAATAGCATATAATGACTGCTCCCTTGATGAAAACTTACCTATTGTGATGAACCACTGGGCAGACTGATCACAGGTTCATATATATTCATATTAAATAGACAAACTAGATGGTTTTCCAACATCACTAATGAGCTATTGTCTGACTGGCACGCACGAATTTCATACCAAAGGATGGTAACACCCTCCTTTTGCTCCCTAACGAAGTCAGTTCGGCCCATTTTCAGTTTATACAAATGGAAATGCAACCTACACAAACTCTCTAATAGTTCATTTATTTTCCCCCACTTTGTGCACTGAATCGCTGGCAATACCAATCCAAAGTGAGCAATGTTTTCTTTGAGGGAGCGAACAGCTCACCAAGCGAGTCACTATACGTTAGTAAGTGGAACCACTAAAATTCCGATTACGTAGCAAGGTACACAACTCAACCTCTCTTATATGTCTGTGCCAGAAACCTAAAATTTTCTGGTAGTTATATTTGGAGCATTATTAGTGTCTATCTTGCATCTGGTTTGAATGAATCATGCAGGCTGGTGCAAATGTATAGTCTTTTATTGTTAATTCAATTGTTACAATAGCTAAATTCAAATCTTTCGATATTATTAGCACCAACTCTCTGAAAACTTTAGATATTTATTGGTAAAAATCAGTGTAACAAGAATATTAGTCCTTTGTAATATTATTTAATACGTTATCATTTTCCACTCTAAGAATTAAACACAGGCTCCACCTGTGTCTCCCTTTTTCTCCGAGTTAAACAGCTGTGTCAGTGAATGCTTATTAACCTCTACGATTGTTTGTAGGAAAGACTCACCTTCCGCCATCAGGGTGAAAAGTCTCTCCAGCGGCATGGCTCCCAAACTCACCGTATCACCATCCGAAAAAGTGTTGAAGGTTGTCGCCCATATTACACCATCTCTACCTCCTGTAGAGATGGCGGTAGCATCTGTGGTTGCTATGACAACAGCAGTAGCCACTGCGGCCATTACTGTGGTCCGTCCACTCGCAATAGCGGTCGTGACAGTTCCTGAGCTCGCCCAAGCATTCTCCAGAGAGAGCCGTGGTGCAAACCAGGAGAGGAAAATTCGGAGACCTTTCAAACGACTGAATTGCTTTGGTTGGTGTTGATTTTCTTAATGGGTCTGATAATGGCTCTATTACTATTCTCTTCAGTCAACAGAAACTGTCAGCCACCCGCAATCAATTAAAGCAACAAAACGCAAGGTTTGTTTAAAATAATGTGCCGTTTTGGCTAGTTCGACTGGAGGTTTTTTAACCACACTACGAACATTGCCATGATTAAGTCCTTGGCAGCATTTTATCGTAGGGCTATGGACAAAAATATGTGAAAGCTTTGCGCAGGAATGAATATAAGAATTGTTGAGCATACAAATTTATGAAGTTATGAAGTTAGGCATCATAACTCATGTGGCTTTTATGATCTACGTGTTTCTGCGTGATTATTATTATGGCTATCTGTCTTGAGCTGATCATCTCCATTTGTATGTTTTTAGGTTGACAGCCTTCCATTCATATACTTTGCCTCGCAGTCTTATCAAACCTACAATTGAAAAGTTTTGTTATGGATTTTATACCATACTAGAGACTTCTAGATGGATCATATATAATCAGCCTGTCAATATTATTGTAGAGAAACTCACTACCTAGCACATGGTATTTGATGATCCTATTTTGAACAAAACTTACTTGTTCGGCATGCTGCAATTTTAATCACTCTCTCACTGCAGTCTATTTATAAACTATTCCGTCCATCATACGCATACCAAAGGAGTTTTTCAAACCGTAATACAGAGGAAAACGTTATGCTAGACGTGACGCCAACTCACGAAGCTGTGATTATTTTTGTGATAGAGAGGTCCAGCCGCTAACAACGCACAGGAACCCCTCGACTTTCACATTATGTCAGTCTTAATAGATGATGTGTTAATGCAAATTAAGATGAATATAGAGCCCTCTTTTGTTAGGGCTATGTTAGCTGTTTGAAAACCCCTACTGTCTACCCCGAAAAGCAATAACAACTTATTTAAAAGCCTAAAAGACACCATAAAAAGCTTTGCATTACTTTGATAATGTTTTCTGCATTCTAAGACCTCAAATTTTTTATTTTTGTTGATTGAGTTTTAATATTACCACATTCGCCACAGTCTGCTTCAATACCTTCCCCAACGGTATACTGCAAAGAGGTCCCAAATGACTACATAGGTTTTACATACACCAAGACGGAATCATGTAGCCGCAAAATTTAAATTGTTACAACTACCTCACACTATACATAACAATGGCAGTGCCATTGTAAATCTGACTTCCTGACTTCTTTGCCATTAGGTCAAGGTCATACTTGGCGCGGGATTGAGACTAATGGTTGTGCAACTCTCATTGACTTTAGACCACTTCATGGTCACGCCGACTCCCTGGTGAAAGACCTGGCATTCTTTGAGCCTGAAGGACGAACATCATATTATTACATGTATACTGTTGTGCGCCCGTGGTGATGTCCATTTCATAGATGCTGAAACATTAGATAGGTCATGGATCTTGCTAGGAAACTGATTCAGATTCCAGATCCTAACATAGCACACCCTCACTAAACTGGCTGAATCATTGCGCTTGCTTTTATTTATTTTCTTAAAACCTCACTACAAACCATTTATTAAAATCAGGACTGTAAGTAGATCAGTTCATTGTGTAAAGTTCTTCTGGTGATCCATCCAGCGATGCAGTTGCTGTAATCAGTAAAATAGAGTTCCATGTGGCAGCGAATACAAAATACTAAATTAATGATGGAGAGTAATAAACCTCACAAGCACAATTTTAATTCAATCGGAAAAGTTTATCGAGCTATAATGGTGAGCTATACGCTGACAAAGGCATGTTACGGAGGTAGTTTTCCTTAAAACCTTGACTATGTCTTATGCATCTCCTACGCCTACAACTCTGTTGCTCTCCTATGGCGTGATCATCACCATTATCCATTAGATGGGACCCTCATCTTTTATGCCGAGAATCGCAAACTGGAGCGAGAGTTTTGCTACGGCTCCATGCATGCGAGGAAAAGCCCTGCAGCGGTGGAAAGCGGTCACGCACTGAATGGATTGACTAAGGAGACATTGACAGAGCTCAGCCCACAGTCTGGTGTGACGTATTGAAAATTTACCTACTGTTAGAGGTGTATTCCACAAGCTGACCTGTGAATCTACCTTCATTACTATAGTTTTGTTTGGTCCATACCTACACTGTTTCCATTGTCAGATCGTATGGATCTTTCATCTCTTGATGAAGTCGACAGTTCGTTCTCTTGTTCAGGGGGTAATTTCGTCCATCGGTTTGCTCCCAGTGCTGAGTCATGGCTTTTCTCATTAGCCTTGTAGGAGTTTTCTCCTGAATTATTCATGGTTGTTTGTTGTCCTTTGGATGTTGTATTATTTTCATATTTCAATGCCAGCTGTCCATTTAATGAAACGTTCACTCCATATTCCCTGGAGCACTTTCGTGCTACCTACTAAGTTAAACAAAAAGTTTACTCTTCTACAAACAAAGGCTACCTAGAGGGCAACTTTCTCCAGGTGGGTACATTCAGTGATAGATGTCAGCACGCTCAAACCACCTATAGAGATATCTAATTTATAATTTCTCCACACTGGACAGCTTGGCAGCCAGTATTTCTATAGCGAAATTTTTACTCCGATTTTGGCTCATCTATTGCATATCATAAACATTAAAATGAACCTTATGACCTGCATTTTTTTATTTCAATGAGTTAAAAAACAAAATTAAGATAGACTGCGTTCGGCAGCGAAAGCAGCCCGGTCGCATCAAATGATCACACCAATTGGCAATAAAGCAATTAAAAAAAAATATTCACCTTTTTCCATTGATGCGTCATTTTGTGCATTCGCTGTGACCTGATTTTGCCTCTAATCCATCTATATAAAATCCTTGCTTATAAATTCACCAATTGAGAATACCCCAAATTGATCTCAGTACAGCTAATAAGAAGGCCTAGCTACAACAACTAAAGAATCTAGCATCCTCAGACCAGGGTGTCAGGAATTGGAACTTGCTATCAGCTTACCTTTTCCGAAAATACCTCAATCACAGCGCGCTTGCTGTGATGAGGTGAACAACACTTCTTTGTGATGACCATTACCTGCTTCTTTACCTTATGATGGCGACCAGACAATATCTACAATAGGCAGACACAATACCTGGTACACAATACCTGGTATTGGATACCTGGCACTGAAGACCCGCAGCGCAGCGTGTTATAAGAACTCTACTCTTTACACTAAACAGCCTTAAGAAGTTCATAGAGCTATCCTATCTAAGACATGCATATGGGGTGTTGGTCTCCTCAAACTGAAAAGAATAGAGCCTTAACTATGTGTTATGGTTAGGTAGAGAAGATTGCAAGGAGGAGGGAGGAATACAAGAGAGAGGGCAAAGTCAATGATAATACTTTACATAGGAATAGAAGAGATAGAAGGGGTGATTGGGACCTGTAATAACGCAAAGATCAAATAATGAAAGGATAGTGATCAATATGCAAGACCAACAATTTAAATTGCCTTCTTCAATCCTGTTGGTCTGGCTTACTGATGCTTAAGATCACCGGTTGCATGGCTGGTCCTTAGCTTGCAGAGCTAACTTTTTTCTCATAATTATTATAACTTAAATATAATATAATATAAATATTATAGCTTAAATATAATATAATATAAATATTATAACTTAAATATAATATAATATAAATATTAAAACTTGTCACTGCGATAATCAGCTCTTTTACATTATATTCTCTTCGCTCTACTTATCCAGGATAGCTGTCCTTGCAAAGACATCATGCGTATCAATGTACAGTCCATGAGTAGTAAGTTGAACAATGTCGACAATGTATTCAATTGCACACATTAACCAACCCGTGAGAGTTCGGATGTCATTTCCATTTCAGGATCATCATCTCTGAGGGTAATAGCTCGAGGTGTAAGAGTTTCCTTGAATCGCTCATCTATCACTGAAGTAGGCAAATCCTAAAATCGCAAAATTAAAAGAATGACAGTAGCCAGATGACCTGACTCTACAGCATGTGGTGGGTGGGTACTGGGGAGAGCTAGAGGGACAAAGTAATACTTCACAAGCAAGCGAAGTAAATGGAAATGAGGCATTCTGCCCGAAGGTAGGTTTCTCACGCCCTGGCCTGTCATGGTGTTGTGGGCCAGTACTGAGGTGGTTTCCTGTCGCCTTCCTCAGGTTCCTGGAGTTCCGTGGAGTGATTTTGACCCTAATTATCCACTGATATCCACTGGTTTTACTATGGTAATCCAATGCCACACTAACAGCTTGGAAGGAGAGTCTTGCTAAAGCCCCATAACAGACAAACGTCTCGTAGCTTTTTACCAACCACACAAAGCAGAGAGTTATTATATTCGAATGGTGCAGTGCTAATGATTTGAAGAGAAGGGTAAACTTACAATCTCCTGATCATAATTAGCACCCTGGGTGACACGGATAGCATGGGGTCTCCTCAGTCCTCTTCTTAGATTAGCTCGTCTCTCGCTATGTGAGCTCATATAGCCATACTTATCTTTGTGCTGCCGCTTCCTTGGTATATAATCAGCATCATCGTCATCACTCTCTGAGCTCTCTGAACATCAGAGAATGAATTGATAAACGAGTGAATGAACAGATGAATGAATGGAGAAATCAATAAATTAAGCAACCAGTGCATAGATAGACCAATCAGTTAGTTAAATGATCAATCAGTACAGACAATCAAGCCATCAATCGGACAATCACGCCATCAATCGGGCAATCAATCAATCAAGCAGTCAACTAAATCCGAAAGCGATCAGGTACTTTGTAGATCAAACATGCAATTGCGTAGGCAGTACACATTTTCCCTGTATAATCCATCTGCTAGGTTACTCAACTAAGATTTTTTATTTATATTAAAGGTAGTGTTCTTGCCATATTTATCATCACCTGATGATTCTCTTCTCCGCCGTTTCCTTCTCCTGTAATCCAACTGATAACTGCGGCAAGTTTCACAGGTTCCCCTGCGATCGGGTTGAGACTAGAACAGAGTAATGAATACATAACTGAGTTATCCCTTTCTACTAAGAATAAGAAGAGGTACTGACTATCTTGCCTAAACACTCGAGATCTGATGTAGAGTATAGATCACTTATGAGCAAGATGTGCCTATAGATCCGATTCATTGCAGTAACCAGTCACTACAGTATCATGGAATACCGACTACTGAATCAGTTATCACTACCCAGGCTATCTGAGTTTACAGATGAGGAGATAAAGCAAACCTAGAATTGATTAGGTTTCCATCCCAAAGTAGTTAGAAGCTGTTCTGAAACTATGCATCGACTGCTGCTGACATGAGAATATCACTTATCATTCTATGCATTTGGTGTTGTAATTTCATGGTTGAAATGAGGAGAAAGGCAGTAAAGAAGACCAGTATTCATACTAATAGTATGAACCATGCTATGCGTCGGCAAAATGGTGAGAACTCATGATCAATGCTTCAAAAAAATTTGCTAACAATGCAGGTCCATAATGATGATTTGTATCGTAATGTGCCACCCTACATTACTCACCAGATCATGAGGGGCTACACTCTCTGCAAAAACAAACCAGAGTTTAGAAACAGTACCTTTCATAATGAACCCATCACAAATGCAGTAGTATAATTATTCACAACTGAACACAGCTCTGTTTGTAAAGCATTTGGGTCATAACAGTGTAGCCTAAATGCAATTCCCACTGCTTTCACGATGACCATAGTTAGTGATGCTCTTTCCATATTCAGTGATGCTCTTTACTTCTTGAATCACAAAGATGCTCATGAGACAAACTGGTGTCTACAAGATTATTTATTCTACTCACCGTCTTGGTTCAGAGTCTGCAATCCAAATCCAGGGGGCGCTGCCATCAGCCGACGAATCTCTGCTTCCTGTTCTCCTGTGAATAAGGCGAGAGTTTTATGCGAAAACAGCTCCTAGTCGGGCAGTTATATCCCTGTACATGCAATTTGTCATTAGCAGAACAAGATTTAGAATGATCCAGTCATATGCATGCAACTCACCTCATTGCTTGCAGGATGCACCATCCAGTGGCCACGTTTCCTGGCTTCCCCAAACAAGTGTCAGGTAACTGGTAACCTGGGATCAGCATGGGGAAGCCGCGGGCAGGAAATGGCCACCGAATTGTGCATTTTACTAACTTATTTTGTTTTTGTTACCCATTGGAGTTAATGAAAGGTGATGCAAGCGCAGTACTGTGTGTGTTAAGGGAGAGGTCCAAAACAGTTAATCACTTGGCCTTTGGTTGTGAGGACTAGGGTGCACAGCTCAGAAAATTTGAAGGTAATCGTTGCACTGTATCATGAACAACAACTTAGCATATCTGGGGAAATATGAATTCGAAGGTGGTTAGAACATTCCCCTTTCCTCCACTAATTTTGCAGATGTGGAAGTATCTTTATACCACTGAACATAGCTAGGTGTGCCCTATGGTTCAACTACCTTCCTGCCGGGCAGAATTTTGTACAAGCTGAGTTACCAGCTCTCGCAACATCATATTCTCTCTCAGTGATGGACTTGCTACAACAACCACATAAAAAAGTATGAGCTTCAAACAATCATGCGAATGGATTGGACTATCTCCACAATGGCACAAAAAAATCTGACTTCACACAGAATAAAAAAGCTTGTAGTAGATGTTTGTCTTAGGATCACAAGCAGCATTCCTTGAATGAGTTGAGTGTAACATAAAAGACCATATTGGCCGCTCTATACTAATGATTGCAGTTCATAAACCATACGAATAAAAAGCCCAGTACCAAAGAGCTTTCAAATGCGAACACCATCTGGGTCTCATACTGCACTGGTACAAAACGGCTGAGCCAAACACAAATCATAGAGTGTGACATTACCATGTGCAGCAATACTCTTGTAATAGTTTTCTGGCTGGAGAGAAGCATTGGGCTGGGAGGCCTGTCTTTGGACAGAATCATGAGTGGGTTGGTTCGGCGGAGAGGTGTTTCCAGCCACATTTAATACACTCCTTAGATAGTTATTCTCCTGCTCCAAACTGTCTGCAGAAACAGGAGAAGCTCACACTGATTTGATCAGATAAGTAAAATTCACGAGAGTGAAGCTTGATATATATGCAATCATGCCGCTTATAAAGTAGTCAGACGCCAAGAGCTTGTGCACTAATTTTAGATGGGATTACTGCTGTCTATGACATGAGGCAGGTGTAGGCATCATGCACACTCACTGGTATTCTCGCCGAACCGGAAGACCTGAGTCGGACGAGGCGCGCTTGACTTTCTTGCCTGATCATACAGAACGACTGCTGACTTGCTGGGATCACCAGTGACCATTCTCTTGTGATCCTAGTGAAAATGGTGAAGTTAGAACCAAGCAAACCGATCTACCTGAACAGAGTTTATAAACCAATCAGTGCATGATTACCTCTTTCCTCTGTTGCTGAGAATGCTCAGAGTTTCTCTCTAAGTTATCTCTGCTCTTTGGTGGGAACCTCTCTGAATGTCTGATGGTCTGAGGTATCACTCGCTCCTCTACCACAGCGTGCCTCGCTGATTTTGTGCTCTGAAATGTGGGGCTGTATGGTGAAAGATCGAGCCGTAAGGAATTGACACCTTCTAAGCTACGACCAATCAACCATGTAACTATCGCTAGGCTAGACCCACTCCATGACTCAAGCTTGAAGTACCCATCGATGGTCTGCTATTCAAATTTGTCATCATCAACTAATATTCCTAGCGGATGAGACTGTTCATTTTACCGAGTGGCTTTTTGTGGCTACCACAGAATAGGATAGAAATCTTCGTAAAAGATGGCAGACCCTTATTTACAAAATGGCTCATAAACATCACGAAATTCTTCATAAAGGTTATTTAAAGTTTTGAGCCTTCAAAGAAATTGTGCACCTCTATATTTGGCCAGTTGGGTTTAATTTAGTAGTCACCACTCCATGAGTTTTATCAAGCTATGAGACTGTTCATACTAGGGCTTAAAATTGTATAAGTGCAGGGTATTTCTCAGAAACATGGTTGCCTATGATCCTCAGTTACTGGCAATAGCTAGGGTGCTATCTCCAGTCGAGCCTGTGCTCAGAAAGTGTGCGCACTTGCACGATTTTCAAAATGTCAGTCGGGGAATAATAGATGTATTCGCATGCTCGCGACCGAAATTTTCTTTTCTAATTTTTGCGGTTGCCAGCACGTGAACACATGGTCGCTGTAAGGAAGCACAGTTGAGTTCAGGATGGATTTCGATTGGATCAGAGTTGTCCTCTCTCAACTTTAACTCATCGGTTAGAGCTGAACAATTGTTCGCGATTCATTATCAAAATGTAGCAATCAAGTCTCTTTGCAGCAACCTTGACATTTGCCTAAACTACTACGGCAATGCCTACTTGCGGTCGCGGAATTCTGTTCGCATGCTTTCCGTCGCAGACCATGACCAAAAGTGAAAGATGCTTTTTTAATCGCACTTTTCGGTCGCTCTCTTGAACAGTATTTTAGATTTCGCGACCGAAACCCATTTCAGTCACAAAAAAAACGACCACGTGAATGCAGATCTTGTTGTGATAGACACCACAGGGCAGGATGCTTTGGTAAAGTTGGTTATTTGGCTGGTTGCCTCCTGTCAGTGTTTGAGTGATGCCCTGCAGATTCATCAACGTGCAGGGAAGTATTCACTGAGTCGTGAGGCATTCTCCTACCCCCTAGTTCTATTATTGTTTGCCCTAGATAGCATGGCTAGTTGTAACATACCACAGTGCTTGGCTGTTCACTTTTATTTCTCTCCATGTGTACCACTTTCTCTTCTTCCTTTTTCATCTCTGTAAAGCAATGAAAGGGTCGCCGTACCTAGAATTGAGACTTTAGCCGGATTGTGAAGCAATGGCCTCTGAATCTAATTTATACTAATAAGTAAAGATGTTGTTTTACTCTATGTCACTCTTAACCTTGTTTTATCTCTCAATTACAAATATGATGACATGCTCAAAACATACTAAAGTAACAAGCCTGATAATGCATTTATTTTGAGTCTATTCGAAAAATGTCTTATAGTGTATACCCCGCCTATTTCGCCTCTTCGTTAAGAGAATGCAGACAGTAATCAGGAGCAGCAGAGCGGCAGCTGCTCCTACTCCAAGGTATAACACCATCATCATATCTACAAGAGGATTCGTAATTGGACCTCATCCAGTAGAAATGGCATATGGATTACAAAACGGTACCATCAGCAAAATAAACCATCAGTTGTAGCCAGTGACTGTTGATCTTGTGTCCATTTTCCTCTCACTGATCTCGGGCTGTTTAGGAGTTTATCAATCAGCCCGTTTTTAGCAACGAATCACTCGTAATACGATTCCAAAGTGAGAAATTCATTCACTGACTGAGCGAGTCATTTATTAGTAGGTGAGATCATTCAAATTTTGTTTACGATTACAGAAACATAAGTCTGTAAACTCTCTGTATAGTGTTCGTCAGAAGACCCTGCATGTCTAACAGACTAACATAAACACAACAACACCCATAGTCCCTGCTTCTAAGTCAGGTAAAGGATAAGATGGGGTTTCTGAAATTTGGTAAATTCAAACGGTAGGTAATTGTTATAGCAAATCAAGTGGTTTAGACTCTCGGTCAGCTCTAAACTCCCTATTTCAAGGTTTGTTCAGTGATATCAGGATGAGATAACTATGGGATTGTTATTCTTTTGCACGGATACTAATATCAAGTTATGCCCAATGACCCATAAAACAAAAAAGTTACTTATATGAGGGTTTCTGTAGTTCAGAAACCCATAATTGAAATAATGAGATTATGAATAAAAAGTGCAATCCATCACTCACCCACTTGAGACAGAATAGCAGCAAGCCACCCGACCTTTGGTGGCGGCGGTAGGCACACTCCACTCACATCATGCTTTATTTTGGAGTTATCAGCACACGTGCACTGGCTGTAGTTGGCTGGTGACCCATCACCAAGTAATGGAGTAACACAGGCTAGATCAGAGCTCACTATATCACACTCCTCCCACACTTCGCAAAACACTGAAATCAATGATCAGCCTCAAGTGAAGAAAGAAGGCATTGAAAAAGAATGAGGGTTGAGTTGGTGGGTTGTTGGATTGTTGGATTGTTCTAAAACATGTCAATTGAAATAGAAAACGTTAATTGTAATAGATCAGTAAAGTAGTGAAATATTGCCGATGCCTAAAACTTAGTGAAAACAAAGATGCAAGTTCTATACTCGGTTGACCCAGTTCCAGATATTAACAGTTATCTGACTATGTTGAAAGCTCTAGAAGAAATTTGTGACCATATGATTATAGCATAAAGTGATGCAACTCTCGGGAAAGAGTCTAAACTGTTTTGATTGTGATCCAAGTTACTTTTCAGTCGGATAACTCTCCAGTGATACTCACCTGGGTTGGTTGTGCACTCTGTAAGTGTATCATCATTAAAGGTCATTCCTGAAGGGCACGCGCAGTGCCCAAACATATGGCAGACAAGGCCAGCTGGGCAGTCCGAGCTTATTCGACATTCACTCTCAGGTTGGAGAATAGTGGACAAATGGAAACTTTCTATGAAAACAGATGATCATTTTGATCAGCAACATGTCATATGGTCAGAACTTTGATTTACCTTGGAAACTCATGAATCAAATTTCGTGTACTATTTTGTAAATCTTTGAATCCCACTTTAGTGGTGGAGGACTACTGGGTGGCGACAATGGCTCTATGAAATTCCACATCAGCCTTTGCATCATGTTGAAAATAGGTTGCCATGAATAGGTCTAACCAACGGAAGAGTTTCAGGACCCACCATCAACTTCTCCAGGAAAACTTACTATAGAAAGATAAATAGGCATTCCTACCTACGACCAAAAAAGATCAGCAAGTCCATCCGCAGATGGAGTTACCAATGTGTGTGCTCTAAAGAGGCTGCCTGTAACCCACATAAACTCCTGTGCTGCTTTAGATTTGGGATTCGTAAAAAAATATCATTTCCAGATCTGTCGTTGATCTCTGACTCATCGCAGTCCCAGCCCCGATTAAAGTTGCCTCCTATTCATAACAAAGGTTTTGCTTAGCCAATTCACTTTTTAATTTTGCAATTTGATTAACTGTCGTTGATCTAAGCCTTGACCATTGACTACCCCGAGCTGGATGCTAAGTTAACTTACGGGCGCCTGGTTTTACCTGTGCACTTTGGCTGACCACCGGCGTCTCGCTCACAAAACTCATAAGCCCAGCAATTACACATGTCTTTGGGGATGCTGCAGTCTCGTCCTCTCCATTCTGGTTTGCACTGACAGATATTGGTCTCACAGGATGATGTTCCATTGCCGTGGCAGTGCTCACAAACCTGCACCATACAATGATATTCACAGGATGAGAAGGTATAACTACATACATTTATTTAGCTATTTGGTACATGCTCATGCAACTGTGTAACACTGCTTACTCCCCAGTGATCGCCTGTGAGATATATCCATTGATTGACTAAATCACAGAGCGAGCCTCCCTTTTACCCAGATAGCCTGGATTTTCTGCATGTGGCGGGAGCCAATTTCAGATGGGTGAAAGCCCAGCCACATATCAAAGAGCTAAGACACCTGGTCATGAACTATTAATTTTCCAAAAGAGTTATCTTCCCTTGATCCTTGGAATGGCTACTCTATGAATTGATCTGTCCCCTCATTCATCCATTATTGGTTTATGGCCCTGGTTGGCATTCAGCTGACCATGTGGCTCACCTCCCTAGCGACGCGAATATTAGTTTCTAGTTTTCTGATTGTGATAGACTCTAGATTACCGATCATCTGAGGCAGAGTCTCTGCCCCATCCGCAGGGAAGTTTGAACTGCAAAATATAAACTTTGTACCTGCACAGATGCATAAATCTGAGAGCAAAGGTGAAAACAAGGCATCGCCTGAATTATGACATCCATGCAAAATAATAACCCATGCATAACGAGTCAGTCAATAGCTCATGAATAGGTCAAAAAAGAGAAACGTTCAATGGGAACACCATAGATAATACTCGTTTATCCGTGTTTGTAAACTAATGGGTAACTTTTAGGCAGCACTTGTGACCGTAACCTAGGTAATAGACTCTCACATTGCAGTTGAAAATTATACTATCCCAGAAAGGCCAATCCAAAATACTGTCTGTGCATGCAACCCGTACACATAATAAACTCATCGAACTCATAATAGAAATGTATGTGGGCGATTGAACACAGACGCATGTGGATGTGTAACAGCATGACCAAAGAAATCCATATTTTCCAAAGTCCCTCTAGGTAACCATTCTTCAGAACCTGGCTCAATCACAAGTGTGCTCTTTGGGTCCCTTTGTGAGTATTAGCTCCTCCCTCGATTCCCAGTCCCTACAGCTCCAGAGCAAACCTCAGCTCCAGAGCAAACCTCAACCATAACATGTCTTTTACCAGGATAACAGCCCCCGTGTAAAATCATAAGAGAGATTCACTAACCCTCTATAGAGCAGCTCAGGAGATACAGCAGTGAGATGCAGGGACTGTAGCCATGTTAGAAATGTCAGGTCCAGTGTCTGTAGCATTGGTGCCACTATATCAAGGTGAGCAACACAGGGTGAGATAAATTTCAACTCCTCATCCCCAATCACCTGCGTAAATATTATAATTATATGAATCAGGAATAATCGTTAGGGGCAAATTCAGATACCTATATCATATCTCCTGTATTCACGGGCTGGAGCATTCTTTGGCCATCGCCCACCCAAATTCAATGCTTCATGAATTCATTGCACCGACCAAACCCATTTCACTAACCAGACGCTTGGCTTCGGTGTTGTCTCTTCAGTCAGACGAAGAGACAACAGCTTTCCCAAAATTACTTGACAGTGAGAAAAATAGGCTGAACCCTTATGATGCTGATTTGAATAAATCAACGCATCGATTTTATCCAGTGACCAGCAGAAAATCACCCTATTCTTTTTATTTGGGTAATAGGCTGCTCGAATTTAAATAATCTGGGAGCCCATTTAAATTAGCTAAACTAGTGCTTAGCGGTAATACTCTTCCATTCGAAATTGGCTGTTCAAGGTGTACTCCGAAAAACTATGATTAATTAGGAAGGCAAAGTAATCTTTTTGGGCCAACAGTTAACACAACAATTATTTTAGCAGAGAAAAGACAATTTTGGGTGGGGTACAGCCATGACATACAGTAAAGAGTTTGCTCAACCAGATAGAAAAGGTGTTCCTCTAAAATTTACTTTGGTATCCAGTCCAGAATTAATCAACTATAGATGGGAATTCATTGGGTTTTGCAAAGAAGATGCCTTTCACATGATGTGAATACTGTGAATGATGGCTTATCTGGGGTGACTCAGGGGCAGGTCGTGCCGATCACTGTGTGTTAAGAGCTCCTCACCTACTTCCTATGGTTCTCATAACCCTCCGAATAATATGCAGGGTTCGATTAACACTATCGGATAACAGAGTGTCGAAGTAGAACATTAAATTAAACTCAAAGTGTATAAAGTAAATTCTTGCAACCAGAGCGTGTATCGCCCCCCCCCCCTTTGTTGTAGAAACCCACCTTCAGTTTGGGGCCCATGATGCTAAGTGATAAGCTACCGGGTTCACAGGCATCCGATAAAGTTATAGGCAGCAACCTGGTGCTGGTGTCATTAATCGTCACATGATTGTCGTGAACTGCGCAGATCTGCAACTAATAATGTTTGGAGTTGTCATGACATGATTTCAGAAACGTCGCAAACCCAATGCAAATAGATTATCGATTCTTCATTCTGCACTAAAAGGATAGAGGGTGCATTTGGATTTCATCAGGCCTGGCTAGCATTTTCAAATGTATAGTTTGTGAGTTAATTGAGATTTTTGTTTCCATAGGTGGGACTATAATGATTATGGAAGATTTTTTTCCAACGCTAAATTCCCAATATATCAGCTACAGGTTGCAACGAGGGGCCTAGCGAACAAGCAATCAAAATATCCCATGGCCATGGGCTATATCAACTAGCTAGGTACTAGGTATCCGAGAGCCTCTATGGTCTGCTTTACCTACCAATAGTTTGTTATTGACATAACAGGATTGTGTAGGGGCAACCCAAGCCACAAACTGCAAGCAACTTAGTACTAGTAGTAACTTCATGATTCCAGCATGATTGACTCTACCATTAAAAGAGATACCTCATGGAATAGTAACTCTGCTAGTACTATTTACTAGCATAGCTATTCATAGAATGCAACACATACTCGATACTTTGAATAATGGAGATCAGCTTGTATGGTGTATGGGGGGAAATCATAGAAACTACACAGGACCTTAACTTATGTGTTAGTATATGTATATAGGCAAATCTGCAAGGACTGAGACTCGTGCAAATAACTAAGTACATGGCAAAGTAGACCGCCATATATTGCAGGTTCCGCCAGTTAATCTTCTCTCTCATTTCCCATGAACTCGCAGGTGACAATTGGATTGCCTTTAGAACAGGTGGTAGGTAACAGCTACCTTACGTGTAAATGGGTGTGGTCTTAAATCAGATGGTGTAAACAGTATAATGTAATCACTATTATTTATTACAAGTTGTCTATCCTTTATGTTAGAGGGTGTACAACTCCGAAGTAGTAGTACATTGGGTTTGGGGAACTGCCTACTTTTTCCACAAAATTCACAAGTCTAATAAAAGTTAAAACAGTTCCGTCCATTTCATAATGTCGGAACTCAGTGTGACATTCTGTGGGGTGAGCCTTTGGAGTGGTCTGATTACTGATTAGGGCTCTAGCATCCCATAACCAGACTAGACTCTCAAATTCTTCGGAGATTGTCCATTTCTCGTTAGCTGTTCAGACCTCTCATTCGAGTCCTTACAATTTTCATAGTTCCAGTGCATCCATACAATGTTTCACTTCATCACTAATTAAAACCCGTTATTTTCCCGACCACTGCTTGCGATTAGATTTCAAGCAAGGGTGAATAACCCCAAGTATCATGACTAAATCATTACAATGAAAATTTCAAAGCCAAAGCCGTCCTCTCCTGTGCTAGGTCCCCATTGAGAGAGAGTAATAAATACTCATCAGTTGCATGGACATCAGATTATGCATTATGAATCGAAAGTGGTGAAAAGTAGGAAGAGGGTAAGCTGCATTATGTGTATACCCTGGTGTCGTGATCAAGTCAAATTAAAGTCTCCACCAACTATAATCGGCTGCCTTTGGTAACTAACTTCATACTGTCCTGCAAATACAGAGCCGGACCTCGGGTACCCACCGATTTACCCCATGAGATATTGGATGAAAATCTTGGTGGACACGTTTTCGCCTGATATATATGTTCTGCACGAATTTAATGGGTGTAAGTTATCGAAGAAAAGAATATAAAAATAGTCATAGTTGATAAAACAGTAGCATGAAAAAGATGATCAATATTAGCAACAATTATGAAAGATATATTCTTCAAAATCCATCTATAAAGCTGGCATTCACAGGTCATGCAATCTTGTCATGATACCATGAAAACTGTAGGTTCAGTCCATAACAATATAATCTCTCTTTATGCGGTCTCTACTAGAGTACCAGCAATCGGGTCAGTCACCAGGGGTCAAAGGTCATGATGGCCTTTGGTCACACATTGACAAGGTCTTGTGTATGTCTTTTGTTCAGTATTAGATCTGTGGCTGCTTGCACATTCCAGTTACATTGAAGCAACGCTGACTTGCATTGATCGATGCCGGTTAGCCGAAGCCGAGCCAATTGTTTCAGCTTTATATATTTTATGGCGTTATGCACCTTATTGTCTGTCTTCTCAAGGGCATTTGAACATTCAGCGTCTGAAATCTGCAACAGAGTACAAATCCATAGCAGTCAGTTTCTATGGTGGAGCGCTGGTACCCATGTTACTCATGCGTTGCGCAGAAAATCTCAAGTAGTTTCAACAAATTATACTGTTGTGACATAACATCAGGGATGGTTTTGAATTGACAGATATGCGTTAGTGGGTAGATGACCCGTAACGCTAATATGAATATATAGATGAGCAATACTTGTAACTAACAGACTGAGTCCGAGGTGTACGTTGGGAATAAAAAAGACAACTCCAAATTCATTCCAGCTAATTTTTTATCTAATAAGAGCGGACTTGTATGTTCTTGGATCTACAGCTATTCATTTTGGTGAGGGTGATTCCGGTATATAATGTATGAAGCAATAACGAGCCTGGTGCTCCATGCCCTTTATTAAGCCATAATTGGTCAACAGGTATCTAACCCAACAGCTTCACCACTATAGTGAAGACCTCATACGAGAACTGACCTACCTCCTTGCCAAGCACCTTCTGCATCAGTCTAATGTCTCTTCGCTCCTCAGAGAACTCCAGGAGATCCTCGTAGCTGACATTATCCGAGCGAGATTTATACTTGCCATGCATCGCTGTCAGCTGCTCCTCCTCAGCATCTAGACGCATCTCCGATCGCCAGAAAGCCTCCATGTTATTATACAGTGCTGCGAAGAGAGACACAATACAATTCATATCAATAACTGCTACTCAGTGCATAGAGTTATCCTTCCCTACGCGGGAAGCGCAGGTTTCAATCAATTGTTGGTGAAAGTCCGTCCGGTATAGGCGAAATGCGACTGGCGCTTTATGGCAACATAAACCAAAATATATTATATATCATTTATACATACATATCCTTTATACATACATATCCTTTATACATACATATCATTTATACATACATATCATTTATACATACATATCCTTTATACATACATATCCTTTATACATACATATCATTTATACATACATATCCTTTATACATACATATCTTTTATACATACATATCATTTATACGTATACAAAAATCTCCAACATTTGTAAACACTATATCATCAAAACCCGCAGTTTGTTCTAGTGTCAATAGAGCAAACTTCGCATGTCACAGAGTTGTGTTTTGGCTAACATTGATACACTGAAACTCGAGCAGTTTGTATTGGTGTTTTTGGCTGTCTTCTAAAAGTTTTGAACTAATTACCGACTCATACCGAATTACGGCTATGAGTCAGTAATGCATACATGGATGGATTGCAGCTACAGAGCAGTAAAAGTAAACTTGACTTACGTTCATGAGAAGTGGTAGGAACTCTTGGTGACTGAGGTACCGGCGGGGGTGGAGTAGATGGCATGTCGCTCAGATCATGCACATTATCCACTGGCAGCTGAATGGGAGGCAGCGGAGGGCGCTCCTTCGGTCGATCAAGACCATTCACTGAGGTTCGACTGCAACAGGAAATAGCGATAATGCATGATAGCGGACCTCCTAAGCTTAAGCCTGCTCTGGAGCGAGAGCTATTAGGAGGCAAGACTTGCAGCGGAGACACGGGAAGCGTTTTACCCCTTGATCAATTAACTCAACCTGAATCAAGTGCTCTAGCCACAGACCTAGTCACTATCACTTACAGCAGTGAGTTTGTTATTTGAGTCCCTTTCAACTCGTTCCTTTGATCATCCTGGTGAGCATGGCATCACTGCACTAGTGGTGTTTATGTAATACGTCTATATATATATACATCTATGGGGAAGGCACGCCTCGCCTCGGACAACATATTCCTATTTCATCAAGCAATCCATAAAAAAACTGATTAACATATTACCCAGGGTTGTTCAGCTATCACTGGACAGACAGTGACAGCACCGCCTAACGGATGTGCACCATGGTGGCCACCTAGCAGAGGTACACTACGTTGGGCATACCTGGATTGCCTCTGAGTGAGAGAGGTGGGTCGACTATTTCGTGTCTTCGGAGGTAAAGCCACTGGAGGCTCAGGTGGTCTCTGAGTCGGCTTATGCCTTCTCTGTACCTCCTGTAATTAGGGAGAAGTCGGTTAGAAACAGATTTCATTATGACCAGCACACAGGTTACAAACACATCACTTTCTCACCAAGCCAATTGATCTCCCACCAAGCTTGCAGGCCAGGAGCAGTTACAAGGGTTTATATTGGGGAGTTATCTGCTCGCTAACATGATTCCAGTTTATTAGGTTTTTGTTGAAGGTCGACGGTAAACTATTAGACAAATTGTCAACATAATCTTAATAATGTTAACGATCATTGGACTATTTCATACATTTTGTCTTAAGTTAGTTATTTTTTAATAATAATTTTATTAGCTTTTTTACCGGTTCAGTAATTTGGCTGCCATGCCCGTTAGCCACAAGCATATTATACGCTTGCTCCGCCTCCGGTGTCACACATGTCTCTGACTTCGAGGCAAGGTCATCTGTGAAGCTACGTTTCTCCGTCCGCGGTGATGTCTTCTTGCCAGGAAACTTGAACGAGAACTTAGAGCGAGACTTTGGAGTTATCGCCTCGTCCTCGGGAGTATGAGCCGACTGAAAAATGAGAAATCTGGCGGTTAAATTGGCCGCTCAGTTGGAATTAAATCCAATATTACGAATGGATAATCAGGCTCGTCTTGTGCGTGCTCATGGCCCACGGAGCGTGCACAAGGAAGAATGAAAAGCTGATCATCAAGATTACGTTCTACTGACAGGCGAGTAAACACTAACCAAACTGACAAGTGATCCATCAATAACCTGGTGGCACCTAGGACTTCATTATTATGCGATAAGATAGGTCAGTGGTTGAGTCTCCCACTAGTAAAACTGGTATAGTTTAACTCTGGCTGTTTTACTAGGCTCTTTGACTATTTTCATGAAACTAGTGTGGGAGGCGAGCAGTTAGAGCACTTGTCACTGGCGCTGGAGGACCCGGGTTCAATACAGCTTAAGCGCAAAATTTTATCACAAGAGCAGTAAATGGCTAACCTGATCTCTCCAGCGCTGGGGTAAGTGAAGGTGTTGAGAAAGAGGAGTGGTATCCCACCTAAGTTACACCCCTTCAAGCGTTAGTAGGCTCTTTACCAGCCAATTCCCCACACATCCATTTGGCTAAGGGATAACCTAGTGAGTCATTATCCAGCGATCCATTTTACAGCTAGCAGTACCAGTTTGCGGGGTTGGGTACAAAGGAAAAGGAGTAGGATTACAGAAAGATATCTAAATGCCAGATCTGACAGTGGGTGTAGTGCCCCTTCAATGGCAAACAAGAGAATGATGGGCTCGAATCCCCTGATGTCGCTGATAACAATGCAGTAATGGGCACCTCAAGTAGATAACAAACTTCATTACAAGCATCCGAATATCTCTGGCAACGAAATCCGTCAAAGTGACAAGATCTATGTGAAAGGCTATGGCTGCAATGAAGCAAATGGAAGGTTGCTGCTTATTTAAAAAAAAAGTTCTGCATTTGGGGTGTAAACACAGCTGACTGGTCGACCAGGTAATTCTCGATATTGATAAAGCCCCATTCAATTTTATGGGTGGTGGGAGGTAAAGGTGCCAGCAATCCTGCATCA
>Ga0224501_10000632_pt1 | contig 27411 bp, 20 predicted proteins | sample SF_Oct11_sed_USG_4_FD_169105 | JGI IMG/M metagenome (GOLD analysis project Ga0224501, IMG submission 169105) | Sediment microbial communities from San Francisco Bay, California, United States - SF_Oct11_sed_USGS_8_1 | ecosystem: Environmental > Aquatic > Marine > Sediment | place: USA... | reverse complement strand
TTTTTCCCCCCCCCCCCCCCCCCCCGGTACAGTTCATACGACAGCGAATTATTATTAATAGTATGAGCAGCTCAAAGCTGCAGTCTGAGTGGATACTCATCATCTCATTCTTCTTATACCTCTGTATATTCATTAGGATGCTATCACTAAGGATTGTATAAAATTATACAACACCTCAGGATCCTACCAAGGCACTATTTTAATAAATTTTAGTGAATAACTTTTCTCTTATATTCATTTTTTGTAGTTGAGTTGTGCAGCCGTTGTGTACAGCTCTGTCACAGATAGAGAGGTTTGGATATGCAACAGTGACTCATCTGCCGGCCATATTTGTCGCCTATCCGCCTGCCACTCACCAAAATTACTCAGCTACAGACTACTAGCCAAATGTACTAGTAGAATTACTTGCTGCTGCTCAACACCTGCCCATGAACTGCCTGATCACCTACTCTCCCCTCCAGGTTTGTTCACATCGCAGAAATATTTTGCTCAAATCGGCATTAGTACTGATCCATTGCACCTATTGGGTGCAAATAAGTTAGTTCCTAACATTGGTGATTGCTTACACACTGTGACAGACATTTAAATAAACCAGAGAAAAAAGGAAATGTTTCCGGTATTGTGCGGGCGTCTGCATTGACATTCTAATGACACTATTTTGGGGCCAATTTCCATTTACAGGAACGCAACTCTGCAACCTCTCAATTGTCTTTGTTTTACACGCAGGGTTCGCAGAGAATAGACCAGACTCACCCGTTAATAGTCGACGTGACTCTGTGCCCAGTCTGAATACCAGGCAGGCCCTTCTGTGGATAGGATGCGAGGATGGACGACTCTATTTAATAGCTACTTGGTACGTAGCTCAGCCAATCAGGTGCCGTCAGCTATGCCGTGCCACCAATCAAGTGCTGTCAGATACGCCACCCAGCCAGCCAGATGTAGTTACATGATGTGATAGTTGGATAACAGGATAGTGGGGTAACTGGATGACGGGGTGCCAGGATAGCGGGGTACAGGGACAGCAGGGTACCGGGGTAGCGCGAGCAGGGGAGTTCTTATTTCATGCGGAGGTAAGCAACTCCTTACTCGCATAACTAAACCATTGCGGCAGCCCATATCTCGTAGCTGTAGTGTATGGTATATCAGCCGCTCTCTTCTCTGCAGTCCGTCATCAACAGAGAATGAGGATTTGGAGTTAACAATCACTTGCTCTCATCCTGTGCAGAGTATCGTTTACTTGGAAGGCAAGGTGTTTGTGGCACTGGCCAATGGGAAGCTGCTAATATATAAACGAAGCAAAGGTAAGCTACACCTCAATTAAGAAAGGACATACCGGCTCCACAAAGATATTTCCCTTGAATTGAGATTTGTTCAACTTGATTGGATGGGGTAGAACGTCAGCCATGGCCAGTGGTTAAAATGAGGAGTAAATTGTGGATTCGAATCCTAGAAATGTGAATGGTAGTGGCAGGGAGGATACCCGACCTTAATTTGCTCCTCAGCTCCATCGACGTTTACCAGAGAGCAAACTTCATGGCCCATACAGGGAATTTGGACTATAAATGGGTAGAACAACAAACATGACTAGAAGACTGCTTGACACAATTAAATAATTGGCACTCATGTGACAAGCATTCTCCCAATTCTGATTATTTCATAACCGGCCGAACACTTTTATTAGAAAAAAATGGAAGGAACTTACTTCTGCAATGCAGAACTAAAAATGGCACTTGTGTTTATTCTGTACCATACTGAGTTGGTAAAGAAATATTGGATGTGTTCCTATTAAACCTGTCTGGTTTCTGATGAAGTACACGCGAGTGGTATTTTACAGATGGAATATGGCTCACAGACCAGCATAATAGCCTGCAGATGGGTACCGGGCCTTGCAATACGACACTCTGTGCCGCACAATGTAAACTGTGGTGTGGGGCCGGAAATGAGATCACCGTTATAGATCCAATCCTAGAACAGGCAGAGGTGAGTGATTAAGTTAACTACTTTACTAATTTTAATTGAGTAATTAGTTGTTTGTCTCTTGGAACTGCAAAAGCGATGCCAGTTCATTTTGACCCTTCAACTAAAAAGAACTTGTCAAAAGGAAATATTTTGTTTCTTTAATCAGAAGGCCCTCTAGTTGGTTTGCTTTGTTGAATAAAATATTATGTTCAATGCTCACAAATGCTATTTCATATAAAATAATATAATATAATTCAATTATTTTTTGGAGTTAAATTCACTTAAATATAATTTAATGTAATTTTACTGATTGGTGGTTGTGATGAAATTCAGTAATAAAAGTAACTGGTCGCGCTTGTTTGCAGCGATCTACCAAAGTAAGCTCAGACCATAGAGTGACCATCCAATCCATGGCATACAGCAGACAAGGCATTGTGGTCGTGGCTCTCCAATCTAGCTGTGACATCAAACTGTTTCAGGTAGGTTTTTTGGGATAGCTGAATGCGTAGCTCCGCTCGGTACTAGCAACAGCAACTAAATGTAAGACTTTAATGGCCCCCACTGGTACAATTTTAACTGGAGTCACCTATCCGTGTAGCTATAGTGTTTAGTCCCATGGAACATTGTCTAGTGTGGCGATACCAAAACTTTTCCTTGTCTAACACTTTCTCAGAGTTATAGTCACAGTCGTAGTTATAGTCATTAGAGCATAACTATTAAATAGTATTGAAACCAAATCGCGAGAGCTGTTTTGCCTTGGCATACGTACATGTGCTCATTGTCCAAAGAATGACAAACTCTTTTCATTGAATGCATAATTATCAGATTGTCTTTTGGCACTGCCTGTATTGTGATTATGAGAATTTAATAGCGAAAGTAATTATAGGCGTCCTCCCTGAAGCATATCATGGATGTCAATGTCTTCTCAGCCGTGGCGCAGAAACTTAACAAGTGTGATGAGATCATCAAACAGCACAAAACTGGTAAATGAGATGTTTACTGTGATGGTTTTTTTGCTTGTTCTACTGGGGCGTTTGGATATTGCCTTTGATGGGCCTCTTAAGCATCAGGCTTGTTGGAGTGGTAGGAGGTAGGAATTAGGTGGGGAGCTCATTCGCGCAGTGGGCGCTCAGTATTCAGCTAGGAACCCCTGGTCTTTCGATCTTGAGCCAAGCTCACTAACCATTGAGCTAAGCCACCATCCCATTCCATCGGTAGAAGCTAGGATTTATGCGAGGAGCTCATACTCGCATTGATCATGACCGAGATTCAAACCCAAGTTCTCATACTTGCGAGTCCAGAGCTCTACCACAGGGCTATCCCACCAACTTGCCCAGATTACCAACTGTTGAAAAGCCCAGGTGTCTCAATCACTTGAAAAAGTGGTTCATTTGGTTTTGAAATATATGTGGTTTTCAAAAAACAAGTCCGAGAGCTTGATATCATAGGATCACAGAAAGCAAACCATTCCTTTGGTTCATGCACACCAGGTGACAAATTTTGTTGATGAAAATAATATCAACCTCATTACTAATTCAGGCGAAACCGTACTGATTTTACTGATAAAAATGCCATTGATGCATAAATCTAATAGCAATAGCTAAGCGGACACAACTCATTGCCCTTTCTAATAGCCTTCAGAAATGCTTCCATGGTTTGGCGTTTATTTGCAGCTTGTTACGCAGTCACCTGTTTTAGGACCTACCTTTGTCATGACTGGATACGTCCAACCGCTCATCTAATTACATATACATGTTCTTTCCTGGAACCGTTTGATCTGTCTTTCTAGCTTGTCTGAAGAATACAGCCGTGATATGCTGTAAGGACATGCTTTGGATTGGTACTACTGCTGGTGTTATCTTAACAGCCAGACTTCCAAAAGCCATCAGCACATACCCTAGTCATAATACAACTCCCGCACTTGATATTACTGGTGAGTGTGAAGTTAGGCTGCTGTATAGCTCAGACAATGACCAAAATCATCTGAATTACTATTTCCGCGGCTCAAAAGGGGACACATTTTTGTGGTCTTCGTCTCTAAATTGAAAAACAAACTTTTCGCTTTGTTTGATGCTGGGGAGGGGGGTCTGTTTTCTTACTCTGGAGCAAGACGTGCCTACAGTAGTAAAAAGCTGTTCGTGCAAAACAGATTAACTATAGTCAGGAAAGTTTGAAACGGCTGCGTGTTTTTGCCGCAGGTGGTCAAACCAATGGGTTCTCACAGTTCAAAGTTGATTCAATCTGTTTTCCAATGTTTCCGCATTGTGGTTCTTTTAGTATCGGACCGCGTAAACCACTACCTCATGCCAAACTCGGTGGTACTAACCTAAAGATGGTGTAAACTTGCTGTGTAAACTTTTCGGTCTAGCAGTCGAATGGCGGAGATAAACCCCCTCCGGTGGTTCAAGGCTGCGAACAAAGAAACTCATGGCTTGTTGAATCCGTGAAAGAATTGAGTAGGCAACAGTCATTAGGCATGAATTTCCATGACTGTCAGTTGGAGGCCTGGCTATTAGGGGCTCTACAAATAGTCTGTTGATCGAAAAATTTACACGGCAAGTGCCTATCTTCGGGTTAGTACCACTGAGTTTGACATGTGGTAGTGGTCTACGCAGCCCGATACTAAGAGAACCACAATGCGGAAACATTGGAAAACAGATTGAATCAACTTTGAACTGTGAGAACCCATTGGTTTGACCACCAGCAGCAAAAAATGCACGGCTGTTTTTGACTTTCCTGACTATAGTATGTTTAGTTTTTACAAAATAGCACAAGATTTTGCGAAGCTCCGGAACGTGTTTCCTTATGCTCTCAATTTACGATGGTAACAACGGCATCTACCAGTTGCTGAGCAAACTATCCATTTAAACACAGGCATTTTTTTTTCTCTCAAAAAAACATGATTATATTCTGATATTTATAGGTTTAGATATCGGCCATACTGGAAACGTACGATTTCTCATGGCAGTTGAGCTACCTCCAGAGACAAGAGAGGAGCGTCGTCGCTCGGTTGCTAGGCAATCTCTAATCACTCGTATGCTAGTACTAAGTGGGGGAGATGGCTATGAGATTATCGACCCCAGTGGGCAGACAGGAGATGCAGTGGACTATTACAATGACAGCATCAATCATCTTTTACTGTGGAAGATGTGATCATGATCTGTCTCGATATTCTGTTATGTAACTGAGTTTTGCCAATGAGAACTCGTATACACATTCTGTTTATCCCAATAGAAAATTGGTAACATGTGACATTGTGATTAGTTCATCCACAGAGTTAGGGGAGGATAACTCTATGATGGTATCTTGTTTGCTAATATATCAATGGTATGTGAAAAGAGAGCTCAACCAAACTGCAACACATGATAAAGAGATAGCAATACATAGCTCGCATAGCCCAAAACTACTTTCAGATAGGTTAACTGACTACACAGAGGAAACATTTTATTTAGGGGCATTTTGTACCATTTTATAAGTCTTCCTTTTCAGTTCTTTTCTTTATGAAGTCTGGTGCTTCATCGACTGTCTTGCCAAGTGCTAGTGTGTTAAGTAACACTTTGCTTTGTAGCTAGTGCAGTTTAGATCGGGCATGATGGCCATGCACTTCTAAATATTGGCCATGCGCATTTCTTTATTCTGGGGCCGGGAGGCATTCAAAATGCTGGCGTTGTACACATTTTTCATCAAGCATTTTGAATGCTTATAATTTATGCATTGGATTTTGTATGTTATAAGTACTATATAAAACTGAGGTCATTACAGAAAGTAGCTCTTGCCATGCCAGTGACCCTGACATTTTCTGTTCACATTTCCTCACAGTGGGACTGCCCATTGGATTTCGGCAACATTGAAGTTCGGCAGGAAATACAACTGCTGTCAGAATAAGGTTATCTTGTATAGCTGTAACCACCCACCAGCTGCCAGTTGAAAGGCAACCGAGTAACCAGCAAGTAGCAACCATGCACTAAACAAGCAAGCATGACATAAATCCGCCTCCCATTCATCTGAAACTCGAACGAGGGGTGCTGTGATGGTCTGGTATTGTCCCCCTGCTGGGGATTAGGCAAGCTAGTTGATAACCTGCCTCAGCACTTCAGACCTGAACTTCAAAGCTGTAGCCCATTTCAATGTCTTCCACCCATCAGTTTTAGTGTAGCGGAGGAGTTGTCTTTTCCTTTCCAGTTAAAGCCGCTTAACATCCGTTGCTATGGTACTCGGCATAGATGCTACACGAATTCTCTAAACGTCCCGTTAGAAATAAAATCTGTGTGTTCATATTCATGTTCTTCAAAACATCCGATGTTTGTCCGCATACTTTTGTGAATAAAATTTTCATGTGATATCTTTGCTATTGATGGAAAATCATGAGAGGCGTGATATCGAATGGCATGGGTGCGGAAAAGTGCTTGAGCACGCCTTCTGGAGCAGCATCATGAAGATTGCCTGCGAAATTTGTTAGTTTTTCATCATTTTATGTCGATACGCGTCCGGACTGCATTCCAATCTTCATCAAACCGGAGTAAAAGTACGTTAATAATATTTCTCGTCGGTCAGCGCATTAAAAGCGTTTACTACCGCCAAACGCTCCCTGCTGTACAGTGGAGTGGCTAGTATTAGTAAAAGCGCGTGCTCACTCCCAATCATGACTAGAGACGTAGACGGTAGACCGTAGACGGTACGATAGCTCAATCGGGCACGCGCTGAGTTTGCGACTAAGTGAGTACTCGGTCGAATCGAAAGATTTGCCCCGGACGCTGGGTTGTATTTTTCTCATTTGTCTATTAATATTCTGTATGATTGTCTGAGTAGGTTCGCAATCCATCACCCATGCGAAACAGTCGAACACACATACATGATTGATACACAGCATAGTCAATCGCGTCAGACTCCTGAAGCGGAGTGATGTGCATAGTCCAGTCGATGATTTTGGAAACTGAGTCAAATGAAGTCAATTTATTTACCGGTTTGTTCCCGGTTGAGATTTTTTTAGTTTTAATACTCTACTTGAGTTGAACTTGAATCGCTGAAAATTTGATCATTTTGATGGTTTCAACTTTCATCTAATCGTTTGAGTTGGTCTTGCTCTTGGGTTGATCATGTTGATGATTGAATGGGAATGTGACTAATTACATTAAGTTGGTGTCTGTAACCATCAAGCTTCCGCAAGCTCCGCCTTGGTTAATTGAAACGAAAATTCCAGTCCTGTGTGCATGCATGACTCGGAGAATTTGGCTTTCAAAATCAAATTTTACCAACTTGTAATTAGGATATTGCTGCACACACGCTTTAGTCTCATGTCATGGTGTGCGCACTGCCTGTTGACTAGTAATTGTAGCTCTTAGCACAATTTTTTTAACGAGGATCAGGATGAACAGCTAGTTGGGAACTTAGTTCCGTTAACCTTAGGGTATGGTTATCTGCATCGACATTAGTGCATGTATCGAACATTACAGAAGCCTGGAATATTGACAATGTCGGATGTGACAGCAAAGCAGATGTCCACAGCTGAAGACATACATGACCACCCGACATGTAATGGTGACTTTGATGCCAATGATCATGACTGCTCTGTCGACGAGACTTTTGGGGAGCTCAGCCTTTCCGGTGATACTCTTGAGGTTGATCACTTCTGCTGCGCTGCCTGCAGTCAGGAGTTTAAGCAACCACGAGTACTCAACTGTCTGCATGTGTTTTGCCAGACTTGCTTACTGCCGCTCTTCCACGAAGACAGTATTGTATGTCCTACTTGTCAACAGGTATGTTCAAATAATAGAGACTGAAGATCTTGGATAGATCTTTTTGAAATGGTAGCTGTTTAAATCAGAGAAAGGCGCACATGCCTCCATAAAACCTCCAGGATCACCACAAATTTCCTGTGTCTCTGGAGTGTTTACTCTCCAAATGGCCCACTCTTGTATTGTTATCTTAGGGTATATGACCACCAAAGCAGTGTATCTTTTCTGTGGTTAGATGGCAAGAGCCGAGCTGAACTTTCAAGCCTAATCATGAAGTGGTTTGCCCCATTACTATAACCACTTTCAATGGACATTGTTACATAGAGCAAGCCTTTTCTAGCTTTTACCCTCTCAATCTGCGTTGTATAAACAAGCAAGCCTAGTGACTATGGTACTTCTTTTGAAGTTATTCAGAAGGATAACAGGGTCGGAATAGCAGGAATAGCTATTTTGTACTGGAGAACTGATTATAGTATTGATTTTCTTGCACGGATCACTTGTTGCTAGCTGCTATGCTATACTTACAGCCCATAGGCTGTATAGCAAACAGAAACTGGTGCTAATCGCCCATGCCAACGATTTCCTCATTGTTTAATCTACGCTGTAAGTGAAATCAAACGTGTTTTGATTGTAGCTGACCGATTGTGATGGCGTATCAGAGCTACCTCTGCATCATGTGATCACCAACAGTCTGGACTTGAAGGGTATACAGGCCCGCAACATTCTGTGCACGTCATGTAAGGCGAAGGAAAAGGCGGTCGCCAGATGCAGTGATTGCACTACGTCGAATTTCCTTTGTCCGAACTGTGTCACAGCTCACCAATTCATGAGATGCTTCGAGAATCACAAGGTCTGAACTTTTGATCCTTTATAATGTACCCAATGCCAATGCCCCTGAGATAGGAATGCAGAAAATGATGTGTAGTTAGTAAGATCATTGCCTTGACATGTGGCTCACCTTTGGACCTACACTGAACTATCAATTCCCTGTCAATGACTGGTTATGTAACTGCCTGTTTAGTTCTTTTGGTTCTCTGCCACCATTCTGATACTCTGCATCAGGTCGCTCACCCAATCAGTATTGTTCATCAGGTTGATTTTGACTGAATGCCACTCACTTGACACTAGGAATGTCCCAATAAAATCAGCATTCATGTGAGAGGGCACTTCAACAGCAGTTGCATTATCTAGACTCTAGAGCCAACATTGTTATGAGATTAGCGGCTCTTCCTCCCTTTAAGCCTTTTAATGCTATCCGCCTGTAGGTTGTGAGCTTTGAAGACATCATCAACAACGTTGGAGCGCCAGTACATCGACCGATAATCTGTCCCGCTCACAGCGACGAGCCTATGAAGTATTTCTGTAATACTTGTCAGATGCCCATCTGCAATGAATGCATGCTGCAAGATCACAAGCAGCCAGGCCATCAGTTTGAACGAATTGTCGACATTGAAAAGCGAGAGGTAATTCCCTTAACACGTACTCTTACATATTGCGGTGGTGGTTTGTGACCGCCTATGCTATCTATAAAGATTTCAACTCATACTACACTGGGTTACTAAACAGATGATATTTTTAGTCTTCCGGGTCTGATGGATGCCCATCAACAATGTATGTCTAATAGCTCAGGTATGACAGACTGGCCGGACAGTGCGCAAAGACCCCAAAGCCTGGGTATCCCAGACTGATTACATCATCATTTGTAATACAGATAGTTTCAATTATCCTCATAAAAATGTCCATGTAATCGGCATCTCTGGATGTAGGCTTTTTAGCTTACTCCAGTAATAAGAATTAAAAACCAGTCTTGGTCTTTCAGATGAACCAAATTACTTCATTGGTTACTGAGGCACAGAACAGAGTGAGTCACTTGAGTCACTCCACAAACAACCTGCAGCAGTCATTGACTGAACTGGAGAGCCAAAGGGATGATGCCAAGTCACTCATACAGGAAACATTCCAGGTAAGCTGCGCCATAGAGTTGTCCTCGAGATATTTAATCTATAAGACTTGTAGTAATTTGTGTTGCTTTCGTTTTTGGCTTATCAGACTGAGAAGTAGTATTAATTGTTTGTGCGCGAAATTATAGCTTAGCTTAGTACAAATGAGCAGTTGATTGTGCTGCTACCCTCAGGCTGCTGAGTACAGGCTAGAGTGAGTAGGAAGTCTTCGATAACAACACTGCTGTATTACATAGCAAAGCTGCCTCCCATGACTCATCACTGACTAAATGATGCTATCACCTTAGAATAATTCGCCTAATAAGAAAAAGTGAATGTATTCACAACCCAATTAGTGGATAATTCAATGGTGGAGCTAGCTACACGCTGAATGCTATGGCGCTGAAATTGGTCCTATTTGTCCTTCCAGTCTGGCCTTAGAGGACTGGCTCTTTCTCCAAAGCTATCAGCGTAGTAGAAGGCTATTCTGTGAGCCATAAATGCAATGGACTACGTTAATGGCCACTCACTGTCCATCCGACTCTACTCCGACTATTCGACTCTACTCCGACTATTCGGTTATTCTTCCCAACATTCAGTCTAACATGATGTCATTAGATGATTTATCACAGATAGATATAGGGTCGATCCTATGTGACCTTTATTTAAGCCCATAGAGGTGCTACTACAGATAGTTCGTGAATGTCAGTTCCTTGGTTAGCTTTCCTGTGCCAATCAATTGATGCTTTTACTGGTGTAGGTTGTCAACACCTATGCCAGGTGCCAAATAATGGAGTCTAGCTGATCACATTTCTCTTTTATAGAGCTATAAAGCATTGCTGGAGCGGAGACAAGATGCTCTATTGAAGCAACTGGAGCAGCTACATGAGCAGCAGGAGTTGGCGGTCATGGAAATGTTCCATAACATCAGCAAAGTCGTAGAGCAGATTGAACATGGCTGTGAGTATTGTTCGCTGCTATAACCCATTTTGATTGCGTCTAGACTATGTAGTTGTAAAACTGCAGTCCAATCTCCAATCATAAACCCAAACCTGACGGTGTTGCAGACTCACGCGATTCGGAAAAAAATGTTATGATTATCCAGGTGTATGGCCTAAATGTGATTTCTGGTTCACACTTTTATTATCAAACTCTTTAGCTGCGCGTGCTGTTGAACAATAGGTAAGGCAGCTGGGACTCTGGGCTATCTTGGGTCTAATTGTATGGATAAGTCCTTATAATTTGATTTCTACCAATGTGTGTTAACGTTTACCGGTCTTCTGTAGGTGAGTTCGTCAAGACTGTGACAGAGAACAGCAATTCTGTTGAGCTGCTCTCACTCAAGAAAACTATGTGCCAACGTCTCCTTTCTTTGATGAAAAGCTCACCTGCCCATAATATCAGCGTGGATATAGAGTTTGTCACTGACAGCAAACTTTTCGAGAAGGGGGTAGAGGATACATTCGGCCACTTTAAACTGAGAGATGACTCTGTCATAAGAAACCAGCAGGGGCGAACAGTCGAACGGCAAACCAGTATGGCCAATGCACAGGTAGGCTCTGAGTTTTTATTAGCAGGGCGAGCCTTGTGACACCAAAACCGCCAAAAATGAGAGGTTTTGCTTGGTGGATGACTGTGCTCCGTGGTTATTGTTGTGGGTTCCGACACGTGGCTGTTGATAGGACCCTGTCTGGTTTTAGACTGACTTGGTGCTGAGTGGTGGCGCTCAGAGCAGCGGTCCAGCCGGATACGCTGACATGATGCCACCTATGCTTGGCAGTCCCGACAGTGGACTCTCCTCTGATGCCATGTCTCGGCCCATTCTATCCGGTCATGCCCATCATGACTTCAGTAGCTCCTTTCACCCGATCAGCACCGATCAGCTCGGTAAGTTATTTAACCCTCTATATTCATCCGTTCTATAGTTTCATCAATCCCCAGGGTTAACCAGGTTGATAGATTATCGAATGAGGGGCTAGTGCACTCACTGACATTACCTGATACATTATGGCTGCTCAGCTTACACACAGACTGAGGCACGGTGTGCTACATGCGGCATAACCCGTTGACCCATGGCTATGCAGTATCCTCTTTCAGCATTTATCTAAGCTAGATAGGCTATAGTCGTCACAATACATAATAGGCTGTGCAAATATAGCAATTGAGAGGAGTGTTAGATAATGCTGTATGGGTTATCTCTGCTATCATAGTGGGAGGCAGCCTCATTGAAAAGTGTGTTTCGCATTACGCCTGAATGTTTAATCAATTCCACAAAGATGAAAAAGATCACACTGGGCATTGTAGTGTAGCCTTTTATTGGCCATGTTGAACTGGGGTCTCATGCCACACATAGTACCACTGACCCCTTGATGAGGATATGCTTGATATCAGTATACAATTTGGGCTTTTGGTTTTCTTGAAACCGGCAAACAATGTTCAGCCCTCAGCACCCCACTTGTTTTACAGGGCTCCGCAATGTTGGTGGATCGAATATGTGCGGGCCAGTTGGTGAAGGAAGGAGTCAAAGCCGCCAATCTCAGTCTCCTGACATATCTGACAGTGGAATTGGCATGGATTCAAACAGCCCCAGTGCCACTACAGGTGGTACCACTCCAGCATCCGTGAGTAACTAGAATTTATTTTGGGAGAGCGTTCAGTCCAGTCACTACAAGCGTGTTACCGCACTTCGCACATTGTAAAGGGCCTGTCACATGATGGCGAATTTGCGAAAAAATCGCAAATGTTATGTAAAAAAATCGCATTGCAAATTTGCAATAGCCGTTTCGCGCGAAACTGCAGTTCTAAAGTGCTGAATAGAATGGCGAATCTCGCTTACAAGGCGCACCCGCTCAATCACTTCCATTGCCCATAGGAATCCGAGGGCTATAAAGTAGAAAGTCGGAATGGCAAACTATGTCTGACTTGACACCTTATTTGAGCCAGTTTAGGAGTAATCATCATTGTAGAGCAAGAAACTATCAAATTCATGAGCATCAGAGCGGATTGTAAATTGTAATCTGGCTGAATTTACCTGCCAGTAGCGGCTAGTGGAGTCTGGCTACGAACACAATCCTCGCACACAATTTCTAACAACAGTTTGACCGGAAATTGAACCCCAACACGACACTAACTACACAGTCTCATTGGCTTCAGTCATGTGACTGCGGAAAACCCTAGTAGTTCGCGAATAGTGATGGCAATCGTGTGGCTAGGAACACGAATTGCGAGTTTTCTGCGATTTGCGATTAGCTTATTTCAAAATCGCAAATACGTCGTCGTGTGTCATATATAGCCATGTTAGTTAAAAAAGGATCACAGGGTACTTGATTGTGATGAAAATGACCTAATAAATAGCAAAGGCATAAAACCCTGGTACAATCCGTGTTTCCTTGAATAAGTCTATTGTTTCCCTTTGAGCATGGTCAGTCTGATATAAAGGTGAGAGCTAGCTTTCAAGGTCATTCCTCCTAGTGCATTTAACATCTCAACCTAATTTCCTCACGTATATAGAGCAGGTTGAGATCTTTCCGAACATTGGTAAGATAAAATTCCCCGCTTTATCTCCGCAAGCAAGTCTGGCATACTACCGTGAAAAACTGTCAGACGTCCCTATCAACATGTGCATGGAGTATCGGAAAGTCCAACAAGTTCATGCTAGCTATTTAACCCCTATAGGCTTGCTGCGTTTGTGCTCTGTTGCATGCTAGCGGAGTAATGTAATGTTTATAATGACGTTTGTAGGTGCTAAACCTTGCTGCACTGGCTAGATTGGGCACAGTGACACTATCTCCACAAGGGACGATCCTTCTGAACAATCACGCTATACCCGATCTCACCATAAGCCAGGTCTCCGGACTGGACCAGATCATGGAGTTACGAAATGACTCTCCCGATCAAGGTACGATTCCTACTCTGAATCTTATCGCTGCAACAAATGAGGACCACTCGGTGGTTTCATCTGTGGTGGCTTGGTAAAGCTTTTACACCTCAGAGTGGCTGGAATACTCGTATTTAATCTGTTTGAGTGAACCGTGACACAAGTTATTGATGAAACAGTTTTCTCTTTCACACCTTTGATTGGTATCAACATACATTTTATTACATCGACGTTGACCAGTTGGTGTGGAAACAGAAGTTTCTGGCAAGTCTACAGTTCACTGAAATTGCTATTTTAGAGTTGCAGCATCAGATGAGCAGTGGCAGTTCGGGCATGTTCAGTCCCACCAGTCTCGATATGATGAGTCCTACACCCATGTCTGGTAGAAGTATGATGCCATCTGGGAGTACCATCGAGTCGGTGCTGGGTCAAAGGAGAGAAGCTCAGGTTAGTAATAGATCTAATTGGAAATGAGCAATGATGGCAGATAATATAAAACAGTACCGCTAATCTAGTCATACAATGGGCACTACTAAGAAAACCCTCTCTACTTGGTTGTGTGTACTCGGTGGTGATCTAGCCACAGATCTCTAAACCTGATGAAACATTAATAACCTATGATGCATTTGTATACCAACATTGCTTTCTGCACCTGCTAGGGTGGAATGATGATCGGGCCTGGCTCAGGATTCACATCTCCAACACCCACAACACAGGCGGGCTCCGGTCCACCCTTCCCTACCAGAGGAAAGATGTGTGCAATGCAGATCAGGTAGGTTTTAATATGAAAAGTGAAGAGTCGTTTCCCTTGGAGTGGTTACTCAATATTCTGTCTACACTACTCACTAACTGCAGATAGCTATGTTTGTTTAGTTGGAGAAGTAAGCAACTACCAGTCATTGCTATATCAGCTTGGAGATAAACTAAACTAAGCTGATCTAAGCTTGCAAAAAAGGCTGAAATCAACCAGCATTAGTATCAAACCATAGCTTATGCTGACTTAGCGAATTCCACACAACCGGATTACTAGGTGGTCTAGTAGAAGACCGAGAGGAAAACTCCAAATATTCCAGAGCTACTCCTATTGCAATGTAACTCCATGCCCGTGTCTCAGAAATTTCTTTGTTTCATATTACAGAGCCAAATTTGGCCAGTTGGGTCCTAGCAAAGGACAGTTCAACTCCCCGCATGGTTTCTGTATGGGTATGGAGGAGGATATAGTGGTTGCAGACACAAACAACCATCGTATTCAAGTGTTCGACAAAAGCGGCGACTTCAAATATCAGTTTGGCATACCCGGTAAGTGTCGAGACTGTATCCTGGTAACTTTATTCCTAGGGCTAGATTCCATTTTGATACCCTACTTCAATCAGATTTCAGATTCATCATCATTATCAGCGATTGCCCTTCCACTCTAGAACGAAAGTCTCCTCTAATCTTTGCCAGTTGGCCAATTCCATCGGATTGATTGGACACAGTTTTTTGATGTTTTCATATCGCCGGTTTCTTTTGTCTTCCTGGTTTCCCTTTTAGACTAGGTGTTAGGTCATTCAAGTTACCAACATTCATCTAATGTATTCTGTTGGGTGCAGGTAAGGAAGAAGGGCAGCTGTGGTACCCACGTAAAGTAGCGGTAATGAAAGGTACTGGAAGATATGTCATCTGTGACCGAGGAAATGAACGCTCGAGAATGCAAATCTTCACCAAGAATGGTCATTTCATAAAGAAGATCGCTATCAGATACATCGATATTGTGGCTGGTCTCGCCATCACCCCACAAGGTATGAGCTCGTTCCACCACTATGATATGTTTAACCATGGATGGCACACTGAGAGCTGCTAATCGTACACACACTAGCCTATATTTGAGTTAACCTCAGAGTTGCGCCTTCTCTCCCACCATACATTGCATTGAGTATCAGTGGAACCAGGGGTCCACAAACTTCCCCGTTGACTCAAGATTTTTCTTTCTGTTTCTATGTTTGCCGATTAGAGAAACATGTTATGGGTTTGTGTATTGTAGGAAACATTGTCGCAGTAGACAGTGTATCGCCAACTGTGTTCACCATCTCTGAAGGGGGTGATCTTCTGAAATGGTTTGACTGCTCTGACTACATGAGAGAACCCAGTGACATTGCCATATGCGATAAGGAATACTACGTCTGTGACTTTAAGGTACAACCCTCCTCTACAGGCTTGAATCTCACTCAACACAAGTGCACAGGGTGAACGGTTCCCAGCTATGGAAGTACCGAATTGACTAAAAGTTTTTTTTCTGATGCAGGGTCATTGTGTGGTGGTATTCACCGATGATGGGTCATTCCTGAGACGCATTGGTACGGATTCCATCACCAACTTCCCCAATGGGATTGACATCTCTGATGCTGGAGACGTTTTAGTGGGAGACAGTCATGGTAACAGGTTCCATGTTGCTGTGTTTCAGAGGGATGGTTCCCTCATAGGTAAGAACAATTCCAAACAAAACTGGCCCATTCATTGCATTATCAACAATTACCAAGGACGCAAGAAAAACCAGCTCTATGTTAATTTCCTATCTCGAGGCCAATTCTGTTGTGTTGACGGTGTGAAAAGTGCTTTGCTGAGGGCTCTAAATATGCTTATTGGATAGGGCTATATCTAAGCTTTCATTTGAACTGGGTATTGGGCCCATTTGTTCATGGTAGGCTTCAGAATCTACAAACAAGTGAAGTCATTTTTGCTCATGTCATAACCCCGTTAAACAAAACTAACGGATGATAAATATATTGGAAGCCGATACTCACCCAACCCACCTCTCTGTATGTCATTATTGAATCCTGTTGGGTGTTTATAGGAGAGTTTGAATGTCCATATGTGAAAGTGAGCCGCTGCTGTGGCTTAAAAATCACATCTGAGGGGTATGTTGTCACTCTGGCAAAGAACAACCATCATGTCCTAGTCCTCAACACGCTTTACATCAACTAAATGATGTAAAAAAAAAAGAGAGAGAGGAATTAAGTCTTCAACCTTGCCTTCTTATGGCCTGAAAGGCTGGCTCAGTTATGTTATATTCATTTATTCATTTCTATATTTTTGTTGTTTTCAATTTAAATGTCTATAGGTCTATAGATTGTGATCCTAAATCAGGGTTTTTTTCCTGTTAACCATGGGTCATTCCTCAGTTTCACAGCCCTGCAATAGTTGCTTCGGAAAGCGAGGCGCGATGGCCCTGAAAACATGGACCACAGGCGTGTGACTGCGGATCACCCTTATTTGACCATTTTGTTTTGACAGTAATATGCCAAATTTACATACTATTACCGGTATTCTATAGGCCTACCCCTACATAGCCATCACCCAGAACGGACGTATGTTATATCTAGTCTGCGCGAGTCTCTTCCGTTTTGAGTAGGCTCGTTTTGCCTACTCCGGTTTGAATGCGGTATGTTTCGTATTTTTTGTCAAATTGACAATCGAGCGCGTTTGTTGGAAGGCCGAAAAACCATCCCAGCCATGTACCAACCAGGACTGCATGTTTTTACTCTAGCAGTCATTCGGCACCCATCGCCCTATCCCAGTAGGGCGTGTTATTATGCAACGTCGATTCCCGGCCATCCTGTATAAGTTTATGCTGACAATTCTGGCCTCTTTTGGACTTCAATTTCAGATTTATTCAAGAAAACTTTACAAAACCTAAAAAATAACACTCCCCCATGTTTTTGGGGATTCGCGACTTGACAGGCCACTCACTTCAGCCCATTTATTTACAATCGTATCATTATGCAGTATTTCGTTACTTTATTCTTTTGTATTCAGATTCTATTTCTGATCTACTGAGCAGTGATTTCATCGCCATTAGGGTAGGCAACTCTAGTTGGCCGCCAGTGATCAGTCGTGCAATTTGTGCCCATGTTCTATCAAAAGTAGGAGAAACTTGTGAGCCTATAACAGGCTGGGAGGCTTCCACTTTGTGCATAAGTTGCATGCAGAAATGTGCAGGGATCCACAAAAATTTACAAGTTGATTCGGTGCTTATACCCATAGCCACATAGTCCTATTATGCTCTAAAAACAGAAAACTCTTCTATTTGTGTTATGCGTTGATACGCCGCCATTTATGGCTCGTATCATGCTTTATGTAACCAATATACAGAATATTCTATCCTCAAGAAAAAACTCAATAGAACGATTATATTTTTCTTGTTCGTGCAGATAAGCCAAGGCCTATGGCGAATCCCTTTGACAGCTTTAGTCTATTACTCAACTACCCTAGATTAGATTTATTTTTTGTCATATGGTGATTATATTGGAATAACCCACATTATCCCAGACTTAATATAATCAATTTACACTCTAGGTCGCGGTCTAGTCGACCATGCGAGCGTTAAGATGACATTCATGAAAATAGACTTTTTGAAATTTAATTTTTGAACCTTTAGTTGCATTTTGTTATCAAGTTCCGGACAGAGGCCACAAAACAGAACTGGCGGCCGGTCATAGTAACTCATAGCAAGTATTGCTTTGTGTTATGAGGGGCTACCAAATCTGTTTGGTGTATCTATGGCGAAGACCATAGTAATCCATGGCTAAAATATCCTTCACATTATTTTTGATGCTTTACAATTTAATCACGCCTTTCCTACTGAACAGAAAAAAAAATTAAAAAAGAAAACAGAATTAATATTTGATTTATGTTCTAATTCCTGTATTTTTTTTATTTTACCAGAATATTTTCGTACAAGATTTTGTACAAGTTTTCCTTTCGTTTTTGACTTCACAGTTTGTATATTGCTTCCCGCCTGTCTTCCATTTTGTGCGCTGCTGGTCATGCTTACCCACGGTGAAGATATAGCTGAATTGACTTTTTTGTCTCTGAGATGTGTAAGCGGGTAGGCAGGCAGCTGTGCTGGAGACTGTGAAGTGTTCTTGTAAGCTTACAACAGTTGTTGTGAATGTTTCATTACTTGTTCGCACAGTTTATGTTCTTTATTCAAATAAAAGATATAGTTGCTGAAACAAAGATTGCTCCCTATTCAGTAGATTAGCCATTGTCCCCGCGGTTCCGGTTTTAAGTCCCAGTAGTAGAGATGAGATTTTCTCTGTGAACTGCCCATCTCTTACTAGATAGTCGATTGGTTTTTCTGCATGTTGCGAGGTTGTCCTCGGTTATACTGATGCGGATCGCTAGGTGATGTAAAACAGGAAGCGTGATGACTAAACGTGTGATGATTGCTATGTTAGTTTTCATGATTCGAAGTAACTGGCATTATGCCCTGCGTAAAACAACCACATTCCGCTTGTATTCATTTGGTAACTATGGTAGTGAAGTGAATGGCAACCGTTAACTGCGCGAGTTTTATGTGATGCAGCGTTGTTCATTAAACATGAACAAGATTGTGCAGATACTATGTGTGGGACTACTTGCGGCACCACTACTTTCACAAGGTATAGTTATATTGATATTCAGTGTATTCGGATTTGACTAAACACTTTTCTCAGCCATTTCTTCTGCAGTAAGCGGCTGTATACAGTGACACGTCACTACTACATGCACAAAGTATGAAGTATTTTGGTCACGTTACCTGCCTATAGGGGTATGTAACAAACCATATGCCATGTGTTTCAGGGGCCAACCTCCACCACAGAACTCAGATGATATTTACAGCTACATCAGAGAATGAGACTAATACATATACACACCTCTACTCATTAGCTGGCGATCCAAATGAATGGATAACCTCTCCTAATCTCTCTATCTTGGATATTCCCAGGGCTGGCTTCAGGTATGTTTATCTTGTATAGCTTCACTGTTATATCATGAAGCTGCGGAGTTAGTTGTTTTTCAGCAGTTATGGGTTAGCATGGAACACCATCCATGGTATTAGACTGTGAATACTGTCATCTTGGTTAAATTTAGTCCTGTCTCACTCATAATCCATTGGTTAATGTAGTTTGTGTCAATGCAGTGTGCATCTTGTCATATAAAAGTCTCCATGACGTGATCAGACTATCGGTTCGAGTCCAGCTGGTGGCCCTTGGTTTTTGAGTTGCGCGTATTTTTCAGTTAGAAAGTTGATTAACTAACTTCAAGGGTTTCCTCCCCTCTCTAGAGCCTCGTCACCCCACTCGTCACTCATTGTGTGTCAAAGGAAGCTCGTATCACCACCAACCCCGCAAATCAAAATCACACCATTTAATGAGATCTCTGCTTATCTCCGGTTATTTAGATGGGAAGAGCTTGCGTTCAACTATAAAGCTCAGTATATTGCCTTTACTGAGTCAATAGGTAGGACGATCAGTATATTACACCTGGGTAGTGACCCGGATGCATCTTGGCTTCATCACCATCAAGTTCTGCAGACCGGACCTCCCGATGGCAAGAAAATAAGGTAAAACTTATATGACTGCGATCTTGTTTGCATCCTGAGCTCCCTGATTCTACAATCCTCAGGATCTTAAAGAAACGAAGACTGTTTAGTTCGCGCAACCAAGATAAAACAAGCCAAAAATGGATTGCATTGAATCCTTATTTCTGATCTTTTTCATTTAAAGTATTTTGTTGGTGTATGAACCAATTGAAAATCCTGCTTGCACCTTGCATCTTTCAAGAAGGGTATCTAACTCTGTGGTGGTGAAGAAAATCATCGTCACTTACCCCATGCCCAGTAATGACCAGAGTTGTATTTTTACTATCTTCTAGCTCGATAGATGCAGATTGGCTGACCAATAACATTTATGTAGCTGATGAACGAGGGTCTATATATGCTATCCGCAGCTCAGTTCCATCAGAGGTACAGAATGAACCATATGTAAAGATTGCTATGATATATAACAGCACATATGTTCCAAGAGCCATTAAGGTGCATCCAAGGAAAGGGTAAGTCCTTTTATCCTTCTATGTGGCTATCCCATTTAATGAACTTTATGAAGGGCCTGCCACACGATGACGAATTTGCGAAAAAAAATCGAGGGGAAATCGCAAATAACATTACGTGAAAAATCACGTTGCGCATTTGTGATAGCTGTTTCGCGCAAAACCTGCAGTTCTAGCACGCTGAATAAAATGATAAATCGCGCTTACAAGGCACGCGCTGGTTGGCTCAATCACTTCTATAGCCTGTAGGAATTCGAAAGCTATTTAGTAGAAAGTCAGAATGACCAATTACGTCTGACTCGAAACCTTACTTACAGTTTGGGAGCAGTGATCATCGCAGAGCAAGATACAATCAAATTCATGAGAACCAGGGCATCAGAGGTGATTGAAAAATGGAATCTGGCCGAACTTACTTGTGAGAAGCGGCTAGTTGGGCCTGACTACAAGCACAATCCCCACGCATGGTTTTTAACGACAGTTTCACCGGGAAAATAGAACCCCGATACGACATCAACTACGACTGCGAAAATGCCTAGAAATTCGCGAAAAGTGATCGCAATCGTGTGGCTAGGAACGCGAACTGCGATTTTTCGGCGATTTGCGATTAGCTTATCGCAAATTCACCCGCGTGTGGCAAGCCCTTAAGCTTGAGGGCTGTTCTTGGAGTGGTAGGGCCAGTGGAAGCTCGGACTTAATCCCAGGTTTTTTTGTGTTTGAGTGAGGATTGATATGGGCAACTCACACTCACAACCAGAACCTGTCCGGAAAAGGGTTTGAGTCCAGGTGCATGCGATTGCAAGTTTAGCACTCTACCACTGAGCTATCCTTCGCGATACACAAGATACAGATGTTTTCAACGCTGACCATGACTGTCAAATGGACTCTGTTTACCGGACCAATGTCTTTGAGTAATGCTTTCTTCGCTTTATGGACCTTAATGTGAAAAAGGGTTAAGGTTACTTAAGCTACCCATGTAAAATAAAACTATCAAATTCTACCATCTCTTGAACATTAATTGTCTTTGTTTTAGGTATCTTTTTATCCTTCTCGATTCACACGATAGGAAGTTCATTCAGAGGATTGACTTGACCGATAACTATGATCAGCTGTTGATACAGTCTGGGTTAACTGATCCCAGAGCTCTAACACTAGATTATGATAATGATAGGCTGTATTGGATTGATAATCTGGCCGACTCTATATGCGCTGTACAGTCAAGTAACCTCGACGGTAGTGATGTGATTTCCTATTCACCAAATATTCAGAATTGTGAAACATTTGGACTGGAGTTCAGTGTGGTAAGTGCTGCTTTTAAAGAATGTTTGAGATGAGAACATATCCTACTGAAAATCAATTGAAGTTGGATAGAAACATAGACTTATCCTTCGCTCTACGGATAGGGATGAATGGAACCCATAGTGATTTAGCGGCTTGAACACTTGATTCAAGTACAAGGAATTGTGAGTCGATCGTCATGAGAGGAAAGGCATCTGACCTTATTTTGCTCATCCTGAGCTCTGACAAAGTCTCCCCGTTCACCATGCAGGGACCAAACTCTGTGACTCCTATATGAAGAATAATAAGGTCATGCAATTATATATAGACAAACATTTATTCTGACCCTATGCAAGATACATACATCTCAGGCAATCCTTGAGATATAATTCGATTTCAAAAATGCATGTATACTACCTTCTCTTGCCAAGTGTGTAACCAGAAAGTATCACAATTACTCAATCCAAGACACTTGAGTAACAAGAGAATCAGCTGACCAATTATTGCACCGCTTGTGATGACTGTTTTGTTATGGAAACATAAGATAATTATTATAACCCTCATTTGTAGAACTATCTATTGGTTCCAAACTATTTGGATAAATCCATTGTAATAAAGCCAACAGCATCTGCTGCATATAAAAAAGAAACTGTACTGCCCGGTCTTGTGGCTGCACCATATTCCCTCATCATGTACGACCAATACAGACAAACACAATCAGTCAGTAAGTCATGCAGCAATTATGACATATAACTGCTGAAAGCAGTTTTCTCATGACCATGCATTATCATGGTGGCGTGAGATGGTACTGAGGTGGTTTGCTCTACCAAAACCATTGCCTCCCTCAGGAAAAGGGAGAGGTGGATCGTTAACAACCGTGGATTTATCTTGACCAATATCCACTGGTTTGAGCCTCCATTATTTATACCAAACCCACACTACTGAATTGGAGTGAGAGGCTTGATAAGGGCCTTTACCAAGGCAAATCTTACCAGGACGGGGAACCTATCTCACCACCCTCACAACAAATCCATTTTTAGGTTTGTGCGAGGAGAATAATGGAGGCTGCAGTGATTTTTGCTTTGGTAATGAGGAGGTTTTGTCTTGTGGATGTCAACATGGGTACTCATTGGCTGCGGATGGTGTGTCCTGTGAACTAGGTGAGTTTTAGGTGAGCTTTCTGAGTAAATGGTGGCTTGACCGTTTGCTGTTTTTGCATTCGTGGCCACTGATCAGCCAGCGGTTTGTGGTCACTACTGAACCACTAGTCACTGACTACTGGTGCTGCTTCTGATTCTATGTCTAAATGTTGGCTCATTAGACACTTGTTTTTATAAAACTCACCAAACACAGTTGTGCACGGATTTGTCTGCTATGGGGATTTTTTTATCACGTGACACTGACTTTTCCCATTCTGCACACCTACTCGTTTCATTCAAGAGAACTTCAACAGTGGCCCGTGTACTGATTCTTGCCTGCAGGTTTGCTAACAAATCCAGGTTTTGCAATTGCAGCTGGAAAAGTTTGACATTGACAACAAAGCCTATTTATTGAAGCATTTGTTCCGCGTTTATATTGTGTAGCCCTACTGGCCTTTTTCTTTTCAGTTAGCCCTTTGCAAAAATCTGTTTTGTCATGACATCCTCAATTATTGTATGTTATACACAACTCCCTATCCTAGCTATTGTCTTTATATAACACAGGTAGCAGCACGCCTATCGATTGTAAACATTACACTGATCGAATCATCATGATCACTTTCTTTGCAGATGTCAGATTGCTTCCCACTTCAATGATGGCCGTAGTTTTTGATGGAATATCTCGTAGACCAGATGTTAGGGGAGTTCTGTACCTCATAGATCTTCTCAACGACATCACAATAACTTTACCAATAAAGTTCACTCTGCCAGCTTCATATATTATCGTGAGTAATTATAATTCCGGACTATAAACAGAAGAGTATAAACCTCCCATGACTCTCTTTTGCCTTTTGCTAATACTTACACCAACGAGTTAAAGTTGGTTTAATCTGTTTGCCAAGGCTCTTCCATTGTGTTTCTTTTAGTATCAGATTGCGCAGACCTCTACCACATGTTGGGGAGGGGTGGGGAAAGGTACGGTGTACTGAACTGTCGTGCAAACTAAATGGTCCGGTAGCCGAATGGTAGAAATAAAGCTCCTCCGAACAAATGCTGAACTTGTTTCACTTGCTTGAACAACAGGAATCTATGCCATATACATGGTGTTGGGACAGCAGTATAGCTCAGTGATAAAAGCACTGGGCTCAAATCCAGGTTATGGTGGGCCACTGTTTTATGAACTCTTCACATTTATCCTAGCTCTTACCCCTCCAACAAATCTCAGGCTTAAGGTTCAATAAATAGGATGGCCAAGTGCCAGAGTAGTTTAAAAAACCAATGGCATTTTGTGGATGAGGCTGAAAACCGGAGTGCCGTTAATCACAATTCTATGGGTTATCTCCCCCTGAGTTTGTAACAACATTTTTCTGTAGGTCAAAGATGGAGTGATTTACTGGAGCGAAGGAGTCCTTATTTGGTCTTTCAACGTGGCCGATGCTAAAAAGAATCTTCTTTATACGAGCCAAGGTAATCCACTTGTACCATTCCTCGTGGTCACCTTTACCCGCAACCTGACTGATACAGAGTCCTGGGCTGACGGTGCCTGGTGATGACTCAAGAGTATAGGGGATTTACAAAGCGGCGGTGTCATCTTCTGGAGCACCAGTAGTGGAGAAGGGATGCTGCATGCCCTATTCTTTCAGGGGTGGTTGGTAGTGACCAATGATGATGCAGACTTTATTTACATCGGAAGACTTCCACTTCCGGTATATAGGTCAATGAAGTCGGTGGAGCGGCAAATTTAAATCCGCACTGTCATTGGTCACTCTCTGTCATCTATGGAAAACATAGGGTATGGAGTTCTTCTTTCCACCTCTGTTCCACCAGAAGGTGACGCTCGTTTTCAGCAGCAAGGAATAATCCAGTTTATCTATAAGAAAATAATAAACTAGATCAAAATTATGACTGAACTGGCTGATATCTAGGATTAATATTGGGGAGTCTTTTTGTAGATACTATAACAAGTTTCGGAGTTTTGGATGGTCTGCTTGTCCTACATGTGGAAAACAGTCCATTTACTCAGATTGTAATGTATCAAACAAATGCTACAGCCAATCTACTGAATCACGGGATGTATCAGCCGAAGGACATCGCCATATCAGTTACTACCAGGTACAAAGCCGCATTATATTCCATTAAAGTGAGTGGTGACGTAGCGGTGGGCGGTTAGAAGGGGGTCAATGCTGGGGTGGGGTGCAGCGCTAAAAGCAGGCTTCAACTTCCAGCCTGCCAATGGTGGAGAGCTGACGCCGCATGCCCTATTTCCTTCGAAGGTGAATGAGCATGACAGTGCAGATTTTATTAACATCGACATGCTTCCCCTACGGTAAATAGGTCAAGAGTGAATTTGGTAGGGTGACAAATTCAAGTCTACACTGTCACTGGTCGTGGCTAGCTCACCTCTGGAAGAAATAGAGCTTGCAGCGTCCGGTCTCCATCGCTGGTGCACCGGAGAATGACATCAATTTTTTGTGTGGTGCAGAAGTGTAAACTCCACTGTAGATAGCATTTTAAGGTTGACTTAATCTGCATAAAATAATTGTTATCGCTGTGAATAAAAATATTGTATATTGTTGTAGGTTTATTTATGTCTCGCTAGATGTCAATGTGCATGCGTTAGCCTCCACGCTAACAGACAGGATAGTAAGGTATAATATGGATGGTACAGGTCGTACTCCTGTCCTACAATCTGTGGAATCTGTCATCGCTATATCGCTTGATGATCACGGTTAGTGTTTACTGTGTCTGGTATCTGTCAGTCTTCTTCCTCATATGATGTCTTGGCCGTCATGTTGAAGCTGTTGAGTTAGACACTGGTCTTTTCACCGGTTATGGCTTAGCAAGGAGCACCACCAGTGGTTCAGTAGCAATGGTTCACCTCATAGTTGGGCATGTTGTTATTGTGAATTAGTATTAATGTGAGGAACTTATAGTCACAACGGGAGGCCGCCATAACCGAGATTTGAACTCAAGTTATCTCACTCTCGAGCCCAGCCGTCTACTGTTGCACCACATGCGCTAATAATAGGGCATTTCGTTATCCCACATATCAAGGATACTACTCCTCTAAATTGGAAAATCTTGCCGATGTAAAGTCTTTTGGAATCTGACCAACTATTTTTCATATTGAACTCATTTCGTCGATATTGGCAGTCTCCTTAATTTAAGAGTTCTCTTGAAGAGTTTCACGAGAAGGGGACTTCCTTCCGACTGAAAAATTATCACAGGATCTGAACAATCACTATAGCAAGACACACATGTAAAAATAACTTTATTAATTTATTTAGAACAAAGACTATATCTGGTACAGCTAGTCGGTACCCAGCACCGTCTTTACTATCTCGACCTATCATCAGGCAACCACAGGCTTCTAAGCGTTCTTTCTGATCAGATAAATGGGCAGATCTCCTCAGCTGGCGATTATATCTACTACTACAGCAAAGATAGACCGAGGTATACAACTAACCGAGTTGAATTCAATTGAATTTTGAAAAACATGTTTCAATTATTTCAGCTGTAATTACAGACAGATTCTCGCTATTATACAAAGGTGTATTGGCATGATTTTGGTCAACCGAAATAAAAAAATTCGATCACGCGAGCATACAGTCGCAGCCAGAATTAACGCAATGCGTTCGAGAGGATTTCAGTCGTGCCAAAGTTCTCCTCAACATCAACTCTTTTCTAAACTAGCACACCAGTGCCCACTTTCAGTCCCAAATTTCTGCTTGCGTGATATTCTGTCCTGTACCTTTATAAGGACTTTGAATTCGAGAATTCCTTTGTTTCTCTAGTGAATTATAAAATCTCTGATGGGGCATCCTGGCCAATAATATGAATATATGGATAGGCAATCCCAAATGGTGAAGTCAGACAGGCTCTATACGGACTACTAATGAATATGTAATAGCGGAATAGCGGGGTTGAAGGGTAGTGGGTAGTTCAATGGCTAGAGCACTTGGCTCAAGATCAATGAGCTTCTTGCCTAATTCCTTATGTTCCTACCGCTCCAACAAGCCTCGGGCTTAGGACATCCATCAATTGGGATGGCGAAATGCCCGGATAGAAAAGAAAAGTTCAGTCTGGTAGCAGGTTATTAATTATCTCCGGCAGGTCTGTATGGAGACGCCATAAACTCACTGGATCGGATTCACCTGTGATCAGTGGGAGGATATTTACTTCTCTTTACGGTGGACTAGCGGTCAGCCACCATGAGCATACTGGTCAGTACAAATCCGTGTTTTTACCAACTGAGCTATCGTTCTATGAGCCTGTAACAAACCTCCTACTCGAAGTTGCTAGCTTGGTGTTGGATCACCAGGGTGGAAATAATGGTGGTCCCAACCAGTGGATAAGGGTTATGATTACTTCGCGGTTGTTAAAGATCTACCTCTCCCTTCGAGTTCTAAAATGATGATATGATGATGATGACATATAAATAGGGCCTAAATTGACTAACCCCCCCCCCCTAAGGGCATTGACCTCCAACCATCTCGACCCATGTCTGGTCATTGAGTCAAGGCCACCCCTGGTGAGCTATAGTGAGGATGACGCTTGTGTAACACACTCTCTCCCTCCCTCTCTCCCTCCCTCTCTCCCTCCCTCTCTCCCTCCCTCTCTCCCTCTCTCTCTCC
>Ga0224501_10000631_pt1 | contig 27427 bp, 22 predicted proteins | sample SF_Oct11_sed_USG_4_FD_169105 | JGI IMG/M metagenome (GOLD analysis project Ga0224501, IMG submission 169105) | Sediment microbial communities from San Francisco Bay, California, United States - SF_Oct11_sed_USGS_8_1 | ecosystem: Environmental > Aquatic > Marine > Sediment | place: USA... | reverse complement strand
TGCCGAGCAGCCCCTGGAGCGTATCCAGCGCGGGGGCGATCTTTTCCAGATACTCCGGTTTGCCGCCGTCTGTGCCGATGCGCACATAGGCCCCCAGGGCCTGCAGTCTGCGGATAAGCACAATGGGGTAGAAGCCCTCCAGAAACTCACCGTGGTCAAGATGCACGCCCTCGCCGTCCAAAGCGGCCAGATAGGCGTGGATCAGCAACTGGCGCTCGTGGTCGTCCAGGCCGCTGTCGGGGCTGTAGAGCAGCGACGCCAGGTCGTAGGCCAACGGCCCGCGCCTGCCGGACTGATAGTCCAGGAACACCGGCCCCTCGGTTTCCAGGGGGATGGGAGCCTGCGCGTTGCCGGGGCCGGGCAGGGGGCGTCTGTGCCACATGATGTTGCGGGCCTGGAAGTCGCGGTAGCAAAAATGCTGCGTGGGCAGGCGCTCCAGGTGCTCCACCAGCCGGTCCAGGTCCGAGCGCACCCAGTCGTCCGGGGTCAGCCCGGCGGCTATATGGGGCGACAGGTGGCGGAAGAACACCTCCAGGTCGGCCCGGTAGACCCCGGCGGTCATGGCGGGCCCCTCGGTGCAAAGGGTAACGTCCAGGCCCTCACCGCCGCGCACCTGGATGGCCGCCAGCCAGCGCACCACCCCGTGCAGGGCGTTCAGGATAACCGGGTGGTTGTCCGGCTCGGCGCGCCACTGCCGCAGCTTGTCGGCCAGGGTGTGGCCTCCCAGGTCGTCCATCAGATACAGCCCGCGTTCAGGGTCCGCGCTCAGAATGCGCGGTACGGGTATGCCCCGGGCGGCAAAGTGCGCGGTGTAGGCCAGAAAAGCCCGCACTTCGGCCAGATCCTGCCCGGCGCTCCCCACCATGGAGCCGCCGCTGGTGTTCATCCGCCGGAAAACGCGGCTGGAGCCGCCGCCGTGCATGGGTTCGCTGCCATGCACCTGCACTCCCAGAGCATCCTGAGCCAGTTCATGCATCCAGGAGGCGGCTTGTTCAGCGAAATCGTTCATTAAACCAGCCTACCCCAGGGTGAACCGCCGTGCCAGAGCGCACCTTCAGCCCCCTCACTGTTTTATTCAAAAGGGGTTGTTTTCCGCCCCTTTTTCCTGTCGTAAATCGGGCAAGGAATTAAAAAAATCAATAAAAACATTGACTTTATCCTTGGTTAGCGTGGATCATTCAATAAGGCGATTTATTATGCCTGCAAAAGGGTCAGTCTTTTTATACGGGAATTGAATAAGCCGGCGGCGCAAGTTTTACAAGCCCGCCATGCCGCCCCGGGTGATATATGAACCGGGGTGATGGACAAAAGGAATATACGGCAGGTCAGGTACAAGGAATGGATGGCTCCCGGCAGGAGGGTATAACCAGCCGGTTGAAGAGCCGCCGGAAAGACGGAAGATACAAAGAGGTGGCCGGTTTAGACCGGCCGATGGAATACGAAGCCTGAACCAGGAAACAAAGGGCGCGCGGAACAAGGGGCGGTGATAAACCGGCCCGGTAAGACGTTCCAGAACAGCCGGAACAACACGGCGGCGGGATGACCGACGCCCTGCCGGCGGACCGGTCACCGGGAAATCCCCGCCGCGCCAAAAAACCGAAGCCGGAAAAGGCTCCGGGAATTGCGTCCGGATCAGAGTTTTTGGATAAAGCCGCCACCGAAAACCGCGGCGGAAAGCCGCCGGTGAAAAGCCACCGGAAAAAAGCCGGTGGAAAATGCCGGTGGGGCGTCCAGGAACACCAGAATTATTCCGCAGTCTTCAGGCCAGCAATGGCTGCCTCCAGAACTTCCCCGCCAGCTCCGCTCCCCAGGAACGGGCCGGCTGCAGGTCTTTCACTCCCTATACAATATTGACCGGACGATTCAAGGTCAGCAGGCCCCACCGGGGACCCCTGCGGTGACCAGATGTGAACCCGATGGCTTGAACCAAAGCCTGGGACAGGTATGCGGGAATGTTCCCGCGAATGTTTTTCGGAACAGTTTTTTTAAAGACGGCTTTCGCTGAAAGGTACAGAAAAGCCATTTGACAGGATGATGGAATGAGCAAACAGGTAATGCTGGTCAACGTGCATGAGGATGAAACCCGGATCGCACTGACCAAGGACAAGGTACTGGTGGGGCTTCACATGGAGCAGACACACCGGGAAAGAACGGTAGGCAACATCTACCGCGGAACGGTGGTCAAGGTGAATCCGTCGTTTCAGGCCGCCTTTGTGGACTATGGGGAGGATCGCAATGGCTTTCTCTCCCTGAGCGATGTGAACCTCTCGCTGTTCGGCGGGGGCGGAGCAGCCAAGGGGCGCCCGCGCATCCAGTCGGTGCTGCGCGAGGGCCAGACGGTAATGGTGCAGGTGCTCAAGGAGGGTCTGAAAAACAAGGGCTCGGCCCTGACCACCTTCGTGAGCCTCCCCGGCCGCTACATGGTGTGCAGCCCCAAAAGCGAACGTTCGGGAGTCTCCCGCAAGATCGAGGACATGGAAACCCGGCGCAGACTCAAGGATATCCTGGAGGCTCTCCAGGCCGGCGAGGACATGGGCATGATTATCCGCACCGCGGGAATAGACAAGCCCATCGCTGAACTGAAACGGGATCTGGACGCCCTGCGCAAAATGTGGCGGGGAATACAGGATAAATTCAACGCCATGAAAAAGCCCGGCCTGGTCTATCAGGAATCCGGGCCCATAGTGCGGGTGCTGCGCGACTTTTTCTCGCCGGATGTCTCCGAGGTCTGGGTGGATGATCCCGAGGGGTTTCAGGAGGCCCTTAAATACTTCAAGTCCACCTTGCCCAAGTTCCAGAAGCGGCTGAAGCTGTATGTGGGGGACACCTCGCTGTTCAGCGCCTACCACCTGGAGGGTCAGATAGAAGAGCTGGATTCCAGCAAGGTCTCGCTGGCTTCCGGGGGGAGCATCGTGCTGGAAAGCACCGAGGCTCTGGTGACCGTGGACGTCAACTCGGGCCGGTCGTCCAGGGGTTCGGATATTGAGGAGACGGCGCTGCATACCAACCTGGAGGCTGCACGGGAGATCGCCCGGCAGTTGCGGCTGAGAAATCTGGGCGGGCTGATTGTGATCGACTTTATCGACATGATGTCCCCGAAAAACAGATCCAAGGTGGAAAAGGTCATCACCGAATCGCTTCAGGATGACAAGGCCCGCTGTACCATCGGAACGATCTCCCAGTTTGGTCTGCTGGAGATGAGCCGTCAGCGGGTGGACATGGAAACCACGCGGGGCCTGCGTGTTCAATGCCCCACATGCGATGGCACAGGCCACATCCCCACCGTGAACGCCAGCGCCAACAATGTGCTGCGCAAGATCAGGGAACTGGCCGCCACCGGGAAATACTCGGAAATTTACGGAGATATCCCCCTGGATTGCGCCAACATGCTGCTCAATGACAAGCGTGAGGCCCTGCGCGACCTGGAGCTGGAGTTCGATATCATCCTTACCCTCAAGGTCGATCCTGACCTGCCCATGGGGCACATGATAAAGCTCTCGGGTCACGGGATGGCCGAGCAGGAGTCCGAGCCCGAGTCCGAGAAAGAAGAAATGCAGGTTCAGAACGGGGAAGCCGATTCGAGCGTAGAGGCCTCAGAAGGCCGGAGGCGCAGAAGGCGCCGCCGCCGCCGCCGGGGCGGGGAGGAATACCCCGGGGAGGAAATGCATGCCGCGCCCGGCGAACCCGCCGAAGAGGAGTATGTGGAGCGGCAGGGGGGCTACACCTCCCTGGATGAATTCGAGGATGAGGTGGAAGAAGTGGAAGTGGAAGAGGAGGAGGAATCCGCCGACTACCAGGCCGAGCCGGAACGGCCGGTCCCTGCTCCCAGGATGGAGAAAGCCGCAGAACGCCCGGCCATGGAACGTCCGCCCGTGGAGCGCCCTGCTCAAAAGGCCATGGAACGCCCGGCCATGGAGCGCCCTGCTCAAAAGGCCATGGAACGCCCTGCTCAAAAGGCGTCCCCCCAGCAGCCTGCTGCCGGAGCCAACAAGGGCATTATTTTCCAGAGTTTTCACGAGATCACCGATTCCAGTGCCCTGGAAAAGCTGCCGGTTCAGAAAAAGAGAACCAGCCCCTTTGATGGCCTGAAGGAAAAGTCCGGGGAAAACACGATTCTTTTCCAAAGCAGCAACCTGGAAAAGGACCTGACGGCCGTGGAGGAAAAGAAGGCTCCTGCCGGAAAGGCCGAGCCGAAGAAAGACGGAGCCGCGAAAGACGGAAAAAAGGAAGCCCCTGCCGGAAAGGCCGAAAAGTCGGCGGCTTCCCGGGAGCCCAAGACCCCGGCTGGAAAACCAGCCGCCCGGACAGGTGCCAAGGCCGCTTCCAAGTCTGCCGCCAAGGATAAGCCTGCCGCGAAACCGGCAGCCGAAACGGCAGCCAAGACCACAGTGAAAACATCAGCGAAAACTTCTGCGAAACCGGCAGGGAAAACCGCAGCTAAAACGGCAGGGAAAACCGCAGCTAAAACGGCAGGGAAAACTGCCGGGAAAACCGCGGCTATAACGGCCGGGAAAACGGCCGCCCAAAATAGCGGGTGAGAAACACGCCGCCACGGTGCCCGCCGGGAAGAAAATGCCCACCGGAAAGAAAATGCCCGCATGGGGCAGATATGGCGGGTGCCTTCAAAATGGAGACCGGGCCGCAGCCAGCGGCCCGGCAGAAGCATTGCCGCCGAATCGCCTAAAAGATAATCAGCCAGGGGATGATGCTGTCGGCGGCCTTCATCAGAATCCGGAATACGGGAATACCAGCGAAGCTGAGCAGAAACAGCCCCATCAGGACCATGGTCCCATACTGCGCATTGAAATCCACATAGATCCGGGCCAGCCGCCTGTTAAGGAAATACGGCAGGATGTAATGACCGTCCAGGGGGCCCAGCGGAATCAGGTTGAACAGCATCAGCAACAGGTTGATCCCGGTGAGGTAGCGCATGAAAATGAGCACCCCCTGGGACTGGAACATTTCCCAGCCGTTGCTTAGCCCCAGCACCATGATGTTCCCCGCCAGAAAGGCCAGCAGCAGGTTCATTCCCGGCCCGGCGGCGGAAACCCACAGGTCGGCCCACCGCGAGGTGAAGTTCCGCGGGTTGGTGGGCACCGGCTTGGCGTAGCCGAATCCCACGAATACCACCATGAGCAGCCCCACCGGATCGATATGTGCCAGCGGGTTCAGGGTCAGCCGCCCCATGCGCTGGGCGGTGTCATCCCCGTACACCTTGGCCAGCAGGGCATGGCCGAACTCGTGGAAGGATAGCGAGATTACAAGGGCGATCAGCAGCAGAAAAAACAGCGGTGCCTGCCCATTGAACAGCAAATCTAACATGGTGCCTGGTCTGCGGGGTTAGGGTTAATCCGGCGGCCTTCAGCGGAAAAACAGCGGCCTGGGGCGTCCCGGGCCATTGTTTTCACCCGGCGTCCGGTTCGGCGGGGCATCTGATTATCTATCACACCAGCCGGTGGCAGGCCAGCCGGTCTTGACCTGAATACTCCTTTTCATTCGGCTCCCACCTTGGGTACCTTTACCTTGCCGGAGGACCCGCCGCCCGCTTTCTGGTAGGCCTTTATCTCCCGGACCATCTGTGTGGACTGCTTGATCAGCCGGGCGTGCCTTTTTTTGGCCGCCGCCGATTTTTCGCCGTTCACGTTCTCATAATGCTGCAGGGCTTCGGTCATTTTTTCTACCCGGTGGTACAGCACCGCCAGCCGGTAGTTCACCGGAACCATCCAGATGTTTTTTTCCAGGCCTCTTTTATTCAACGCCAGCAGTCTGTCCAGGGCGCCCTTCTGGTTCTTGTCCTCCAGGTCCAGATCCGACAGCAGGAACTGCGCCTCGGCGGCCTGTTCATCGTTGCTGCCGTTGTCGGCCTTTTCCAGCCACTGCCGGGCGGTTCCCGGCTCCTTTATCTCCTCGCGGTACAGCCGGCCCAGGAACAGGGCGTATTGCCGGCGCACGGTGCTGTCCAGCAGACTGGCATGAAGCTCCTCAAAGAGCCGGGCTGCTTCCTGGGGTCGCCCTTCGGCCCGCAGGGCCGTCCCCAGGCCGTTGATGGCCACGCCCCTTCTTTCCCTGTCTGTGGCGGGCAGGTTATCCAGGGCGTAGGCAAAGCGGATGCGGGCCGATTTGTGGTTTTTCTCCAGGGCGGCCTCCTTGCCCCATTCCAGGTACACCTGCCCCAGGAACAGCCGCAGCTGGTCAGCCAGGCGGGCGTCCTGCAGCCGTGGCAGGATGTCCTCGTTTTCCAGGATTATTTCCGGATAGGACTTTTGCGCCAGGTGTGCCCTGCTGAACCCGCTCACCACCTCGTATTCCAGCCGCCAGTCCCCGGAGGGCAGTATTTCGCGGGCCTGCCCCAGATGCTTCAGGGCCTGGGCGGGCTTGCCTTTTTCCACCAGGGCGCCGCTCAGGTCGAGAAGTCCCCTGATCTTCCTGGCGGTCAGCATGTCCTTTTGTTCGCGGGCGGTCTGCTCCTTCAAAAGCCGGTCAATGACCGGCACGCGCTTGGAGTGCTGTCCGGTGTCCTTGTATAGCCCGTCCAGCCTCAGACCCACCTTCAGCCGGTCTGCGTTCCTGTCCGCCGGCAGCAGGTCGAAGGTCTTCTGGTAGATGGCGATGAGCTTGGCCCGTCCCGGGGTCTCCGGTTTCGGTTCCGGCAGATTCGTCAGAAATGGAGTCAGTCCGGCGGCCAGGGCCTCCTGGTATTCCTGCCCGCTCGAGGATTTGATTTTCTTGGGGGTGTCGTACAGACCCAGGGCCTTGGTGGGCCGGGTGGTGAGGATATAGCCCTCGGCCAGCAGCGAGGCCAGCCGGCCCCTTTGCTCCGGGCTTTTCCAGCCTTCCTTCTTCAGATCGTTCTCCAGCCCGGCGACAGTCTTTTCGATGTCTCCCCCCTGCAGGGTAATACGCGAGCGGGCCAGGCTCAGTTTGTCCTTCAGGGCCTCCAGGCGTGGCTTTTGCTGGGGCCAGTTGGCAAAAAACTGATCGGCCCCCGTATGGAGTTCCGCGATGGAGTCGAAGTGCTTGCCCGCTGTGAGCAGCTCCTGCATGGCCTCCAGGGAAAGAATATAGGCTTCCGGTGGCTGGACGCCCGGATTTTTGTGGGCGGCGATGGCCTTGCGGTAGTGCACCCGGGCCTGGTCCGGACGGCCCTGGGACTGCTCGCCCATCCCCAGCTGGTACTGGAATTCGATGCTGGCGGCCAGGCCGGGGTTTTCTGCTTCCAGGCGCTTGAGGGTGTTCAGCATCAGACCCGGCTCCCCCAGCCTGACGTAGGCCCGGGAGAGCCGCTGGAGCAGTTCGGGGGTGGGCTTCAGCTGTCCGGAGCGCAGCAGTTCCTCGGTGGTGTGTACCAGCCGGGAGTGCTGTCCGGTCTGGTCGTAGGCGGCCAGCAGCGGATCGGCCACCAGGTGCTGATAGGCCGGGTCCCGCACCAGGCCTTCCAGGTCAAAGATGGCCTTCTGGATATCCCCCTTGCGGTAGCGGCAGAACCCGCGCATGAAGAAGGCCCGGTTGCGGAGGTCGGGCTGCTTGATCACCGGCATGGGATTTAGCAGGGCTTCCACCTTCACGCAGTTTTCCCGCTGGTAGAATATGGCGGCCACCTCCAGCCGCAACGAGCCCTTGGTATCCTGGGATACCTCCCCGTCGGCGTCCATCTTTTCAAGAAGCTCGCTGGCCCGGGCTTCCCGGCCCAGCTCAACATTCAGCACGGCCTGCCCCAGCAGGATATCCGGATCGCGGGCCAGCGCCGGGTCTTTCTGCACGGCCAGTTCGTAGTCCTCCAGGGCCTCGTTCTTCAGTCCCAGCTCCCGGCGCAGAAAGGCGCGGCGTTTGATGGCCTCGGCGAACCGCCGGGGTTTTTCCAGCCCCAGGTAATCGCTGTACAGAGCGACGGCCTGGGTCAACCCGGAGCGGCGGGCCATGCCCTGGGCCGATTCCACCTTGACCGTCCGGAACATCTCGGCGTACTGGAACCGGGCCTCGTCCAACTGTCCGGGCACCGGATAGCGCTCCACCACTGCCTGGTAGAACCCCAAAGCCTCCTCCCGGCGTCCGGCCTTCTGGGCCACCTGGGCCACTTCCATCAGCACCTCGGCCTTGCGTTCGGGCCTGTCCTTGCGCTTCAGATAATCCTGGAGGGGGCTCCAGGCGCTCTGTCCGGTGCGGATAAGGGACAGGGCCATCAGCCGGAAATACTCGGCCTGGGCATCCTCGCTCAGGGCATTGGGATTTCTCACATCGCCCAGAGCGCCCCTGGCGGAGGCATAGTCGCCTTTTTCATAATGCTTGCGGGCGTTCCACAGGGCCGCCTGGTCCCCCTGCACGGTGCCCTTGCCTGTTTCGGCCAGTTTTTTCCCGGCCTTCAGGGCGTCCTCCTGCTTGCCCAGGGAGTCCAGCAGGGGCAGGGTATTCAGCCGGGCCTGCTCGCCAAAGGGGCTCATGGGATACTCCCGCGGCAGTCTTTCATAGGCTTCCAGGGCCTCGTCGTTCTTCCCCTGCTCCCGGTAGGCATCACCCAGGGCCAGCAGGGCCTCGTCGCCGTAACGCCCCTGGGGAAACTGCTGAAGATAGCTGCCGGCCGTGGAGATGACCTCCTCGGGGCGTTTGGCGTCCTGGGCGTTGCGGACGGCGAGAATGGCCCTCAGCTCGCCCATGGTGCCGGCCAGCTCCTGGGCTCCGGCGCGGGAAATGAGCCCCTGCCCGCCGGACCATATGCCGGCGGCCGGGCCCAGCGCCAGAATGAGCAAGGCGCCCAGCAACACCCGCCGGACGCTTCTCTGCGTCTGGGGGGGCCTGTTTTCCGCTCCATGGTATGGGGGCAATTTTTTCTCCGGTAGGTTCTTCAAGTGGGTGCTTCACCTTTATTCCGCGGGGCGGCTCAGTCCGTCCATTCCCGTATCAGCGCCTGATAGCGTTCCGGGGTTACGTTTTCTATCTTCACAGTTTTTTCCCGCGAGCGCAGGCCCCGGGTGATGCTGACGCTGCTCCTGGGAACCCCGGCCGCCCGGGCCAGAAATTTTATGCAGGCCTGGTTGGCCGCGTCATCCACCGCCCTGGCGGCCACGCGCAGCTTGATGGACTGCCCGCCGTGCCATCCGCTCCAGCCGGTGCTGGAGGCTCCGGGCTGAACGTGCAGCAGCAGGGTCAGCACTCCGTCCTGGTAGCCATGGGGCGGCCGGCGGCTATTCTTCTCCGATAAAGAGTCCTTCATCCTGTTCATCCGCTTTGAGGAACTCCTCCAGGCGGTCCCGCACCTTGGCCAGCAGCCGGCAAAGTTCGGTGCGCTGGCCGTAGGTGGCGGATTCATCCAGATAATCCAGGTTGCGCAGGATCGCCTTGGCGGAGCGAACAGTCTCGATATACCGTTGGTCCATGGAGTTTTCCAGTGAGTGCCGGGTGTTGCGTCGCAGGGGTCTCCTGACCGGGCCGCGTTCGGCGCTGCGGTTCTTGTGGAAAGTGTTTGACATGGCGGGTGAAGGCCCATGAAGTTTCGCGGCAATGGCCAGCCTCTGGAGCGGGCCGGCTTTTGGGTCCCATGATAAAATCATCCGCTCCCGGTGCGCAAGGCTGTCAAAGCGTTCCGCGGGGGGCATACACCTGGATTCCGGTCGCCTGTTGGGGTGGGGGGCGGGCCTAGTCTTTATCCCGGGCGCTGATCACCCGGTGCCCCCGCCGCTCGGCAAATTCCTGGAAATCCACCCCTTCGCGCTCCCCGCTTCTGGCATAAAGCAGCTTGAGGGCGGTGGTGATGATGGGGGGCGGATACTCGCGGATCTGGTGGCCGCTGGCCTCCGGTCCCAGGGCCTGGGCCAGCATGGCGCCGTGTGGTTCCACGGCCTCCGGGTGTTCCGGCAGCAGCCCGCGCAATTCATCTGCCAGCCGGTCGAACTCCTCGTCAGCTAGCACGGTTTCGCCCAGGCGGTAGTACAGGTAGCTGTGCACAAGAAACTGGCCGGCCAGCCGTGCCGTTCTGGCCTGGGGGGTTTCCTCGGCGGGCGCGGTTTCCGCACCGGCTTTTTCTGCTGTTTCCAGCCCCGGCAGTTCCGGCTGAGTCCTGGCGCTCATGCCTCCTCCGCTTTTTTGCCGGGCCCGGTGGGGCGGGCCGCGTCTATCAGGGCCGCCACGAGGCCATCCAGGTTCTGCCGTTCGGGCACCGCGTGCACCTGGAAGCCCAGGGAGCGAGCCGTGTCGGCGGTGACCGCTCCCAGGCAGCCCACCCGGGGCACCCGCCGCTGAAGTGCCTGCCGGGTTTCATCGTCCAGCATGGCGCTGAAGTTGGTTGCCGTGGAGGAACTGGTGAAGATTATCCAGTCCAGGGTGCCCTGCAGTATGGCCTCGCGGGCCTCCGGGCTCAGCCCTTCGGGGGGGGGAATGGTGCGGTAGACCGGCGTGACGCTCACCTGATAACCGGCCGCCTGAAGCTGCTCCACCATGACCTCGCGGGCCTGCTCGGCCCGGGGAAACCAGATCCGGCTGTTCTCGCTGAGCAGGGGGCGCAGGTCCTCCAGCAGGCCCTCGGCCTGGAAAATCCGGGGCACCAGATCCACGCGGATGTTCTTTTGCTGCAATGCGCCGGCGGTGCTGCTGCCAACGGCGGCCACATGGCTGCCCTTGAGCGGTCCGGTGCCGTGCCCGGTCTGGCGCAGCCTGTCGCAGGAGGCGTTCACGGCGGTGACGCTGGTGAAGACGATCCAGTCGTCGGGGGTCAGCCCCCGGATACGCTCATCGAAAGGCTCCCAGTCGGCCGGCGGGGCAAAGGTGATGGCCGGGCTCAGCAATACCCTGGCCCCGGCTTCCTCAAGTCTGTCCGTGAGCACTCCGGCGGCGTTCTGTTCGCGGGTGTTGAGCATGGTCAGCCCTTCCAGGGGTCGCTTCTGCCGGGCCTGGGCTGCCGGCATATCAGCCGGTGATTGCTCCGGCTGATTCTCCGGCTGATTATTCGGCGTGGTCTCAGCCTGCTTTCCGGTTGGTTTTGGGGTGGGCTTTGTCATAGCTGGCCGAAGGCGTTTCAGCTCTTCCGGCCAGGGGGGAAGTTCACGATCTTCTTATCCGGTGCCGGGCCGGATTTTTTGCCGGTGCCGGATTCGCCTTCGGGGGCTGCTTCAGCCAGCGGGGAAAGATCGAACATCTGCCGGATAATATCGCTATACAGCCCGGCGTTGGGCTCGTCGCTCATCACCTTCAGCCGGGTGGACGGCAGATGCAGCAGCTTGTTGACCATGGAGTGCACCAGCTTCCTGATCTGCTCGGCGTCCTGGTCGTTCAGGTGCCTGAGCCGTGACAGCGTTTTTTCCAGCTCCGCCTTGCCGGTGGTGGTGAAGTGTTCCCGCAGGGCGGTCACCAGCGGGGTGACCTGACCGGCCGATTTCCACTGGCCGTAGCGGGCTATTTCCTCGGTGATTATCTCCTGGGCGGCGTGGGCCTCCCGCTCGCGTTCCTTGCGGTTGGAGTCGGCGGCTTCCTGCAGGTCGTCGATATCGTACAGGTAGGCGTCTGCCAGGTCGTTGACCTTGGGGTCGATATTACGCGGCACCGCTATGTCGATGAAGAACATGGGATTGCCCCGGCGGGTCTTTACCGCCTGGCGCACCATTTCCTGGTCGATCACATATCCCCGGGCTCCGGTGGAGCTGATCACGATATCGGCCTGGGCAAGGTGCTCGGGCATGGATTCGTAGCGCACGGCCTCGCCCTCGAATTTTTCGGCCAGCGCCACCCCGTTGGCAAAGGTGCGGTTGGTGATCAGAAGTCGGTTGATGCCCTTGCGGCGCAGGTTGCTCAAGGCCAGCTCGGCCATCTCGCCCGCCCCGATCACCAGCACGGTCTTGTCTTCCAGGGTGTCGAAGATCCTCGCGGCCAGGTCCGCGGCCACATGGCTCACCGAAACGGCGAAGCGGGAGATACCTGTTTCCGTACGCACACGCTTGGCGGTGCGGAATACCTTGGGCATGAGGCCGGTGAGCTCGGCGCCCACGGTGCCGGCCTCGCAGGCCAGCCGGAAGGCGTCCTTGAGCTGGCCCAGAATCTGCGGCTCTCCCACCACCATGGATTCCAGGGCACAGGCCACCCGGAACAGGTGGGTGAGCGCGGACTGGTTATCCAGAAACAGCGCCGAATGATCCAGTTCGCCCGGCTCCACCAGAAACCGGTGGTTAAGCCATTCGGCCAGCCGTGCTGTTCCGTTGCCCTCCGGGTTGTCCACCAGATAGTATTCCACCCGGTTGCAGGTGGATAGAATCATCAGTTCTTCAAGATCAGCGCCCTGGCGCGCTTCCTGGATGATTTCCGGCAGGTGGGCGGCGGAAATGGCCAGCTTTTCACGCAGTTCCACCGGAGTGGTTTTATAGTTCAGGCTGAGCAGCGAAAGTGTCATTGAGTCAGTTCCCCATCGTCAATCTGGTTTCAGCCCGCAAATGCCCCTATCAGGACATTCAGGGGGCCTGTTCCTTTACCGGCTTCCCGGCGGGCCTTCAACGCCGTTCCAACGGTTCCGCAGGTGGTTTCGGTATCCGATTGTTCCGTCTTCCCCGAGTTGGCCGGAGCGGATACAGTCGTTATGCGTTCGAATGTATCCGTTCCGTTTATCGTACCTGGGCCATTTACGCCTTGCCTATAACAGTATATGCTTTTGCCGTGCCCAGAAAGTTGCAATGTTTTTTGAAAACATCCTCCGTGAAACTCCGCTGGATGGCTCCCTTGTGCCCGGAGTCTGTATTTCCCGCAGGATGTTTCCGCTGCCGTGAGTACCCTGCGGAAAAGTCACGACCGTCAGTGTTTTCCCGGCTGGAGTACTGTTCTGGCATGCGTGAGTAATATAATATAACAGTATGATCCATTACGCAAATCACAGATCGGGTCGTTTTTTTGGGGGCCCCGGTGCTGAGTATCCTGCCGGATGGCCGGGGGGCTTCCGGTGCGCAGTGCCACCAACAATGGTCCGGGCGTTATAAAGCCCGGAGGATAAGCATGAAGTCGTCTTTTGATGAATATTACCGGTTTTTCAGCTGGGTTACGCCCAACCAGCTGACCATGCTGCGCATCATACTGGTTCCGGTGCTGATGCTGCTGCTGTTCTTTGACCGGCCCTGGGGCAATGTGCTGGCGCTGGTGGTGTTCACAGTGGCCGGGGCCACCGACTATATCGACGGCAATCTGGCCCGCTACCGGGGTGAGGTCACCTCGCTGGGCCGGCTGCTGGACCCCATCGCCGACAAGATGCTGGTTACGGCGACCCTGGTGATGCTGGTGGCGGCCGGGCATGCGGGGCCGGTGCCCACCATAATTGTGCTGATGCGCGAGTTCGCCATATCGGCGCTGCGGCAGGTTGCGGCCATGGACGGCGTGCCCCTGCCTCCGGTGGAGGGTGTGAAATGGAAGACCACCCTGCAGATGGTGGCCACGGGAACCCTCATCATGAGCAATAATCCGTTTGGCTGGCAGGTGGAAATTGCCGGCAAGAGCATGCTGTGGGCGGCGGCCCTGCTGACGATGTGGACAGGGTACAGCTATTTCAGCGAATATTTCCGCAGCCGTGCCGAGGCTGATAAATCCTGAGTCCCAGGGGGCCTGGGCCGGTTCAGGGGTATGGCCAGCACAGGAAAATCACCAATATACAGATTGAGCAAGGGAGAAAGTCCAGATGTCCTCCAGGAAGAAGAAAGGCCATAAATCAAAGTCGGTCCAGCAGGCCAAACCGTCCGGGGAAGCGGCGGAGTCCCGGTCTGGCCCTGAAAAGGGTGGCCACGAGGCCCACCGGGCGGGGCACCATCAACATACCCGGCTGGAGCCGGATCGCACACGTCCCTGGCCAAACTGGCCCATTCTGGCAATATGCGGCGTGGGGCTGGCCCTGACGGGTTATCTCACGCTGGTTTCCTGGCTGGGCTCGGAGCCTCTGGCCTGCGGCGAGGGCAGTTCGTGCGACCTGGTGCAGGGCAGCCGCTGGGGAACGCTGCTGGGGGTGACGGTATCCTTTTGGGGCTTTGTGCTCTACGGCGTCATCGCCTGGGTGACCTTCTCGGTGAAAAAGGCCGGTGCCCAGTGGCAGGTGGTTTCCCTGCTGGCCTTCACGGGGCTGGCCTATGCTGTGTATCTTTCCGTAGTCTCCCTTTTCGTGATCGAGGCGGCCTGCTTTTACTGCCTGATAAACCTGGGAATCCTGGCGGCGCTGTTCCTGGTGGCGCTGCTGCAACGCCCCCTGTATGGAGCCGGGTTCTCCTGGGGAGCCTGGTGGGGGCAGAGCGCCGCGGTGGCCGCCGTGCTGGTGCTGGTGCTGCACCTGCACTACAGCGGGGTTTTCGATGCCGCCGCCGGGCCGGAGGAGCCCATGCTGAAGGAACTGGCCATCCACCTGGACAAGACCGGCGCCAAGTTTTACGGGGCCAGCTGGTGCGGAGCCTGCCAGAAGCAGAAGAAGATCTTCGGGGCCTCGGTGGAGCGTCTGCCGTATGTGGAGTGCACCCCGCAGGGCAAAAACGGCCCCCGCGCCCCGGTGTGCGTCCAGAACAACATCAAGTCCTACCCTACCTGGATGATTGGGGGGAGCTTCCATCCGGGCGTTCTGCAGCCCGAAGAGCTGGCCCGCATATCCAACTTTATCTGGAACAAGGGGGCGCGCTAGGGGCCTCCAGGTTTCAATTGGTTGATTTTATGGTACAATGTTCCCCGGCTGTCTGGCTGCTGACCTGACCGGGAGGATTGGCGGCCGGTTTATCTCACCTCCGGCAAGATGGCGTCGGCTTCTCCGGATGCTATTTTATCGGGAGGGCTGCCCTTAATATGTTCCCTGGACACAGCCGGAGCGTTGAATAAACAGGCGGGTCAAACAAAACCGGACAGAGTCAGAGCGTGACAGAGGGGAGAATATGTTCCGCGAGCAGAACATGGAAAGAACATTTCGCCGGCAGGACGGGAACACCGGAGTCAGATCCAACGTCAGGATTCAGTCGGCGGCGGTGCTGGCGCAGGCCCTGCTGCTGGCCCTGCTGCTGGCCCTTATCCTGCTCCTTGGCTCCTGTGAGGGCAGCGCCGGCAAGCGCAGAACGGCCCCGCGGGTAATGCCCGAGTCATGCACCCTGGGCTCCACCTATACCCCGGCGCCCGGAGAGGTTGCGGTGGCCCCCGTCAACGCCGCGTTCACAACTTTCGATGTGACCATACCCGATCCCGGATTTCCCATAGAAAGCATCGGCATCGCTCTGGTGGGCACCAACCCCAATCTGAAGTTGATCGAGCATGGCATGTTTCCGGATTTTCTGGGTGGAACCTACCATATCACCGGTCCGGGCGGTCAGGCGCCTTTGTCCTTTGCCACACTGGATGGAAGCGCGTACCCCTTCAGCCTGTTCAACAATCAGGCACCGGCCCTGTTTTTCCCCAACAACGGCAACTCGGGCAATGGCCCACTGTCACCGGGCGTATACACCTTCCCCATAGCGGGCCTGGATGCCATGGGGTATTTCCTGAAGGCCGATACGTTTCAGCCGTATGTATACTACCAGACCCAGGGGCCGGCCTCCCGCGGCCTCAGCGTGAACATCTGGGTGGCCACGGGCGTGGGTGCGGGCATTACCGATGCCGCCACGGCGCTGGCCGACCCGGAGGTTGACGGAGCCTTGACCATTCTGCAGCAGATTTACGCCAGCGCCGAGGCTTCCGTTGCCCTGAGTACTTCCGTGAACGTCATTCCCAGCAGCTACACCGGGCTGTATTCCATAGCCCAGCTGGACGCCATGATGGCCGGTTATCCGGAGAACTGCACCCATGACGGCGTGAATATATTCGTGGTGGGGCAGATCGGCGTTCCCGGCTATCCGGCCGGAGTGCTGGGCTTTTCCTCCGGGCTGCCCGGGCCCTTCAGCCTGCAGGGGACAATCGTTTCCGGCGTGGTGGTGGAATACCAGGGTGACGGCACGGGCCAGATGCTGGGCGCGATCATGTCACACGAACTGGGGCACTTCCTGGGCCTGTTCCACACCTCGCAGACCAATGAAGGGCTCACGGATATCAGGGGGTATGACCCTGTGGGGGATACCGCCCAGTGCACCAGCTTTGAACTGGGCCTGCCCGGCGGGCCGGCAAACTGTCCGGACGCCGCCAATCTGATGTTCCCCATTGCCATCTGGCCAAGCTTTCCCGCCCTTACGCCGGACCAGGGACGGGTGCTCAGGCTGAATCCTGCCACCAGGTGATGTGATAAATAAAAAGTTTTTGTTCCAACGATTTCCGGGTAAGATTGGAAACACCAGGGGAAAACATACATTCAATCAACAGCAAACACGGGGGTGTGTTCATGCGTAATTTTTTTAAGACGGCCGCCGGGGCCTTGATTTTAATGCCTGCGCTGGCGATGCTTTCGGCCGAACCTGCATTGTCCAATCCTGATGCGTCCAAGAACGTTCCTCATTATATGAGGAGCGTGCAGAAACAGAGTCATGAAGGCGGGACCCCCGCCCCCCCGCCGGCGGAAAAAAAGGACCCGGCGGCCCTGAAAACGGCGCTTCAGGTGCAGCACGGGTTCACCAAATCCGGACTTGAGGCGGCCAGCAAGGATGTGGAAATGCTGCTGCGCGAGTTTATCCGCGACCCCAAGGAAACCCCCACGGTTAAAAGGCAGGCCATCAAGGCCCTGGCACTGTATCCGAACAAGACCAACCTGGGCTTCATAAAGGCGGAGCTGAAAACCGCCCCGGTAGGGCAACAACGGCTGTTACTGGATACGGTCAAGGAATACAAAGGCGTCTCGCAGCCCGATATGAAGGAAATTTTCGCCGAGTACATCAAGCACCAGGATACTACCGTCCGTCACTCCGCCTCCTGGCTGGCCTCCAATCTGGCTCCCACCGATGAGAATATTCAACTGCTGGATGAAAGGCTGATGGTGGAGAAAGAACCCCAGATAAATATGATACTGGACCTGGTTCAGCAAAGGCTGATCAAGGAAAACAGCGCCGCCAAGGGCAAAGGCGCTGCTGCTGCCGGGCCTGCCTCCGGAAAGAAATAGCGGAAAACCCGGGTTGCCGGAGCAGCCTTGCCGGGGGCCGTCGGTGCAGGAGAGTGAGCACGGCAATATGGCCGCCTGTATGGCAGGCAGTGCGGCAGGCAGTGCGGCAGGTAGTGCGGCAGGTAGTGCGGCAGCCCAGGGGAGCAGGGGGTGGTCCGCCTGAACGGTTGAAAAAAGGGTTCAAAGGCTGTTTTATCAAGACAGAAGGGAGAACCCGCCGGATCCCGGTCCAATTCACCGGCTTTCGGGAAATCTTCGCAAATCCGAAAGAACAAGAGCTGAGCCCATGACAAAGGTTATTATACTTGCCGGGGGGCTGGGAACCAGGCTTGCCGAGGAGACCGGCAGCAAGCCCAAGCCCATGGTGGAAATAGGCGGCCGCCCCATGCTCTGGCATATAATGCAGATATATTCCACCCATGGCTTCAACGACTTCCTGCTGGCCTGCGGATACAAGTCGGAGGTCATCAAGCAGTACTTCGCCAACTACAGCCTGCAGTTCAATGACCTGGAGGTCGACCTGAAAACCGGCGGGGTGAAAACCCTGAATTCCAAGGTGCCGGACTGGCGCGTCACAATGGTGGACACCGGGATGAACAGCATGACCGGCGGCCGGATCAAGCGGATGGAAAAATGGATCGGGGGCGAAACCTTCATGGCCACCTATGGCGACGGGGTAGCAAACGTCAACATCAGGGGACTGCTGGAGTTTCACCAGGGGCACGGCAAGCTGGCCACGGTGACGGCCGTGAGGCCCCCGGCCAGGTTTGGCGGGCTGGCCATTGAAGACGGACAGGTTAAAAAGTTCATGGAAAAACCCCAGGTGGGCGAAGGCTGGATAAACGGCGGGTTCTTCGTCTTCGAGCCCCAGGTCATGGATTATATCGAAGGGGACGATACTATTTTAGAGCGCGCCCCGCTGGAAACCCTGGCCGAAGACGGCCAGTTGCAGGCCTACCTTCATGATGACTTCTGGCAGCCCATGGATACCCTGCGTGAAAAGGATCTGCTGGAAGACCTGTGGAAAAAGGGCGAGGCGCCCTGGAAGATATGGGGCTAGAGGCCAATGTTCGCTGATTATTTCCAGGGCAGAAAGGTGCTGGTCACCGGCCATACCGGGTTCAAGGGGGGCTGGCTGCTGGCCTGGCTGAAACTGCTGGGCGCCGAGATCGTGGGGCTGGCTTTGCCCCCGGAGGGCGAGGGCCTGTTCGGCGATCTGGAGCGGGAGGATTTCTTCTATTCCCACATGGGGGACATCCGGGACAAAGAGCTGGTGGGCGAGGTTTTCCAGGAGCACCAGCCCGAGGTGGTGTTTCACATGGCGGCCCAGTCCCTGGTGCGCCGCGGGTACCGGATCCCCGCGGAAACCTACGAAACCAATGTGATGGGCACCGTGAATGTTCTGGAGGCGGTGCGCCAGACCGGCTCGGTCCGGGTGGTGGTGAACGTCACCAGCGACAAGTGCTACGAAAACCGGGAGTGGGAATTTGGCTACCGGGAGAACGACGCCATGGGGGGCTACGATCCCTACAGCTCCAGCAAGGGCTGCGCGGAACTGGTCGCCCAGGCCTACGAGCGCTCATTTTTCAGCGCTCCGGATTCCTCCGCGGGAACAACAGGCGGGGGGCATCCTGCCAAAATAGCTTCCGCCCGCTCCGGGAACGTGATCGGCGGGGGGGACTGGGCCGAGGATCGTATCGTTCCCGACTGCTTCCGGGCGCTCCGGCAGGGGCAGGACATCCAGGTGCGCAATCCCCCGGCGGTGCGGCCCTGGCAGCACGTCCTGGAACCGCTTTCCGGATACCTGTGGCTGGCGGCCAGCATGGGCGCCGGGAAAATTGATCATCGCGGCGGCTGGAACTTCGGTCCGGGCACCGATGCCAACAAAAGCGTTGGGCATGTGGTGGAGCTTCTTCTCGGCCATTGGGGCAGGGGAGAGTGGCGGGACGGCTCCGGCGGGGTGCAGCCCCACGAGGCGGGCCTGCTTCAGCTGAACTGTTCCAAGGCGGCGGGTCTGCTGGGCTGGAACCCTGTGTTCTCACTGCCGGAGGCGGTCCGGGTTACCGTGGACTGGTACCGGGCCTCGCTGGCCGGCGGGGACTTCCGGTGCCTGGAGTTCACCACGGGCCAGATCGAAGACTACCAGAACCGGGCCAGGGAAAAGGAAATGCCGTGGGCGGTTTAACCACAAGCCGGGTGGAATGATGGAAGATACCGAAGCTCTGAGACAAAAAATTCTGGAGTTGGTGGGTGAATACCACGATCTGGCCTTTAAAAAGCAGCCCTTCCAGCCGGGCAAATCTGCCGTTCCGGTTTCGGGCAAGGTGCTGGGCGCCCCGGAAATGCAGGCCCTGGTGGAATCGGCCCTGGACTTCTGGCTGACCACGGGCCGCCATAACGACCGGTTCGAACGGAGGCTGTGTGAATTCCTGGGCGTGAAATACGCCCTCACCGCCAACTCGGGCTCCAGCGCGAACCTGCTGGCCCTGACCGCGCTGACCTCCCCCCGGCTGGGGGAGCGGGCCCTGGTTCCCGGCGACGAGGTGATCACCGTCGCGGCGGGTTTCCCCACCACCGTCAATCCCATTTTACAAAACGGTCTGGTGCCGGTCTTTGTGGATGTCTCCCTGCCCACCTACAATGTTAACGTGGATCAGCTGCGCGAGGCGGTTTCCCCCCGCACCCGGGCCATCATGCTGGCCCACACCCTGGGCAATCCGTTCGATCTGGATGCGGTCATGGCCCTGGCCCGTGAGCATGGGCTGTGGGTGGTGGAGGACTGCTGCGATGCCCTGGGTTCCACCTACCGGGGGCAGAAAGTGGGAACCTTCGGGGACCTGGGCACACTCAGTTTCTACCCGGCCCACCACATCACCATGGGCGAGGGCGGGGCGGTGTTCACCGCCAACAGCCTGCTGAAGACCCTGGTGGAATCCTTCCGTGACTGGGGCCGCGACTGCTACTGCCCGCCCGGCAAGGACAACACCTGCAAGAAGCGCTTCGGGTGGCAGCTGGGGGAGCTTCCCCCGGGGTATGACCACAAGTACATTTACTCGCACCTGGGCTATAACCTGAAGATCACCGACATGCAGGCGGCCGTGGGCAATGCCCAGCTGGACCGGCTGGAAGGATTCATCGAAAGCCGGAAGAACAACTTCCAGGCCCTTAGCACCAGGCTGGCCGGCCTGGAGGAACATCTTATCCTGCCCCGGGCCACCGCCCAGTCCGATCCCTCCTGGTTCGGCTACCCCCTGACCTTAAAGCCCGAGTCACCGTTTTCCCGGGAAGACCTGCTCGCGCACCTGAACTCGCTCAATGTCCATACCCGGCTGCTCTTCGCCGGAAACATCCTCCGCCAGCCCTACTTCAAGGGCCGGCCCCACCGGGTGGTGGGGGATCTGGCCAGCACGGATCTGGTCATGAACCGCACCTTCTGGATTGGTATTTATCCGGGATTGAACGAGGACATGATCGACTTCATGGCCGGGGCTCTGCGGGGATTCCTTGAAGGGACTCCATGAGCTTTGAGCGCACCGAGCTGGCTATTCCGGGCTGCTACGAGATCACCCCGCCCCGGCATGTGGACGCCCGGGGCAGCTTCGTCAAGCTGTTCCACCACGATATATTTGCCGGGCAGGGCCTGGAAACAGACTACCGGGAGGAATACTACACGGTATCGGAGCAGGGCGTGATCCGCGGCCTGCACTTTCAGGTGCCCCCGGCCGATCATGTGAAACTGGTGTGCTGCCTGGAGGGCCGGGTGCTGGACGCCCTGGTGGACCTGCGGGTGGGCTCGCCATCCTACGGACGCCATGTGCTGCTCACCCTCACCCCGGAGAAGGCCAACTGTGCCTATATCCCCGCCGGTATCGCCCATGGCTTTTGCGCTCTCAGTCCCAAGACCATCATGCTTTACAAGGTAAGCACCGTGTATTCCCCAGAGCACGACAGGGGGATCCTGTGGAATTCCGTCGGGATTCCCTGGCCCGTGGAGCAGCCGGTGATATCACAAAGGGACGCGGATTTTCCTCCGCTTGCCCAATTCCAGAGCCCGTTCAGCTATGCCCCCTAGCAGCCACAAGGAAACCGGCGGGGCGGCCCGGGCCCTGGTCACCGGAGGTACGGGCTTTGTGGGCTCACATCTGGTGGAGCGGCTGCTTGACCAGGGCTGGGAGGTGGACCTGCTTGTGCGGGAGCAGGCACCGGGAGCGGACGGGACTCCCCGGCTGCGCAGGCATGTCCATGACGGGTCCACCACGGGGCTGATAGGCATCATGCGGCAGGCCCGCCCCGATGTGGTGTTCCATCTGGCCTCCAGGTTTCTGGCCGCCCACCAGCCGGAGGACGTGGAGTCACTGGTGGCCAGCAACATCCTGCTGGGCACCCAACTGCTGGAGGCCATGGACCGGACCGGCACGGCCCTGCTGGTCAACGCCGGCACTTCCTGGCAGCATTACCGCAACGCGGAATACGACCCGGTGTGCCTTTATGCCGCCACCAAGCAGGGCTTTGAGGCCATCGTTGATTATTATGTGAACGCCTGCTCCATCAGGTGCGTCACCCTGAAGCTTTTTGATACCTACGGCCCGGGGGACCCCCGCCCCAAGCTGATGAATCTGCTGCAAAAGATTGCCGGAACCGGCGAGGAGCTGGCCATGTCGCCCGGTGAGCAGCTGGTGGACCTGGTGTATATAGACGATGTGGCCGAGGCGTTTCTGCTGGCGGCCCAAAGGCTGCTGGACGACCAGGGGGAGCCCCGGGAGGAATTCGCCGTATCATCCGGAAACCCGGTGCCGCTGAAGGAGCTGGCGGGTATATTCGCCCAGGTAGCCGGAAAAAGCTTGAACATAACCTGGGGGGGCAGGCAATATCGTCCCCGGGAGGTGATGCAGCCCTGGGACAGGGGACGCCCCCTGCCGGGCTGGACCAGCCGGGTGGATTTGCGGGAGGGTATTTCCAGGTGCCTGGAAAATAAACCTGCCGGAGAAACAGGGAGTTGATTTGATGGCTGTGCGGAAAAAGAAAATTTCGTTTGTGGTTCCGGCGTACAACGAGGAGGAAAACGTTGAATCGCTGTACGGGGCCGTTTGCGACCTGATGAAGGAGCTAAAGGGCAGGTATGACCATGAGATTATCTTCACGGACAACCACAGCTCCGACCGCACTTTTGCCATCATCAAGGAGCTGGCGGCCCGGGACAAAAAAGTCCGGGGCTACCGGTTTTCCCGGAACTTCGGCTATCAGCGCTCCATCCTCACCGGCTACCTGAGGTCAGACGGGGATGCGGTGGTGCAGCTGGACTGCGACCTGCAGGACCCCCCTTCCCTGGTGGCCGATTTTCTCGAGAAATGGGAGCAGGGCTCCAAGGTCGTATACGGGGTCAGGGCCAAGCGCAAGGAATGGTGGGGGATAAACCTGGGCCGCAAGCTGTTCTACCGCACCATCAACCTGCTCAGCGAGGACGATCTGCCGCTGGACGCCGGGGACTTCCGGCTGGTGGACCGGCAGGTGGTGGAGGCCCTGCGCGAGTTCGAGGATATGCAGCCCTACCTGCGCGGGGCCATCGCCGGCATTGGTTTTCCCCAGGAAGGTATTGCCTACGAACGGGAGGACCGCAAGCGGGGCCGCTCCAAGTTTTCCTTTTTCGACCTGATGGCGCTGGCCCTGGATGGCATCCTCAACCATTCCATTGTGCCGCTGCGGGTTGCCAGTATTTTCGGAATCATAACCTCGCTGATAACCCTGGCCGGGGGGATCTTATACCTGATCGGGAAATTTGTGCTGGGGCAGGACTGGCCCGCCGGCTTTGCCACCACCACCATCCTGATCCTGCTCTCCCTCAGCATAAACTCCTTGTTTTTGGGGATCATCGGGGAGTACCTGGGGCGGATTTACAAGCAGGTCAAGCGCAAGCCCCTGACCATCATCGAAGAAGAGGTCAACCCCTGAAAAGGGCCGGTTACCCCGCTGGGCTTTTTATCCCACGGGGCTTTTTACCCCACTGGGCTTTTTACCCCAATGGGCTTTTTCCCGCTGGGCCGGAGCAGCAGCCATGCTGCCATACAGAATCATACACCTGGGCTATGCGCTGGAAGGTTAGGCGCTGGAAGGTAGGCGCAGAAAGGATTGCCGCGCACCGGGGAGTATCTTCTGCAACGCCATGAACAACCGGGGTTCAGCGAGAACTTTGCGGGTAAAGCCCGGGAAATTACCGGCAGGCTGCGGGGCCTGCTGAAAAAATAGCAAAACAGACCCGAACTGCTGCTATACTGGGCGGATAACCATTACCAACATAACAGAGGCGAAAAAAAGCCGGTTTTGGTAAACAGGGGCCGGACGCCATGAATAAACTGCTGGTTTCAGTGCATGCAAGACTATGACGTGATAGTGGTGGGAGCCGGGCACGCCGGCTGCGAAGCCGCGCTGGCTGCGGCCCGCATGGGTTGCCGCACCCTTGTGCTTACCATGAGCCGGGAGATGATAGCCCACATGCCCTGCAACCCGGCCATCGGGGGGCTGGCCAAGGGCAATCTGGTCAAGGAGATAGACGCCCTGGGCGGGGAGATGGGCCGCAACGCCGACGAGACCGGCATCCAGTTCCGCGTCCTGAACCGCTCCAAGGGCCCGGCCGTGTGGGGCAGCCGCTGTCAGTCCGACATGTTCCGCTACCGCAGCCGCATGCGGGAGGTGCTGGAAAACACGCCGGGGCTGGATGTGGTGGAAGCCGAGGTGGACGGACTCCTTGCAGCCGGTGGCGCGGGCAACGGCAGGTCTCCAGCGGTGGCCGGAGTTACCGCCCGGGATGGTAGGCAGTGGCAATCACGCACGGTCATCATCACCACCGGCACCTTCCTGAACGGCACCATCCACCTGGGACACAGCCAGCAGCAGGCCGGCCGGATGGGCGAACCGCCCTCCAACATCCTGCCCGGCGCGCTGGCCGGGCTAAACCTGCGGCTGGGCAGGCTCAAGACCGGCACCGTGCCCCGGCTGCACAAGGACAGCATCGACTGGAGCGGCCTGGAAGAACAACTGGGCGACGACCCCATTCGCAAGTTCTCCTTCTGGGACAGCGCCACCCCGCTGCCCCAGGTTTCCTGCTTCATCACCTACACCAACGAGGAAACCCACCGGGTGATCCGGGAGAACCTGGGCCGCTCCGCGCTGTATGGCGGGGCCATCACCGGTGTGGGGCCGCGCTACTGCCCCTCCATCGAGGACAAGATCGTCAAGTTCCCGGACAAGACGCGGCATCAGGTGTTCCTGGAGCCCACCGCGCTCGACTCTCCGGAGATATACCCCAATGGTCTTTCCACCAGCCTGCCGGAGGATGTGCAGCTGGCCTATCTGCGCACCATCCCCGGCCTGGAACAGGTGGAGATAGTGCGGCCCGGCTATGCGGTGGAATACGACTACCTGCCCCCCACCCAGCTTCTGCCCACCCTGGCCGCGCGCGAGGTGGGCAATCTGTACTTCGCCGGGCAGATCAACGGCACCACCGGTTATGAGGAGGCCGCTGCCCAGGGACTGGTGGCGGGCATCAACGCCGCACTGAGCGTGCGGGGTGCCGGGCCATTCGTGCTGCGCCGCGACGAGGCCTATATCGGAGTGCTCATTGACGACCTGATCACCAAGGGCACCGAGGAGCCCTACCGCATGTTCACCAGCCGGGCCGAATATCGCATCCGTCTGCGCGAGGACAACGCGGACCTGAGACTGAGCGCCCGTGGACACGCCATCGGCCTGCTGCCGGAGGAGTATATGGCCCGGGTGCGTGAAAAGCAGCGCCTGATCGACGCCCTGGCGGGGGGGCTGAGGAATCTGCGCCTTACGCCCACGCCGGAGGTCAACCGGCAGCTTGAGGCCGCCGGGCAGCCCGTCTTGAAAACCGCAGTCAGCGCGGCGGATCTGGTGCGCCGTCCCTCCATGCGGCTGGATGACATGGCGGAGCTGGAGGTGGTGTCCGGCGCGCTGGAAATAGCAGCCTACCCGGCCCCGGTGCGCGAACAGGTGGAAACGGAAATAAAGTACGAGGGCTATCTGCAAAGACAGGAATCGCAGCTGGCGCTGTTCGGGCGACTGGAATCAATCGTGCTGCCCGGCGACATGGCCTACGAGGGAATTCCCGGTCTGTCACGCGAAGTGGTACAAAAGCTGGACAGGCACAGGCCGCTGAACCTGGGCCAGGCCAGCCGCATCAGTGGGGTCACGCCGGCGGCGATCTGCGTGCTGGCGGCCTATCTGGGTTCCGCGAGGGAATCGCGGGGAAAGGCTTCCTGAGTTGAAGCGAGTAAACTTTGAAACGGTAAACAAGGAAAGGAAAGAAATGATCTGCAAGAACCACGATTCCGGCCGGGGATGCCTGCCGATGGGAATCCCGGCCCGGCCGGGAGCAAAGCTTTTTGCCCTGACGGCAATTGCCCTGGCGGCAACTGCATTGTCGGGCTGTGTCCAGGGTCGCAACCCGGATGGCAATGCCAGCGCCACCATGTGCCCGGCTGATGCCGCGCCATCGGTGCTGGTGCATGTGAACAGCCCTGACGGACGGGCCCTGCCCGGCGTGGAGGTGATGTTCTCCCACGACGGCTCCACCCTGAGCCCGGCCAAGGAGGAGCAGCAGGGGCGATTTTCCACCATGATTGGGGCGCCGGGGGCGTTTCTGGTGCAGGCCCGGATAAAGGATCAGGAGGACTTCCAGGAAACGGTGGTGATCGTCAACGGTGAGGAATGCAAGGTCACCACCGAGGTGGTCAGCTTCACTTTTGCCTCCGAATAGCCGCGGCAGAACAGCTGAGACTGGCCAGCTGAAATTGGCCAGCTGAAATTGGCCAGCCGGGCCGGCCCTGGAATAACTTCCCGGCTTATGACATCATCGGGATTGAAACCGGCTTGAGCCTTTGCGGCCCTGGGCAGTACCGCATCTGGCAACGCAGACCCATAAAAGACAGCGGGGAAAATTGGAAAAACTGATAGTGGAGGGCGGCCACCCGCTCAACGGCGAGATAAGGCCCTCCGGAAACAAAAACGAGGCCCTGCCCGTGCTGGCGGCCGTGGCGCTGACCGCCGAGCCGGTGATCCTGCATAACCTGCCGGACATCGCGGACATCCGCGACATGATGTCCCTGCTCAAGGGGCTGGGTGTCGAGGTGAAAAAGCTCTCCGCTCCCTCCGGGGAGGGCAGCTCCTGGCGCTTCCATGCCAAAAAGCTCAAGGATACCCGTCCCGACCCCGAGCTGGCCCGGCGCATCCGGGGTTCCATACTGCTGGCCAGCCCGGTGCTGCTGCGCCTGGGCGATGTGACCCTGAGCGCACCCGGCGGCGACCGGATCGGCCTCAGGCGACTGGATACCCACCTGCTGGTGCTGGAGCGCCTGGGGGCCCGGGTGGAGGAGCACAGCGGGCGCGTGTTCCGCTTTACACTGCCTGCGGGACGCTTCCGGGGGGATCACCTGTTTCTGGACGAGGCCTCGGTGACCGCCACGGAAAACGCCCTGATGGCTGCGGCCGGGGCCTCCGGCACCACCGTCATCGAGAACGCGGCCTGCGAGCCCCATGTGCAGGGGCTGTGCCGGATGCTCATGGCCATGGGGGCTTCCATCGAGGGCGTGGGCACCAACCGCCTGGTGGTGCTGGGAGCGGAGCGCCTAGGCGGCTGTGAGCACCACATCATGCCCGACCACACCGAGGTGGGATCGTTCATTGGGCTGGCCGCCGTGACCGGCGGCAACCTGTTGATACGGGATGCGGGGCTGGAAAATCTGCGCATGATCCGGCACAACTTCCGCCGCCTGGGAGTGGAGACTCTGGAGGAGGGCCCGCATCTGAGGGTGCCCGCCCAGCAGGACCTGGTGGTGCAGACCGAGCTGGGTGACGCCGTGCCCAAGATAGACGATGGCCCCTGGCCCGCCTTTCCCTCCGACCTCACCTCCATCATGACCGTGGTGGCCACCCAGTGCCGGGGAACCATACTGATCTTCGAGAAGATGTTTGAAAACCGGCTGTTCTGGGTGGACCGGCTGATTTCCATGGGAGCCCGGATCGTGCTGGCGGATCTGCACCGGGCCATAGTGGTGGGCCCGGCCCGGCTCAGCGGCAGCGTGATCACCACCCCGGACATCCGCGCCGGCATGGCCCTGCTGATCGCCGCGCTCTGTGCCCAGGGCACCAGCGAAATACACAACATTCACCAGATAGACCGGGGCTACGAGGCGATTGATGCCCGTCTGTCGGCCCTGGGTGCGAAGATAACCAGGGAAAAGGTGCGTGACTGAAAACGCCGGACCGCGGCGGAGCGCTTTTTTCGGCCCATGAAGCAATTTATGATGAACGGCCCGCAGGAAAAACCCACGATTCACCTGTACAGCTTCGGCTACAAGCACGGCGGCCCTCCCCCGGATGAAAACGGCAACGGCGGCGGCTTTGTGTTCG
>Ga0224501_10000630_pt1 | contig 27453 bp, 26 predicted proteins | sample SF_Oct11_sed_USG_4_FD_169105 | JGI IMG/M metagenome (GOLD analysis project Ga0224501, IMG submission 169105) | Sediment microbial communities from San Francisco Bay, California, United States - SF_Oct11_sed_USGS_8_1 | ecosystem: Environmental > Aquatic > Marine > Sediment | place: USA... | reverse complement strand
CTTCAGTTTCTTCGGCCGGGGCCGCCGGTTCTTCGGGCGGGTTTTCTCCCATTAAATCGTCAAGGTCGAGATCGTCAAGAGAGGCTTCAGTTTCTTCAGCCGGGGCCGCCGGTTCTTCGGGCGGGTTTTCTCCCATTAAATCGTCAAGGTCGAGATCGTCAAGAGAGGCTTCAGTTTCTTCGGCCGGGGCCGCCGGTTCTTCGGGCGGGTTTTCTCCCATTAAATCGTCAAGGTCGAGATCGTCAAGAGAGGCTTCAGTTTCTTCAGCCGGGGCCGCCGGTTCTTCAGATGGAGTTTCTGAAAGCATAATATCTTCAGGCTCTTCGGGAAGCAAAGGCTCGTCTGCCGCGGCTTCTTCTGTTTCTTCGGGCTCTGGTACTTCTTCTTCGGGAAGATCAATTTGACCTGGAGCTCTTTTAAAATAAGAAGTCAGCTCTTCTATTTTTTCAAGTTGTTCAGCAGAGTACGTCTCTTCGGCGATTTCTTCTTCGATTATATTTTCTTCTTTTGCCATTTTATAAAAAATCTAATAATATAGTATCCGACAATTAAATATCGGTAAATTTTCAAAAGTTTTATACAGTTTATTTCTTTTAGAATTATACAATTTATAATTGCTATTGCAAGAATAAAGCCTTGCCGATATAAATACTATGTATATTATCGATTTCAAAAACAAACTCAAAAAAATCTGTTTTTATAATAAAAATAAAAATTCTGCGTTAAAAACAAGATTTTTAACATTACTATTTTTCTTAAAACCGTTGCGTCAACATTTTTTTTATGTCACATTTTCTATAATACCGGCAGCGGCTTTATTTTCTTATGATTCTAGCCATTTGACGACAGAAATGCAGTCAGAAAATATTAAGACATACTTTCCGAAACATCTATCAAAGCTTAGAGAAGCGGTGCCGCCAAGAGTAATATATTATATTGATTCGCAAAATTATCTACGATTCGGTTCTTTAAAGACAAAAGGAGTTTTATTTACGTATAAAAATCCCAGAGCCAGAAATGTTTATTTTGTTTGCGACAATAATAAGTTTAAGAAAGAGCAAATGGTTCGAAACGAAAAAGGCGTATGGTATTATATTTTACCGCCTGAAAAATACAGCGATATTACTCCCGGGGTAAGATTGCGCTATAAATATTTTGTAGACGGACTCTTTGAACACGATATTTCAAATTCACAGTTTGAGAGCGACGGGGCAAATACCTTTATTTCATATTTCTATTATACTGAAGACAATGTAAGGCCCAGCGAAGGCGCCATGATAATAAATTCTTCTGTAAACTACGCGAAAACCGTACTATTTAGGCTATATGCCCCAAGCGCTTCTAATGTAAGCCTGCTGGGCTCTTTTAACGGATGGAACCCTGAAATGGACGTTCTTAGAAAAACTGAAAACGGTTATTTTGAAATTAAAAAAAACCTTGCGGCGGGAGAGTATATCTATCTTTATCAAATAGACGGCGAAATAAAACTCGATAAAGCCAATAATGATCTAAGATCTCATGAGGTTTACGGCAGAGTGACATATGTAAATGTTCGATAGGTTTAAGCCCTCAATCGCTCAATGATTTATTTTACAATGGGAAAATATAAAGTTATTTCTGTGCCTTTTTCGGGTTCGCTGTGAATTTCTATTTTACCGTTATAGATTTCCATATATTTTGAGACAATTAAAAGCCCTAGCCCCAGGCCGTTTTTCCCCTGAAACATTCCTCCTATTTCTTTTATGTCTCTAATTTGATCAATTTTACTTTTCTGAAATTCTTTGCCCTGGTTATGTATTTTAATCGCATAGAGGTCATTTTTTACGCTTGAGAATATGTTTACTTTTTCTGACGCGCGCGAAAATTTAAAAGCGTTGTCGGTAAGTTCAGATATCGCCTTCTTTAAGTCGTTGCCGCTTATAGGTAATACGGCGTTTTCAATAGAAAATTCAATATCATTTCTGCGCTTATATTCGTCGGCTTTTTCTAAAAATGTTTTTTCTATAATATCTTTTGAATTATGCAAGATATGCATTCTTAAGTCTTTAATTTTTTTCTTATCCAAGAATATTATTTCAAGCTGGGCCAGCAAAAGGTAGTTTTGAACAATTCGATTTAACTGCAAAGCCGATTCGTACGTTATTTGCGCCATTTCGCCTATTTCTTCTCTTTCCATAATGTGAAAGTTTATTGAAAGAAGCTGAGAAAAACCCAGGATTCCGTTTAACGGGGTTAAAAGTTCATGGGGCAGACTGTGAACAATGTTTTCTCTGAATTCTTTTAGCTTGCTTGCTTCTTTTCGCCTCATCGCTTCTGTTTTTTTTAATCTTATATTAACAGCCTCTAATAAGTCTTTCATGGCAAAAGGTTTTACGATATAATCGTCGGCTCCTTCGCTCATGCCTTTTCTAGTGTCTTTTATAGAAGCCTTTGCCGTTAAAAAAATAAAAGGAGTTAACGATGTTTCAGAATTTTGACGCAATTCTTTAAGAACCTGAAATCCGTTTTTTTCGGGCATCATAATGTCGCAAACAATAATATCAGGTTTTTTTTCAATCGCCATATCAACCGCTTCGCGTCCATTTTTTGCTTCAAGCGCATGAAATCCCTCATAGTTAAAAAGTTCAGATACGTCATTTCGAATGCTGTCGTCGTCTTCTGCGATCAAAACTGTATTCATATTGAGACTCCTTCATAGATAATTTTTGTATTATGAGTAAATACCGCCGGCAATCTTACCGTAAACATGCTTCCTTCGCCCGGATTACTTTTTATATCGATACTGCCCTTTTGTTCTTTTAGAAAAACAGACAGTACCGAAAGACCAAGGCCTATTCCTTGTCGGTTGCCTACGTTTTTTCCTCTGAAAAATGGCTCTAATATAGATTCTTTATCTTCATTTGAGATGCCTATACCCTCGTCTTTTACAGAGATAATAAGTTCGTTGTTTTCTTTTCTAACTTCGATATGAATACTTGTATCAGGAGAAGAGTACTTTACCGCATTTGTCAACAAATTTGAAATTATATGAAATAATATTTTTTCGTCGATAACGACAAATTCATTATCGCAATAATTATTGAAAACAAAGCGATTTTCATTTGAAAGCTTACTTGTAGTTTCAGAAACTTCTTTAATGATATTGCAAACGGTATTCGTTAAATTTAAAGGCGCAGGATTTATTTGAATTCTTCCTTCTTCGGCCTTCCCTAGAGTTAAGACGTCTTCAATAAGGCGGGTCATACGGTTTATCTCTTTATGAATTTTATCTATTTTCTGATTTTTTTCTTTGTCTGACATCTTTGTATCATAAAATTTTAACAGATCGCTTGAGAGTCGAATGGCGGCTAAAGGGGTTCGAAATTCATGAGAAACCATGGATACAAATTTTGACTTTAACTGACTGAGTTCCTTCTCTTTATCTAGCAATTCAGTAAGTTCTTTTGTCATTCTCTTTTCTCTCTCAAGCATTTCTTTTATTTTTGACGTTCTTTCTGTAACCATTTGAATTAGAGAAGCTCTATAGCGGCTTAGTTCGGTAATATCCTGACCGACGCTCCAAAGGCCGTTAATAGAGCCTGTTGCGTCAAGTCTCGGAGTGGCATTTAATAAAAGAATAACTTCTTTAGTCTTCTCTTTTGCGTTAAGTCTTGCTTCAAAGTTCGCCACGGGATCTCCCGATAACGCTTTTTTAATAGCTTCTTTTGTTAAAGTTTCGCTTTCTGTATGCACATAGTCTATAAAATGACTTCCTATAACCTCATTTTTGCGATAACCGGTTAATTTCTCAGACATCTTATTCCATTCTGTTACTTTACCGTTAATATTCACCGAAAAGATGGGAGCATTTGCCGTATCAATAAAATGTCTCAGTTCCTGGCTGATTCTTGTATAGCCCACAAGAGCGGTACGAAGATATTTTTCGGTATTTTTTAGTTCAGAAATATTGGTTACTACCGCAAACCGGCCCTCGTCTATTTCCATAAAATCAGACATGCTTCTCGGTGAAAAAATCGTCGTCAGTTCAGACCCGTTCTTCTTGACCCATGAAATTTCAAGCTGCCTGCTTTCGATTTTCTTTTTGCGCATAATTTCAAACTTATTTTTATGTTTTACCGCGACAAACGAAAGCGAAGGCTTTTTAGAAAGCTCGGCAAAGTCATATCCTAAAAGTTTTTGAAATTTATTATTAGCGTAGACAATTTGTCCCAGATTATTTTCAATAATAAAGCCTTCGCTCATTGATTCAACCAAAAGCTTAAATCTTTCTTGGCTCTCAAAAAGTTTATTTTGCGTTTGAATAATCGCCGTAATATCGTGACCAATGCATATAACGCTTTGAGATCCGTCTTCGTCTACATGAAACATCGAAATCGACCACGATACATATTTTCTTTTTTTGTTTTTTGAAATCAGTTCAGAGTCAAAAACAGCCGTTTCGTTTTTCTTTATAATTTGAAGTATGATTTGCTTTATTTCGTCAGTTCTGTCTTCTTCTGAAAAAACGTTCCAGAATTTTTTTCTTATCATGTCGGTAGCCGAATATCCGGTTACTTCATGACTATATTTATTTGAACGAATAATTCTGCCGCGATTATCAAGAACCAAAACAAACGCGCGCGCCGTATCAATCAGGGTATTTATAAATTTATTTTCCCGAAGTTGAATTTTTTCGTTTATTTTTTGTTTTGTAATATCGGTAAACAGGGCAAACTTGCCTTTATATTTATTTCTTTCGTCGTAAACAGGTTCAAAAGATGCAATACAGTATAATTTTTCTTTTTCAGGAGGATTCAGTACAACCTCATAGCGGCCCGTTTCTCCCGATTTTTTTTTATCGGCTCTGTCAAATCGGATGCGTTTGTCAAAAAAGAAATTTGAATATATAGAGTTTAAAATATTTTCGGCGGGCATGCCGAGCATTCTTGCCATAGCCGGATTTACATAATTAATAACGCCTTGCTTGTTAAAAGCCAGAATTCCTTCGTTCATCTGCTCAATCAGCGTACGATAATTTCTTTCGCTTTTTTCAAGTCTTATCTGATAGGCTTTTCGCTCAAGCGCATAGCGTATAGATTTTTCGAGAATACTTTCTTTTATTTGGCCCTTTATAAGATAGTCTTGAACTCCTAGTCTTAAAGCTTCTTGGGCAATTTCTTCGTCGTCAATGCCGGTAAGCACGATAACGGGCAAATGGGGGTATTTTTCGGTAATTTCTAAAACGCCCTCAAGTCTGTCGGCGTCGGGAAGCGTCAAATCTAAAAAGATAAGCTCAATTTTTATTTTTTTTAATAATTCGACGGCTTCTATAACGCCGGCTGCGACATACATAGAAAAATAAAAACCGGTTATAGAGTTTAACATTTCTTCTATTAAGAACGCGTCGCCTTCATTGTCTTCAATTAAAAGAATATGTTTTTTCTTGACCGGCATGTTTGATTTTATACGCCCTGCGACGGGTAGACAACCTCTCCTAGCCAGAATTCATTAATTAGCCTGATCATACGCGAAAAATCTTCGATATTTGTAGGCTTGTTTAAATAACAATTTGCGTGTAAATGATAGGTCGCCATAATATCGCGCTTATCTTTAGAAGACGTAAGCACGATAACCGGTATTCTTTTTAAGATACTGTCGGTTTTTATCGCCTCGAGAACCTCAATGCCCGATTTATTGGGCAAATTTAGATCTAGCAAAATCAAATCGGGCAGATCATATTTAAGGTCGACTCTCGCTAAATTTAATGTGTCAATAGCATGGGCGCCATCTTCGGCGACAGACATGCGGTAATCTGCTTGGTGATCGTCTAGTAAGTCTTTAACCAGGGTTACGTCTCCCGGGTTATCTTCAATCAGCATTATATGCTTTTGTTTGGTTTTTAATATACTCATTGTTCTCCTCTTTTTCTTATAGTAAAATAAAACTGTGTAATTTCATTCGGTTTTGACTCTACCCATATTTTACCGCCGTGGTTTTCAGCAATTTTACGGCATATGGCCAGGCCCAGTCCCGTGCCTTTGGTATTTTTTGTCGAACTCAATCTCTTGAAAAGCTCAAAAACTTTATCAAAATGTTGGGGATCAATGCCTATGCCGTTGTCTTCTATGCAAAATAAATGCTCATTCTTTTTTTCAACCGATGTAATTTTTATTTTATGATTTTTTCTTTCTAGATTAAATTTTATGGCGTTTGATATTAGATTCTGAAATAATTGCGTCATCTGCGTTCTGTCGGCGTAAATTTGCGGCAATTGCTCTAAAACTATTTTGCTGTTTGATTCGTTTTTTAAAGTGTTTAAGTCGCGCAAAATATTTTCTAACAGACGGTTTAAATTCAGCGTTTCATAATTTCTCGGGGTATAACCAAGGCGAGAATAAGTCAATAAATCGCTGATAAGCTTATCCATTCTGACCGCGCCGTCAAGGGCAAAATTAATATATTTTTTTGAATTTGCGTCTAGCTTAGAGCTTATTTTTTTATTCAAGAGCTCCATATAAGAATAAACCATTCTAAGCGGCTCTTTTAAATCATGAGAGGCAATGTAGGCGTACCGCTCTAAATCAATATTTGATCTTTTCAACTCTTCGGCTTTTTTTTCGAGTTCAAGCTCTGCCTGCTTTCTCGCGGTAATATCGGTAAAAGTACTGATTCTGCCCGAGTACTTTCCGTTATAGGAGGGCAGGTTTGCGGTTGAAAATAAAATATTCTTTTTGCTTTTATCGAATCTTTCGATTTCTAACTCTGCGGTAACCGATTTTTTTTCTTTGTTTTTCCATAATTTATCGAATAGTATTTTATTTTCATTTTTAAAAAAAGCCGAAAATTTGACGGATTTCAGCTCTTTCAACGATTTTAATTTAAAGAGCTCTAAAAAAGCGGGGTTGGCAAAAAGGGGCGAGTCTGTTTTGTCGGTCTGTAAGATGCCCGCGCTGCTTAGTTCAATCACCGTTTTATGAACGTTTTGATAATATTTTAAATCGCTTAAATCGTGCGTTACCATGACGTAACAGAAAGGATTATTCTTATCGTCAAATATAGGCGTGCTGGTAACCAACACCGGAAAGCTGGTTTTCTTTTTGGTTATATGCGTGTGCTCGCCTTTATAAAGCGCTTGTCTTGAAATATCTTCAGGTATATTTTTATTTGGCCAAATGACCTGAAGATTTTTACCGTTGATCTCAGATTCTGTATATCCGTATTTTATTGAAAATGAAGCGTTTACGAAAATAATTTTTCTGTCTTGATCTAATATTATAACCGAATCTCCCATATCTTTAAGAACCTGAGAAAGCATTAACTCATGTCTTTGAGACTCTTTTTGTTTTAGAATTTTATCTACCGTAACCGGCAGCATTTTTAAATAATTGCCCGAAACGTCTTTTATAAGGTAATCGCTTGCCCCGGCCCTTAAGGCTTCTACGGCAATTTCTTCGCTGCCGCTGGCTGTAGATATGATTACAGGCGTTTCTTTGGTATACTTTAAAACATCCATGGCTGTACCGTCGCCTAATCTGTAGTCGCTGATGATAATATCGTATGATTTTTTATTTAAGATATTTTTAGCCTGAAGAGCCGATTCGACAATATCAAGCGAATAATTTAACGAATGTTCGTCTATAAATCGTTTATAGGCCATGGCGTCTATCGATTCGTCTTCAACCAATAGAAGCGAAATATTTTTCATTTTTTCGGCGCTATTAACCATAGACTGCCTCTATTTCTAGGGCTTTAGGCAGAGTAAAGTAAAAAGTCATATCATTTTCTTTTTTTGTTTTATGCCAGATTTCGCCTTTATATGAGTGTATAATTTTTTTCACAATTGAATATTCGTCGTCGAGTTCATTTTTAAATACCGTAAAAACCTCGGGATGTTCGTTAAAAATTTTTTCGCCCGGTATATTTGTCTTATAATTTATATAAAACTGAAGCCATTTTTCGTCTTTAATAACCCCTGTTTTTATAACTATCTTTTCGCTTTCGTTTAGCGAAACGGCCTTGTTGAATAAATTTAAGAAAATTTGTTCCGCCTTTGTTTTTTCAAATTCAATAACAGGCATAGAGGTCTCTCTTATAATTTCAATATTTTCTGAAACCGATAGTAAACTCTTTACGTCTTCAATTACTTTATCTAATTCAACCGCGCTGCTATCGCCACTTGACGGCCGCGCTTTAGAGTAATATAAAATACCCTCGATTAAATCATGCATTTTTATGGCCTTGTTTTGAATTTCAGATAACTTTTCTCTGCCTTTTGTATCAATGTTTTCTGCATAGTCTTCTCTGAGCCAGTCGGCTAAAGTATTAATTGAGCGAAGAGGGGCCTTTAAATCATGAGATACAATATAAGCATAATTTTCAAGCTCTTTATTGGCGGCCGCTAATTTATCTACCATGCTTTTCAGCTTTTCTTCATTGTCCCAAAGTTCGCCTTGCGTTGTTATTATTTTATTATTTTTATTGATATTCTTTTCGGCTATCTTAAGCCTCGTTTTAAATAATTCGACCGAGAATGGTTTCGCCATAAAATCGTCCGCACCCGCCTCTAAAACCTGCGAAAGAATTTTATCGTCTTCTTGCGCCGTTATAGCAATTATATATGGCTTGTCGGGATTTTTATTGATTTTTCGGCATAATTCAATGCCGCTTTCTCCGGGAAGAAAAATATCGGTTATAATAAGGTTTAATTTCTGTTCTTCTATTATTTTTAAAGCAGATTCGGCCGAATTGGCCGCGAAAATAACGTATTTCAAGACGGTTAATATTTTTTTAATATATTCACCCGTAATTATATCGTCTTCTACAACTAAAATATTCATAAGTTTTCGGCTTTTTAATTTAACGAGAATGAACGTAAAAAAGTTTATTCTCTTCAATTAATTTTAATTATACAAACATTTGACAAATACGCAAAAAAAATTAATGCATTTATGTATGTTTTTATAAAAAAAATAGTTTTCATTTTCTAATGCTAATCTAATTATGACAAGAATGGCTGAAAAAAGATCTAAGCTAAGGCCCGGTTTAAGGGCAAAAGTTCTTTTTTTAATATTATTGCTTATTTCAGCGGTAATTATAAGCATAGGGTTTTATGTCATTGAACAGCAAGAGAGTATTTTAAGAGAGAATGTAAGAGTTAACGCAGAGAGAGAAGCCGAAAGTTTAACTTACTTAGCGGGAAGGGCTCTGTTAGAGCAGGACGATTTGGCTCTAATCGACAGCTTAGATTTAACTTCAAAAATGACAGGTTATGTTTACGCCGCGATTTTAAGAGTAGAGACAAAAAAACCCGCCGCTAAAAGATACCATAAAGATTATAAAAATATAGAAAAAGATCTTGAAAGTATCTGGCAGGCAAAATCAAAAGAACTTTGGGAAGATTATAAAAAAGAAAAAAAAGAAATTAACAGAAAAGAAACGCCTTTCCCGGGTAAAAAAAAGGTAAACCTTGAAATTTTTCATAAGGCCATATACCATCCGTTTATTAAGCCAAACCCCCCGCTGTTGGGCATGGTTCAAATTTCTATTTCTGACGAATTTATTCAAAACGCCGTAGAGAAAAATCGAAATACGCTTATTTATACCGGTCTGGCATTTTGGATTATCGGTATTTTAGGGGCGCTAATCTTGAGCCAGCTAATTGTAAAACCTATTAAAATTCTTTCAGAAGGGGCAAGAATAGTAGGCGAGGGAAATTTAGATTATAAAGTACCCATAAAAAGTAACGACGAAATAGGTATGCTGGGCAGACAGTTTAACCAGATGACAGACGGATTAAAACACGCCCAGGAAGCCGAGGCCGAACAGCTTGTGATTAACGAACAAATAAGACAGGCGCAGGAAATTCAAGAAGGCATGAATCCGCAGAATTTTTTAAGCAACTCTTCTTATCAGGTAAAGGGGTTTACAAGGGCGGCCAAAGGCGTAGGCGGAGATTATTTTGATTTTCAGGAATTAGGCGAAAACAAATTAGCCGTTCTTATTTCTGACGTTTCGGGAAAGTCAATTTCGGCGTCTTTGGTGATGGTTTTGATTAAAACGGTTGTTTCTACATACTTAAGACTTTTCAAATTTACGAGGGGAGATAAAATAATAACGGCAATAAACAAGGTCATGTGCGCAGAGGCCCATATTGATAAATTTGCGACTATCATGATGTGTCTTTACGACCCTCAAACAAGAGAGCTTGAATTTACAAACGGGGGTCACGGCCCCATCTTTGTTTATCGAGCCAAAAGAAAAGTTTGTACAATTTCAAAATTGTCCGGTTTGCCTATGGGCATTGACGAAGACAATGAATACGGTTTGGCAAAATTAACCTTAGAGCCCAACGATATGGTGATTTTTTATACGGATGGAATTAATGAAGCCAGAAATCCCCAAGAAGAAGAATTTGGAATGTCAAAACTTAAAGAAAAAGTTCTCGAATACGCAGAATTTAACGCCGAAGAAATCGTCAATAAGCTTGTCGCCGATTTAGACGAATTTGCCAAAGACGCTCCGCAGCATGACGATATGACGCTGGTTGTGTTGAAAGTATTGTAAATATTTTAATTAAATTTGAGCTTTATTTTAAGATACAGCGCGCCTGAAACAATTAGAAGCAGGGCCAAAACCGGCGCCAGACTCAAGTTCGGATGCAGCATGATTAAATCTTTATATGCCGCCGTCTGGTATCCCAAGCCCGATATTTTATCGGCAGATGAAAGGCCTAAAAATTCAAGAGCCGCCGCCGTTAAAAGACTCGTGGGAAAATAAATAAAAAATAAAAAAAGCATGTCTTTGCTTAAAAAAAGAGATAAATGTTCTTTTAAAATATGAAATCTGCCCGCGCCTGAAGATACGCTGACTTCAATAAATAAGAATCTGTTATATTCTTTCAGTCTGCCTAAAAGCCATTTTTGAGAAAACGCCCATTCTGAAATTCCTATAGCTAATATCATAGCCGCCTGACCCGCGCCCCATAAAAAACCGAAAGATAAGGCGAGCATTAATGAAGGTATCGTCATCAAAGCTTCAGAAAGCCTTGATACCGCGTCAAAAGTAATTTTTCTTCCCATGTATGCGGCGACAAAACCCGCAAGAGAAAGAAATGAGGCTAAAAGCCTGCCCGATACCGCCGTTATGATTGTCTGCCACGCTCCCCAGAATATCACAGAAATCATATTCTCTCCTAAAGGAGAACATCCTAAAATCGCCGATAAACTCAGGGAGCAGTAGGCTTCTTCAATGTTCTGCGCAGGATACGGCAAAAATATCGATAAAAAAAATATAATTAAAAGAAAAGAAATAATATATATCTTAGTTTTCATTTATCCGTTTGTTTGCGAGAATTTTGCAGTATAACGGTCAATGCCTTCTTGAACGGTTCCTACAAGAAATACCAAAACCGATACAAAAACCAAAATGCCCATAATTAAGTTTAAATCGTATTGCATCAGCGCTCTCAGTAAAAGTCTGCCGATTCCCGGAACAGAAAAAATGGTTTCGACAATGGCCGCGCCCGCCAGATATGAGGCAAAATCAAGCAGCCAGAAAGAAAGAAGAGGCAGAAGAATGTTTTTTAAAATAAAAATAAAATATATTTTAGCATTTGAAAATCCGTAGGCTTTCGCGGTCGTCACATATTGATTTTTCTTTTCGCGGCCCGTAAATTCGTCGGTAAAAAGAGCCAGCCTGCATCCGGCTTTCAGGCCTAAAGCGGCGGCCGGTAAAATATACCATCCGTTTAAAAGAGCTCCCCCCGGGGGCAGCCATGAAAGAAACAGAGAAAAAACCCATAGCAGAATAAGCGAAAGAATAAAAATAGGGTTAGCCAGAACAATATAATTTACGGCGACAATTGCCGTTCTATATTTTTCTTTCGCATGAGAAAATAAACCGAAGACAATACCGTAAATAAGAGCGAAAGCCGCGGCTAAAATCGCTAAAACAAAAGTATTTCTGAAAGATTCATTTATAAGCTTAAAAACCGGTTCGCCTTTTATCGTTTCGCCAAAGTCAAAGCGAATATATTTAGATATCATATCAATCGCCTGAAAAACTATATTTTTATCTGAGGCATATTTCTCGTCTAACTTTTGAATGTCTTTTTCTGACGCCCTTTGCCCCGTAATGATAGACGCCGCCGAACCCCCCCTTAAAGATTGCAGAGAAATTCCTATCAGAACCAGAGTGAAAATCAATAACAAAAAAGCGTAAAAACGCGAAAGCAGGTATCTCATAAGACTTTATTAAAAATATTACATATACTTAAAAGTTTTATTTGAAAAAAACTTGTCGCCTAACGGGCCCTTTGCAGAAGTATTTTATGGTTAAAAAGTATTTCTGGTTTGTTTTTGTAATTATTTTATCTGCCGCGTGCCATAATCATTTTTTAAAAAAAAATCATCTGCCGCTTAGCGAACAGAAAATAAAAACTCTTTTAAAAGAATTTATTACAGATAACCAAAACAGAGACAGCCTTAAGAAATCGCGATTTAATTTTTCTCTTGATTTTATGAAAGAGCCTATCGTAAATCAGAAAAAATACTATTCGCTTGGAATCTGGCGCATTGAACAAGAGAGCAATAAAATAAAAATATATCAATCGTATTCTTTTGCCGAAGAAATCACTTTTGTTCTCGAAATTTTTATCGTCGAAGAGAACGAAAATTTCTATGTTCAAAACTGGAAGATTTTAGATTTGTATCAATGATTAATTGTATCTTATAATTAATCATGTTTTGTCTTAAACAATTTTAATCTGTAAAAACCTTCTCTGTCTCTTTCGCTGAAATACTGTACAATAAATTTAATATCTTTTTTAATTTCAGGTATGATTTTTTCTTCTAGAACGCGAACGCGCCGCGTGGTTTTCGCGATTTCGTCGGCCAGTTTTTTCAATTTCTTTTCATGCGCTGTCATTTCAATTAGAAAATCAAGAATCGATTCAAAACAAAAGGCGGCCTCGTCTACCGATAAACAATGAAAACGATCGTCAAACCCTCTTTCAACAGGTTTTCGTTTTGCCGATTTTTCAGAAACCACGTTTTTAAAGGGAAGTCCCCATATTGAGTCGCGGCTGATGTTAACTTCAAGTTCTCTTTGCGAAGCCGTTTCAATGGAAGAGAGAACCTTTTCGCCTTCTTTGGCTTTGCATATCTTATATTCAAGAAGCGCTTTTTCGTATAAATTGCTTATTTCAGATCTTGACTTTATAAGAGGTTTTGCGCCGGCCATAAATTCTTTAATCAAGGCCTGCCGCCTTGCTTTTAAGATTGAAATACTGTTTTCAACAGATCCGATTTTATCTTTCAGTAAAAGAAGATTTGTTCTGGTAGGATTCATCGTTTTCTATGCGAGTTTAAATCTTTGAAGCAGCGCGTCGCTTAAATCAAGCGTTTCGTCAATACTTCTTCGTTTATCTTGCTGGTTAATAAATTCTTTCTCAAATGCGTCGGCAAAGTTCAACAGGTTTTGGTCTTCTTTTGACATTCCTTCTTTACCGACAATCGCCTCTAGCTTTCGAAGATCGCGTCCTTCGGCGTAATGTCGGTACAGCCGGTTTGAAATATTTCTATGATCGGCGCGCGTTCTGCCTTCGCCGATGCCTTTCTGCATGAGTCTTGACAGGCTTGGCAGTACGTCAATCGGCGGAAAGACGCCCGTATCGTGCATTTGGCGGCTTAAAACAATTTGACCTTCTGTAATATAACCCGTCAAATCGGGTATCGGATGCGTAATGTCGTCTTCAGGCATTGTTAATATGGGAAGAAGCGTAACCGAACCTTCCTGGTTTTGAATTCTGCCTGCCCTTTCATACAAGAAAGCAAGATCAGAGTACATATAACCGGGATATCCCCTTCTGCCGGGAAGTTCTTCGCGAGCCGTTGAAACCTCGCGCAAAGCGTCGCAGTAATTGGTCATATCGGTAATAATAGTAAGTACGTCCATTTTTTCGGTAAACGCTAAATATTCAGCCGCAGTAAGAGCCACTCGCGGAGCCAGCAGTCTTTCTATTACCGGCTCTTCGGCAAGATTTATAACGGCCATGTATTCGGTTTCAAGCTTATTTAATATATCCATATAAAATGAATATTCGTCGTAAGTAACGCCAAGCGCGGCAAAGATAACGGCAAATTTTTTATCCGATTGACTTAAACGCGCATGCTCAAGAATAAAGGCCGCGACTTCTCTTGAAGGCAGGCCGGCGCAAGAAAAGATGGGCAGCTTTTGCCCCTTAACCAGCGTATTCATTCCGTCTATTGCCGAAAGACCGGTTTCAATAAATTCAGAAGGGCGGGCCCTCGCCGCCGGGTTTATAGGGAAGCCGCTTATAGGCATTTTTTTTTCGCCGCGAAACATAGGAAGTAAGTCGCGCGGATAAAAAGAGCCGGTAAAAATTCGTCCGAGCATATCTTTTGACAGGGGAACCTCAAGAACAGAATCTGAAAATATAACGCGCGTATTTTTTATGTCAAGCCCGTGGGTATTGCCAAAAACCTGAAGCAAAACTATGTTGCCGTCTATTTCGAGCACCTCGGCGTCCAGTTTTTGCTCTAAAGGGCCTATTATTTTTACCATTTCGCCTATTTTCGCGCTGAAAACATTTTCAACAAAAATCAACTGACCGGCTATTGACGATATGGTTTTGTATGTGTGCCTGCTTAGTCTCATTATTGCAATACCGCCGCTTCTTTTATCTTTAGGTCATAGTCGTTTAAGATCTTTTCTATTATTTCGATTGTTTTATGGGGCCGGCATAACGCGTCTTCTGAGTAGGCGTTTTGGGCCAAAAATTCATTTCTTATTCTTTCTGCCGACTGCAAAAGAATCTTGTCGTTTTCTTGCATTCCGGCTTTGCCTACAATCTCGGCCACTTCGAGCAAAGATTCTTCTCTTTGTAAAATTTCAACGCATCTTTGTTTAAGAACGGGCCATTTAGGCGATATTTCAGAAATGAATTTCTCGGATATAATTTTTGAATAAAGAGAGTAGCTGTGAAACCAGTTAATCGCGGGAAAATGTCGTCTGTGGGCAAGAGAGGTATCAAGCATTAAAAAAACGCCCGTATTTCTTAAAAGAGTCTGGGTTACCGGCTCGGTGAAATCTCCTCCCGGGGGAGATACCGAAATAATCATGCTTAAAGATCCTTTTTTGCCCGAAGCCGTTTTGACCGCGCCCGCTCTTTCTAAGAAAGCCGAGAGTCTTGAAGCCAGATAGGTAGGATACCCTTCTTCGCCGGGCATTTCTTCTAATGAAGTAGAAATTTCTCTTAGGGCCTCGGCCCATCTTGAAATACTGTCGGCTAAAAGAAGAACGTCTAGGCCGTTATCGCGGTAATATTCGGCAATGGTAACGGCTGTGTAAATAGAAGCTTCGCGGGCGGCGACAGGCATATTCGACGTATTTACCACCAAGACTGTGCGTTTCATTAAAGATTCGCCGGTTCTCGGATCTTTTAACGACATAAATTCTTCAATGAGTTGGGCCATTTCGTTTCCTCTTTCTCCGCAGCCGGCGTAAACGACGATATCAACGTCGGCATACTTGGCTATCGTCTGCTCTAATATCGTCTTGCCCGTGCCAAAACCGCCGGGTATAATGGCCGCGCCTCCTTTTACGAGAGGAAATAAAAAATCTACAATTCTCTGCCCGGTAATAAGAGGCTCTTTCGCCGGCAGTTTTTCGACGACGGGCCGCGGCGTTCGAACCGGCAGCGTTTCATGGGGCATTATAGAAAAACCGTTTTCTAAAACAGCGATGGGTTCGTTTTCTTTTATTATCTTTTCTGAGATTTCAGTTATTTTGGATGTATTTTTTGAGTTATTTCTTATTTCAAAGCTGTAATCGTTTTCTTTTGCATGGCCCATTATTTCGCCGGGTTTTACGGTATCTCCTTTCTTTTTTATCGGGTAAAAAATAATTTCTGATTTTGTTTTCATGACATCATAAGCGGTCTTTTCTGTTCTTTTTATGAAAGCGCCGCTTTCTTCGGCGATTGTCGTCAAAGGTCTTTGCAGTCCGTCATACATTGCCGACAGCATACCCGGGCCCAGTTTTACCGAAAGGGGCTGCCCCAGACTTTCTACTTCGTCTCCGATTCCCAGACCGCTTGTTTCTTCATAAACCTGAATTACCGCGCCATTTTTTAAAAGGCGAACGGCTTCTCCGGTTATGCCCTTAACAAGAACTCTTTCATAAAGTTTTAAGCCCTGAAGATCTGTATGAACCGTGGGCCCCGAAACTTTTATTATTTTGCCTTTCATAACTCAAGCCTCACATGGTATCCTATAGCTTTACGAACCAATTTAGAGATATAATCTTCTTTTGATTTTTCGCTTTGCGCCGGCGCCGGCAGTATCACAATAACGCCGTCCCATTTTTCTTCGAGCTCGTTTATAATCTCTTCAACCTCGTCGTCAATAAGTCTTTCATCGACGGCGACAAAAGAATATTTATCTTCTTTTGATATTTTTCTTATAAGCTCTGAAATATTTTCTTTTGCGGCAGAAAAATGACTTATGCCGGCTAAGCGAAAGCCAAAAGCGCTTTCTTCGGGGGTTATTACGACAGACTCTTTCATACAATAAGGCGTTTTCTTAAAAAATCGGTATCTTCTTTTCGACTAAATAAAAGAAGAGAGGTGTTTACGGTTTCTACCTGCAAAAGAACAATATAATAAACAATGAAGGCTGTTTGGGTATGGCGGCTAATCATTCTTCGCAAAACTTTTAAGATTTCTGATATGATAATATTTTCTATGGCATCGAAAGAAAATCGTTTTCTGCCAGAAATAAAAATCTTAGAAAATATCTTTTCTAAGTCTTTTTCGTCTTCTGATAAACCGGCTTTTGAAAATGCGTCGGCTGAAATTGCGCCGCCGTTAAAAAAGACCTCGGGTTTTTCGTTCCACCGAAACTTTTTATAAAGAGAAATTAAATTTTTTTCGTCAATCTGCATTTTGAAATATTGTCTGATGACCGGATCTTTTATTTTCAACGACTGAAAAAATCCGTTAAAAATTTCATGTTCGGGAATTCTTAAATTATTATCTTTCATATACCGCGCGAGACCCGAGAATTCTTTAGATTCAAGAACAAGACTGTTTTCTAAAAGCTGCATTAAATTCAAAATTGAACTTTCTTCAATGATTTTCTTTTTAACGGCTTTATGAATTAAACTGTATTCTAAAATTTCTTTTATCGCCTTGTTTGCCTCTTGTTGTTCATTTATTATCGCTTTATGACGAAGGCAGGCGATAACGCGCGTTATTTCGCGGTATAAAAATACGGGATGAAAAATGCGTCTTAAGGTTTTGTTCATCTGAGAATAAAGCCAAAACATTTCTTTATCATAAAATGTATCTTGAATATTTTTTGTTTTTATCTTTGTCGATTCGTCTTTTATAAGCTTGGCCGACGATTCGGGCGTTTCAAAAATAAGCTCCCATTTTGTTATAAAACGTCCCTTGCGTCCCTTGAGTCTTGCGGTTAAATACTCTGTGGGATATTCAGTCTCGGGAAACTTTTCAAGAAACGGTATTTTTTGTAACTCTTTCATATATTTGCTTTAATACTTCGCGAAAAATATTATCTTTGGCCGTTTGAAACCGCGTTTCTAAGGTATTTTCAGCTTCAAACAATCCGTTTTCTGCGACGGCTCTTATTCCTTCTGAGATGGCGCTGTCTTGATGTATAACCGCCGAAGAAAATAATTTAGCGGCTTTTTCGGCGTCTTTTTTATTTACATAGACGTCGTCATAATTAGTCTTAGGCAGTTCGGCGGCTAGTTTATCAAAGACGTCTTTTGAGTCTTTAACAAATTTCTCAAGAGCTTGGGGCATTAATCGAAAAATTCTCTCTTCAAGAGCTTTTTCTGCTTTAAGAATTTTTTCTTTTGCCTTGAGTTTCTCAAGACTAAGATTGATTTTTCTTAAAGTCTTCATCTCATTTTCAAGCTCTTCTGCCTTTGTTGACTCTAAACGGCTAAGCTCTTTTTCAAAGTCTTCTTTTTTTTCTTGAATTGTCTTTTCGGCGGCTCTTTTTATTTCTTCTATTTTCTTAAGCTCTTCTTCTCTAAGACTTTCGGTAAGCTTAATATGACCCAAACTCAGCCTCCAAAAAGAATCATTACGGCAACGACAAAACCAAGTATCACCATCGTTTCGGGAATAGCGACCAAAATGATGACGGTTCCCGATAGTTCAGGTTTTTCGCTTAGACTTCCCGCCCCGGCCGAGCCTATTCTTGACTGCGCCCATGCCGTCGCTAAGGCCGGAATTCCTATCGCTAAAGCCGCCGCGAAAGCTGTTAAAATATTTTCCATATGTTTCTCTCCTTTGTTTTATATGTTTTATACATAGTCATTATTCTTTTTTTAACGGGTCAAACTTTTTTCCCCCTGATTCTATAAATTTACTAAAAAATTCTACATAATGCAGCCTTAAAGCGTGAATTGCGGGCGAAAAAACGCCTAAAATAAGATTTAATAGATGCAAAATAAACGCGCCTAATACGCCTAGAGCGACATTGCCCGCAAGGCCAGACATTTTATTTGCCGTATATGCCAATAAAACCGAAGCCAAACCTATTGCCATAATACGTACGTATGAAATTATATTGCCTATATTTTTTATAAATTCTAAAGGAGCCAAGATACCGCCCGTTATTATAAGCAGAAATGAAAAGATTAAAATAAAAACGACAATTGTTTTTTGAGGCAAATTCGGATAAACTCCCGATAAAGACAACGCAAGAAAGGCCAGCGCCGATAAAATTCCCAGGCTGAATATCTTCGCTAAAATTTCATGACGATTTCTTCTTTTAATATCCGCAACAAGGCCTAAAATTGTTCCTAAAAATATATGCACAAACCCAAGAGAAACAGAAAAAATCATCATAGGCAGAACCTCAAGACGGCGGTCAATCAGTATCGGTTTCAAATGAAAATAGATATGTCCGATATCGCCGAACAGTTCGCCGTATAAAAATCCGAATATTATCGTATAAATTGACGAATACATCAGTATCTTTGCTAAATCGCATATAAATTTTCTTTCTTTATATTTATAAATCGTAAACAACGAAATAAGAAAAATTATCAACCCGTAACCGACATCGCCTAAAATAAGGCCGAATAAAAGAGGAAAAAAAATAGCAAGAAACGGAGTAGGGTCATAAGAATAATAAGAAGGCAAAGGCAGCAATTTTGTGAATATCTCAAAGGGCTTAATCGGCTTTGGATTTTTTAATATAACGGGAATTTTTTCAATATCTTCTTTTAGTATAGAGAGCTCTTCTAAGACGACTTTTCCGTTATATTTTTCTTCAAGTTCTTTTCTGGTTTGAGAAATAGATTTTGAGCTCATCCATCCGAAAATAAAAAAACACATGCGCGATCGATAAATAGAAAAATATGCGCGTATAGCCGAAAGCTTTTCGCGAATCCATTCATGATAATGCGAATAAAGAGACGCCCACCGGTCGGTAAAATTCTGCATTTCAAGATTTATGTTTTTTATTTCTTTTTCAATTTCAGAAATTCGTCGCTTTGCCGGTTCTAGTTTTTCTTTCAAAGGAAGTTTTTCAATCAGAGCCGGAAATTTATATTCGGGAATTTTTCCGCCGCTTAGAATTTTTCGAACGGGCTCGGCTTTTTCTTTTAAAACTAAAATAAGGCCGATAATATTTCCGTTTTTTGGCTTGCTTATAAAAAGTTCATAAAATCCGTTCGCTGTTTTATCAAGAAGCTCTCTTAGCTCTTTTTCATATATTAAATCTTTAAGAGTAATGCCGATGTACTCAAAATTTTCGGTTTCTTTTTTATTTTGCATCAAGACAAGCATTTCTTCAATGATAAGAATATGCTTTTGCAATTCTTTGTTTTCATCGATAAGAAAGTTTTTTGCGCTTGTATTTTCGCGGCATATCGCAAGGTGACGCTCTAATAATTTGCTTAAAGAATGCAGGGCCCCTTCAGGATTTAGATATCTTTCATGATACTTTGCCTTAGGCAGCAAGCTCAGCAATTCTTCGAGTTTCGTTTTTTGTTTTTCTAAAAAAAGTCTTTTGGCGAAATTCTCTTCGCTTTCTGACTGTCCGATTTTTTTTATTTCTTTTCTGTTATTTATGAAAGTAACGTCGTTTTTTTCAAGTTGAATATTTTCTTTTTTAATCAGATAAAACAATACGTCGTCAAGAAGGCTCGATGGCCCGATAATCTCAACTTTGGACATTTTAAGTATCATAATTATTCCGGAATTAATTGTTTTATGGGGCCGTCTAAAAATTGCAGAATTTCGTCGTCGCTAACCGATAATAACTTTTTTGAATATTCTTCGGCTTCGCTTCTAATCTTATCGCAGTCAATATTTATTTGTTTTATTATATTTTCTTTTTTTTCTTCAATATTTTTTTCAATAACCTTTATATTTTCTTCTCTTGAATCTTCGATTTTTTTTAATTCTCTTTGAATATATTCGCTTGCCCTGCTTTTTTCTTTTTCTATGTTTGCGTATATTTGATTTTCAACAGCTTCGATTTCTTGTATAATTTCATTTGCCATTATTTATATAATAATAAACCGTCTCATGGTATCAATAAAAATATTTTTTAGATTGGGGGTTACGAGCGATTAATTTTCTGAATTTTCTATATAATCAAAATAAGCTTGAAAATATGAAAAATTTTTTATTTTCTGTTAGCCACAGGTTTAAACCTGTGGCTAACAGAAAAACTCACGTTATCAAAATAGCAGGAAAAAATTAAAAATCAGCGGAATATTTTTAATTCTTCGGGTTATCTTAATCATATGAAGAGAAAACCTGAAACAATTAGGTTAGCCGCGGTTTTTTCTTGATTTAAAAATCTGATTTTTTATTGGTGTTCGATCTTAAACAAGTTTAAAATCTGTACCCGCAAATTGAATATTATCAGCGTTGTCGCATCTAGGCGGGCTTACGGCATGAACGCCGCCGCATTTAGGGCATGTATCAACAAAAGTTTTTAGAGTAAATGACTCGCCGCATCCCTGGCATTTTGTTTCAAGACCGCCGTTTGGCACCGGCGAATCGGCAACCGCCCCGCCATGAGCCTGCATTACAAATTGTACCAGTTCGCGCCCTTCAGAAAAAGGACCTCCCGATTCGTCTCCGCATGTTCCGCAACTTCCCATAATTCATTCTCCTTAAAGATAGGTGTTTATAATAGCTATCTTAATTAAAAAACATATGTTGTAAAGCTATTTTCAGGCGAGATTAAAATTTGCCGCCGCTGCCGCCCCCATAGGCGGGTGTACTGTTGCGATTTGCGGGCGCCGCTGTGAGCGCTATAAGTTATTAAAATATAATTTACTTTATATCTATAAAATAATAAGCTTCTTGTAGAATTAAATTTTTTAAAGACAGTAAATGTATTATGAACCTTATCGAAAAAATATCTGAATATCCCCTTCATTTATTGTTCCCTGAAATATGCTCTAACTGCGGTAAAGATTTTACGGCGCATCATTTGCCTCTTTGCTCTTTTTGTTTAGAAGAAAAAAACGAAACCGACGAAAAATTAAGATGCGATATCTGCGGCGAGATAAAATACAATGACAGCTGCTCTGTATGCGCAAGCAGAAAAATATTTTTCAAAAAAGGATTTTTCTTCTGGCCCTATGAAAGTGTCGAAAAGAAATTATTCATGATGGCGAAATTTGAAAACAGAAAGAAAGCTTTGCGCTTTTTAAATCAAAAAGCGTTAGAACTTTATGATAAGGTTATTACAGAGAAAAACATGGTTATATTGGGGCTTCCTTCGTCGAATAATTTTCTAAAGAGCATGACGATTTCAATCGCAAAAGAAAAAGATATTGAAATTTATTTTCCTTTTAGTATGCAGAAAAAAAAACAAAGCAAAACTCTTCACGCTAAAGATCGTTTTCTGTTATTAAAAGACAGCCTTACGCTAAATAAAGAAAGCCTGCCCATAAATAAAAAAACAAAATACCTGTTATTTGACGACGTCTGGACAACCGGAGCCACTTTAAATACAACGGCAAAAGTTCTTCATGAAGCCGGCGTTCCAATTAAGAATATTTTTACGGCTGCTTTTTTCAGAAGAGACAAGACGCAGTTTGACATATAAATTACTGTTTTCTAAAATCGCCCTTGCGGGGTTTGTATTCTTCGCCCAATGATTCGAGAATGCTTAAATAAGAATTGTACCTGAACTCTTTTATTTTACCCGCGATAACCGCCTCTTTAACGCCGCAACCGGGCTCTTTAAGATGAATGCAATTGTCATAGCGGCAGTTGTATTTTCTAAACTCAATAAATCCGCCGCCGATTTCGCGCGGCGTTTTATGTGCCAGCCCGAATTCTCTGATGCCCGGCACGTCGATAACTTCAACGCCGTTTTTTAATTTATACAATACGGGATTTGTCGTGGTATGTTTGCCTTTGGCCGAAGTGCCGATATCGCCTGTCACCTGTATTTTTTCTTCGGCCAAAAGGTTTAAGAATGTGCTTTTGCCTACGCCTGACAATCCGTTTAATATATATAGATTTTCTGTTAAAAAACTCATAAGCTTTTCTGAGATTATTTCTTTTTTAAAAGTTTCATAAAAAACCGCATACCCTAAATTCTCATACTCTTCGCAGAATCTTAATATTTTATTATATTTTTCAGAAAGTTCAGCCGATGTCTTTTTTTGCATGAGATCCGTTTTGTTAAGTATTAAAACGGCCCTTAGATTTTCGTTTTCGGTTTCAACCAGAACCCTGTCGACAAAACCCGGGTTAAACGACGGCTCTTCAACCGATGTTATTATGACTACGGCGTCAAGGTTTGCGCCTAGTGTTTGCAGTCTAGAAAAAGAGGCTCTTTGAAAAATATTTTTTCTGGGTTTTAGTTCTGTAATATAGGCTTCAATGCCTTTTTCGTCGGCTTTATCGGGTTTTTGAATCACGACATGATCGCCAATGGCCAGCATATGCTGCGCCTTAAGTTCGGCAAATTTGCTTTCTTTTCGGGCCCCAAGGCGCAGCTTGCCTCTTGGCTTTGCCCGCAAAGTAGTGTCTGAATTTTCAACTCTTACCCAGAAGTAAGCGCCAAAAATTCCTACGATTTTTGCAGAGAAGTTCACAGACCCTGAAAAATTGCGTCAAAAAAAGAATTGCCAGACGCGGCTGGCAAAGGAGTATCTTTTGCCGAGAAAACGGCTCTTTCAGGATGCGGCATAAGGCCTATGACATTTTGATTTTTCGATATAATGCCCGCGATATCGTCTTTTGAACCGTTAGGGTTGTTTTTGTATTTAAAAATAATCTGGTTATTGTCTTTCAGTTCTTTGAGCAGATCTACATCGGCAAGATAATTTCCTTCAGAGTGAGAAACGGGCAGCGAATAATCTTCGGGAATTTTATCTTTAAATAACCCCATGGGAACAAGAGCCTCCCAGCGGGCTATATGTTTTAAGTTTTTATTTCGAATGAGTGCCCCGGGTAAAAATCGCGCCTCGGTTAAGATTTGAAATCCGTTGCAGATACCCACTATTTTTTTGTCTTTTTTTTCGGCCTCTTTCAAAGAATTTACGCTTAAAGACCTTGAAGCCATCGCGCCGCTTCTTAAATAATCGCCGTAAGAAAATCCGCCCGGCAAGAAATAAATATCGTGATTAACGTTAAAACTTTTTGTGTGCCACAATAATTCGGTTTCAAAATTATAAACTTCTCTTAAAACCAGATCTAGGTCTTTATCGCAGTTGCTTCCGGGAAAAACAAGAATACCGGCTTTCATGACTTTACGCTTTGCCCGTAATTTGAATTTCGCAGACTTCCATAACGGGGTTATAAAGCAGCTCTTCGGCGATCTTTTCAAGTTTTTGACGGGCCATATCTTCGCTTTCTGCCTGAAGCGTTACTTCAATATGTTTGCCCACTCTGATAAGATCGACGTCTTCATGTCCGGTTTCTTTTAAAGACAGCATGACCGCCTGGCCCTGCGGCTCTAAAACCGATTTTTTAAATCTGACGGTAACTATTCCTTCGTAATGCATAAAACAATCTCTTCAATTTCTTTGTATTTTTTCCCCGATTTTTCAATGATATCTTCAGGCAGAGGCGGCGGGGGCGGATTTTTGTTCCAGTCAAGAGTCTCAAGATAATCTCTGATAATCTGCTTGTCAAAACTCGGCGGATTTTCTCCCGTTTTTACGGCGTTTTCATATTCGTCGATCTTAAAAAACCGGCTTGAATCGGGAGTAAAAATTTCGTCTATCAATATAATTTTATTATCAAGAATTCCGAATTCAAGTTTTGTATCGGCAAGTAAAATTCCGTTTTTATATAATTTTTCGTAAACCGTATTGTACGCTTTTATGCTGAGATCTTTTAATTTGCCGGCCAATTCATCGCCCAGTTTATCGCGCATATAGTCAAACGAGACATTTTCGTCATGGCCCTTGTCGACTTTCGTGGCGGGAGTAAAAATAGGTTCAGGCAGCCTGCCCCCTTTTGATAAACCCGACGGAAGTTTCTCGCCGCATACAGTACCTGATTTTTCGTATTCTTTGTATCCGCTGCCGAGTAAAAATCCGCGAACGACGCATTCAAAATCAATGCGCTCTGCCTTTTTTACCAGAACGCTTCTTTCGGCAAATAGTTCAGGATACTTGTTAAACGGTTCAGGAAATTTATTAAAATCTGTCTCTAATATATGATTATCAAATTCTGATAAAAGATGAAACCAATGGTTTGAAATTCTTGTTAAAATTTTGCCCCTGTCGGGAATGCCCTCGTTAAAAACAACGTCAAAGGCCGATATTCTGTCGGTAGCCACAAGAAGCATTGAATTATCAAGATGATAAATATCGCGAACCTTGCCGGTGTAATCTGGTTTTTTTTCGGGAATGAATATTTGAGTCGCCGCTTTCATATTAGGGATTATTTTTGATTTATTTACTGCGTGACAAGACTAATAATAAAAAATAGGAACGCCTGTAGGCCGAATTCTGTATCTGCAAACGCAGACGGCAGCCATTTATCTTGTCTTTACGTTATACCGTAAAAATCTTTGCTTTCTACCCGTTTCGCCGCCCGACAGGGCACAGGGACATTTGCGAAACTGCTTGAAATTGCTCTTTAAGGGGGCTTGCCATGCCGTCTCTTTCTCAAGAAACGCGGTGAGCTCTTACCTCGCCATTTCACCCTTACCCTTCGACAGGCTCAGGGCAGGCCCTGAACATACAAAAGGCGGTATATTTTCTGCGGCGCTTTCCATGGCCTTGCGGCCTCCAGATTTCTCTGGCCTTATTGTCCCAAAGAGTTCGGACCTTCCTCGCTCGTCATAAAATGACGCCGCGCGGCTGCCCGGCGTTCCTGTAGTAAAATAGAATCAATTAATGGGTCAGTCAAGCGTTTTTATGCGACAATTATTAAAATGAATTATTAATTAGTTATTAGGAGATTGAAATTTTATACTAATTTTTAATAGAATCTAAAAAAAACATATTTTTTTGTTGAAAGAATGAATATTTTTTCGTCATACAAATCGGGATAAAATAAATAAACCCATTTCAAGCATTTTAATTGTGGGGAGAGCTATTTAACCTGATTTCTGCATAATACAGATGTCGGTTTCAATAATATTCATGAAAAGCGCAGGCCTGATTTGCGGTTTATTCATCGCGAGTTTATTTCTATTTTTATTGAATTGCGACTTAAAAAACGACGCTATTCAGTATACTGATTCAAAAAACAATAAGGTTGAGCTGTTTACAGTTGAAAAAGGCAAAGGACGCCCAATTGTTTTTATTCACGGCAATTCTTTTGACCATTCGATTTGGCGCAAACAGTTTGAATCAAAACTGTCTGAAAAATACCGTTTAATCGCCTATGACCTAAGGGGGCATGGCCGTTCAATAAAATATAAAAATAAAGATAAAGTAAGCAGCCAATATTCGGTTAAACTGCACGCTGAAGATTTGGAACAAATCTTAAAATACTACAACCTTTCAGAGCCAATAGTAGTCGGATGGTCCCTCGGCGGCAATATCATTTTGCATTATTTAGCAAATAATAAGAATTCTAAAATCGGTAAAGCGGTAATTTTTGGCGCGACTCCGTCATTTGGCCTTTCGGGCGATAAGAATTATCCAGGAAGCGCGCCGTCTGAAAAAATGAAGTATATCTTAAATGAGTTTCTTTTAAAGAAAAACGCGTCTGATGAAGCTATAATAAAGTTTGTAAAAGAGGCTTTAAGTAAAAATTCTGACGACGACGAGTTATCTGTTTCTGAAATAAAGAGGTGGGCCGAAGTCGTTTCAAATACCGACGGATTTGCGCGTCTTGGCATAACCGACGGTTTACCGCAAATTTCGAAAGATCTTGCCGATAGAAAACTTGATATGAGCGACGAAGAGTTTTTTTCATATAATATAATACAGGTTGAACTGCTTGATAAAATTGCCGCCATTAAAACGCCGGTAAAAATTATATTATCAGAAAATGACATGTTTTCTGTCGATCAAATTCAATATTCGCAAAAACTAAACCCTAAAATGTTTTCGGCCTCAAAACCCTATAAAGCGGGACATGCGGTATTTTATAATTCGCCCGATATTTTTTATGAAGAATTAACAAGGTTTATAGAAAATTGATAACGCTATTTTGACTATATGTTTTTAGCCAGATGGATTAATTTTTATAAAGCTTTGATAGTAAAAATTATTATTGCTTTTTCTTTTTTTTTAGTATTTTCTTCTCAGTTAAAGGCTTCTGTTGACAAGATTGATATAAATAAAGATTTTAAATATAAGAATCTGGCTGAAAATATCGAATACTATATCGATGAAACAAATACGCTTGATATCTTAAAAATAGAATCTCTTTCAGAAGAGAAATGGCAAAAACCCCAAAAAGAAAGACTCGCTTTTGGCGCGAATCAGAATACATTCTGGTTTCGCCTTTTTTTAATAAAAGACGTTATAGATTTAAAGCGTCTGGTTCTAGAGATTGATTATCCTTCGTTAAAAGAAGTCGTTTTTTACAAAAAAAACAATAAAGGAGAATTTGAAAGTTTTCATCAGGGCTCTAATTATGTTGATTTAGAGCGAGATATAAGTTTATCGCCAAGTCTTCAGTTAAGCGAAAATGAAGAATATTCTGACTTTTTGTACATCCGCATTCGTTCAAGCCGATCTTCTGTTTTCGCGCCGACTTATTTGTGGCAGTATAATGAGTACCTGTCGCATTTAACCCTGCAAAATGTAATACTGGGAATTTATTACGGCATATTTATTTTTCTGTTTTTTTATAATTCATTTTTAGGTTTGTCTTTTAAAGACAGAAATTATTTTTATTATGTTATTTATAATTTAAGTCTTATGATGAACGCCTTGAATATATCGGGGCACATGAGATATTTGCTTTTAGACGATACCTATGATATTTGGCAAAATTACAGCGCGTTTCTTTTGGCCCTGAACATG
>Ga0224501_10000629_pt1 | contig 27465 bp, 30 predicted proteins | sample SF_Oct11_sed_USG_4_FD_169105 | JGI IMG/M metagenome (GOLD analysis project Ga0224501, IMG submission 169105) | Sediment microbial communities from San Francisco Bay, California, United States - SF_Oct11_sed_USGS_8_1 | ecosystem: Environmental > Aquatic > Marine > Sediment | place: USA... | reverse complement strand
AATATCTTGGCCAAGAGTACAGCACGTTTCATTCGCCAGATGAAACAAAATGGTTTATTGAAAAAGCCAACAAGGTATTTACGACAGGCGAGTCAATCCAGCATGAACATAAAAGTCTCAAGGATGGTAGATATTACTTCCTCACGTTGAGTCCTGTTAAAAAATCAGATGGAACAATAATAGCTGTAACCGTTATTTCAAAAGACATCACCGAGATCAAGCACATGGAGGAAAAGCTGCAAGCCTTGTCACTTACTGATGAACTCACGGGTATTTACAATAGGCGAGGATTCTTTACGTTAGTTGATAAGCTGTTAAAGATATCCAAGCGGCAGAAGAAGGGGATGTTCATGCTTTATGTCGACCTGGATGATCTAAAAGTGATTAATGATACCTTTGGTCACCAAGAAGGGGACTTAGCGCTAATCGATACTACCACCATACTCAAGGAAAATTATCGAGAGTCTGATATCATTGCTCGCATTGGTGGAGATGAATTTGTGGTTATTCCAGTAGGAATTGATGGGGATAGTGTCGAGATAATCATTGCTCGTCTGCAAAACGCCGTTGAGGTTCATAACTCTAAGAATATCCGCCGCTACAAGCTGTCATTAAGTGCTGGGATAGCGTACTACAACCCTGAACACCCCTGCTCTATTGATGAACTACTGATTCAGGGTGACAAGTCGATGTACGAGCAAAAAAGGTATAAATATAAGTCTTAGCTCACATATCCTTACTTTTTACCAGTAATCATCAATCTTCAGACCTACTTAAAAGTGAAGACTTGTAGGTGGAGCAAATACTCTAAATAAAAATATGGTGTTGTCACTAAGATGTCGAAGATTTCATAATTTATAAAAATGGGGGAATAATCAGATTTCAGTCATTACAAGGACAATCCTCTGAAGTTAAAGCAGGTATTTTTTTATCTACATAATCACTCTTATTTCTTGTGATGATACAATAACCTTAAACTTTAAGCCTCACTTCATCGAGGTCTACATTTTTCTGGGTCAGCTTTTTAATATCCTTCGGTCTGAATATACCTTTCTCTGTAATTATCGCAGTGACATACTTATGAGGGGTTACGTCAAAGGCAATGTTTCTTACCTTTACACCATCAGGTGCAATCTGGCATTTGCCGAATATATGGGTAACCTCTTCAGGGCCTCTCTCTTCTATGGGAATGTATTTTCCTGAAGATATCGAAAAATCAATACTGCTGATAGGTGCAGCAACATAAAAAGGAATCTTGTGCTCTTTGCATAGGACAGCTACTGTATAGGTTCCAATCTTATTTGCCACATCGCCGTTTCGTGCTGTTCTGTCAGTACCGACAATGACGAGGTCAATCTCGCCCATATTCATCAGAGCACCCGCAGTGTTGTCAGTAATGAGGGTAACCGGTATCCCTTTCTGCATAAGCTCCCATGCAGTAAGTCTTGCACCCTGGAGTACAGGTCTTGTCTCGTCAACAATAACTTCAAAATTCTTGCCCTGCTCCCTTGCAACAAACATTGGTGCAGTTGCTGTACCGTATCCGCCTGTTGCGAGTGCTCCAGCATTGCAGTGAGTAAGGATAGTATTCCCATCTTTTATGAGTTCTGCACCCCATTTACCGATTGCCTTATTGACTTCAATGTCTTCCTCAAGTATTTTCTTTGCTTCATCAATAAGGAGTTCTTTTAACCTATTCACCGATTCACCACGTCTCTCTCTCAGGAATTTTCTTATTTTTTCTACAGCCCACCGTATATTTACAGCTGTAGGTCTTGTTGAAAGCATTTCATCAACTATGGGCTCAAGCCCTTTCTTGAATTCCTTGAGATTGTTTGCCTTTATATCCTGTGCTCCGAGGGCTAAACCCATTGCTGCTGCAATACCTATGGCGGGAGCTCCTCTTATCCAGAGTTTCTTTATTCCTTCTGCAACCTGTCTGTAATCCGTACACTCAACAAAGGTTACCTCAAAAGGCAACTTTGACTGGTCAAGGATGATTACCTTTCCGTCTTTCCATTCTATTGCATTCACCATATCAAACTTTCAAGGGAACTAACGTGGCTATTACAAAGAATATTGCAAGGACAGCAATTGCAGATACCGTCCCCCACGATATAACATTATAGCTCCATGGATTTACATAATCTCCCATGATCTTTCTATTATTGACAAGAGAGAGTGCATAAATCAGGACAAAAGGGAGGAGCAGTCCGTTAAGCACAGATGACAGCACCATGAGTAACACAAGCGGAGCACCCGGTATAAGTATTAAAAGCGAAGCAGTAACTATCATGAAGGTATATATCCACATAAATTGTGGCGCCTCTTTAAAGGTTTTGTTCACTCCTCTTTCCCATCCCATAGCTTCACAAATGTAATATGAAGTTGCAAGGGGAACAATAATTGCTCCTAAAAGGGATGCATTGGCAAGACTGATCGCAAATATTAAGAAAGCATAGTTTCCTGCGAGAGGTTTAAGGGCGAGTGCAGCCTCTGATGCCTCATTTATCCTTATACCCTGTGGAAAGAGGGTTGTTGCACAGGTGACAATTATGAAAAATGCTATAATGTTCGTAATACCGCAACCAATAAATACATCGAGCCTGGATGCTTTATACTCCTCTTTACGTATCCCTTTTTCAGCAATTGATGATTGTAAATAAAACTGCATCCAGGGGGTAATTGTTGTTCCAATGATCGCAATACTTAACACAATAAATTCAGAGTTCCATTTTATTTGCGGAATAATGGTGCTCTTAAAGACTTCAGCCCAGTTTGGCTTTGCCATGACACCTGAAAGGACATATCCAAAATACAGAAGACATGCGACAAGCAGAATTCGCTCAACAAACTTGTAACTCCCTTTTATGACTATCATCCAGATAACTGACGCGCCCAGGGGAACCATGAGATATTTGCTGAATCCGAGTATTTCCATGCTCGCAGCCCATCCTGCGAAATTTGCCACTGTTGTACCAAAGTTGGCGATGAAGAGGATGGTCATCATGAAGAAAGTTGATCTGACACCGTAATTCTCTCTTATAAGATCAGAGAGTCCTTTACCTGTTACCGCACCCATTCTTGCAACCATTTCCTGTACTACCACAAGGGCAACAGTAGTCGGAATAAGTGTCCATAAGAGTGCATATCCGAACCGGGCACCTGCTACAGAGTAAGTGGTAATACCGCTTGCATCGTTATCAACGTTTGCGGTTATTATCCCTGGCCCCATTATAGAGAGAAATATGATAATCCTTCTCCAGAGGCTCACACCTTCCTCCTCTTGCGTTTTGCTGCCGGTGGCAGGATTCTGTCAAGAACATCGTCAATGGTAACAATACCAAGCATAAACCCTTCAGTGTCAACGACAGGGAGGGCCACAAGGTTGTACTTTGATATAATCTCAGCAACCTCATTTTCATCAGTATCTGGGGTAACCGTTTTGAGTTTAGTCTCCATAATATCTGAGAGTTTTGTATCCAGGGGTGCGAGAAGGAGTTCTCTCAGAGAGATGACGCCAAGAAGTTTTTCATCGATATCTACAATATAGAGATAATAAACCGTCTCTACTTCCTCTGCGTCTTTTCTGAATTTCTCTATTGCCTCCCTGACCGTGATTTCTGGTGAGTATGCGATAAATTCATTTGTCATTACTCCACCAGCGGTATCATCTTCGTGACTCATGAGCTCCTGAATATCTTCAGCTTCTTCCTTCTCGATACTCTCGAGTATCTCCTTTGCCTTATCTACCGGGAGGTCACTCAGGACATCTGCAGCCTCATCAGGAGGCATCTCTTCTAAAATATCTGCTGCTTTATCCGGTTCCATCTCACTTATAATCTCTACCTGTGTCTCTGGTTGCAGTTCTGAAAGGGCTTCAGCAGCAGTTTCAACGTCGAGCCCTTTGAAAAATGATGCACCTTCTTTATGTGAGACCTGACTTATTATCTCTGCAATATCTGCAGGGTGCAATTCTGACACCATCTGTCTGGGGACAGTAAGCGATATCGTTGTCAGTTTTGGTTCAAGCGGTTGTATATAATTCCAGCTAATGAGATTATACGAGAGGTGTTTTTTAAATAATTTCATCAGATCCTCTCCACCTCTTTCAACCCCGAGCCTTCGCAAAATGCCTCTCATTCCTACATCAACTGCGATAAGAACAGCCTCTGTGTTAAGGCCTTCAAGTTTTACATCATTTACCCTGACAACTTTCACACCATTTGCATCAACTATCTGCTTATCGAGAATATCCCTTACTAACAGGAGGTCCTCCTCATTAAATTCATAGGGCTGGAGCACTTCGCTGTAAACATTTGCAGAGATTATTCTCTTATTAAATATGTTCAGGTCTGACCAGGGGAGTCTTAACATTCCCTTTTTCCGCTCAATAATCAGGGCAGACACTTTTGGAAGTGGTTCACCCTTTATAATCACAAGGTCTTTTACCCTGCCAAGTTCTTCACCTTTTGGGTCAAGCACAGGCTTTTTTAATATTTCACTTGCAAAAAGTTCTCCAAAAAAAGGCATACCTTGCCTCCATTCTCACTACTTTCCTGGGTATTAATGATTAGAAAGTATAGCTCACTGGTTTTAATTTCAGCAACATGAAATTAAGCTTTTGTGAGTATAAGTGAATAAAAAAAAAGGGGGTCATGCTCAAGCATGACCCCCTTTACAATTTATTACTAATGAATTATCTCATAGTTCTTTTTTCTGCTATCTGAATTCTTATCGTTGCCCTTTCAAGAGATGCTTCTGCCCTGGAAAAATCGATCTCCTCTGCTTTTTTGAGTCTTTCTTCAGCTCGCTTCATCGCAGCTTTAGCCCTTTCCACGTCAATGGCTTCAGCTTTCTCTGCACTATCTGCCAGAACGACAACCTTATCAGGCCCTATCTCTGCAAATCCTCTATTAATAAAAACATACCCCGCTTCATTACCCTTCTTATAGGAGAGCATCCCTATTTTCAGGCCTGTAAGAAACGGTGCATGCCCGGGTAATACCCCGAAATCACCCTCGCTTCCGGCAGCTGCAAATTCATCCACATCATCTTCAAAGATAAGACCATATGGTGTAACGATTTGAAGTCTTAATTTATTCTCCATTAATTTACTCCCCTACGTAACTTTTTATACTTGCCTGCTCCAGCCGAGTTTTTTAGCCTTCTCTTCAGCCTCTTCTATTGGACCTATCATATAGAATGCCTGTTCAGGCATGTCATCATACTTTCCTTCTATTATCGCCTTAAAACCTTTTATCGTATCTTCGATCTTGACATACTTGCCAGGAGTTCCGGTAAAGGTCTCTGCAACATAGAAGGGCTGGCTCAAGAATCTCTGGAGCTTTCTTGCCCTTGCAACGACGATCTTATCATCTTCTGAAAGTTCCTCTATACCGAGGATAGCGATGATGTCCTGAAGCTCTTTATATCTCTGAAGTGTAGACTGAACTCCTCTTGCAACAGAATAGTGTTCCTCTCCGAGGATCTTCGGATCGAGGAGTCTCGAGAAAGAATCAAGAGGGTCAACACCAGGATAGATACCAAGCTCAACAATTTGTCTTGAAAGAACGACGGTTCCATCCAGATGCGTAAATGTTGCCACAATAGCAGGGTCTGTAAGGTCATCAGCAGGAACGTATATAGCCTGCATTGCGGTAACGGAACCTTTATTGGTAGTTGTAATCCTCTCCTGGAGAGTGCCCATATCTGTTCCCAAGGTCGGCTGATAGCCAACTGCTGAGGGCATCCTTCCAAGGAGGGCTGAAACCTCTGCGCCTGCAAGGGTATACCTGAAGATGTTATCTATGAAGATAAGGACATCCTGACCCGCATCCCTGAAGGATTCTGCTACGGTAAGGGCGCTCAGACCAACCCTTGCTCTTATTCCAGGTGTTTCATTCATCTGACCATAGATGAGTGCAACATTGGGAAGGACGCCTGAGTGCTTCATTTCAAGATAGAGGTCATTGCCTTCCCTCGACCTTTCACCAACACCTGCAAAGACAGAGACACCGCCGTGCTTCAGCGCTATATTATGGATCATCTCCATGATGATAACGGTCTTACCAACACCTGCGCCTCCAAACATCCCCATCTTTCCGCCCTTCACAAAGGGGACAATGAGGTCAAAGACCTTAACGCCTGTCTCAAACTGCTCTGCTGTTGCTACCTGTTCGGTAAAATCTGGCGCTGGTCTATGGATAGGCCACCATTCAGCTCCCTCTACCGGGCCCATCTCATCAATAGGCTCACCCAGGACGTTGATTAACCTTCCGAGGGCAGGTTTACCAACAGGAACTGTTATTGGCTGACCTGTATCCACCACCTTCATGCCTCTTACAAGACCTTCTGTCGCACCCATTGCGAGTGTCCTCACTTTATTCTCCCCCAAATGGGCAACTGTCTCGAGTGTGAGGTGAATTTCCGGAATCCCTTTTGAAGGGTCTCCCGGTTCGTCTATTTTCAATGCATCAAGGATAGCAGGCAACTGGGTTTCAAACTCCACATCAACCACAACACTAATTACCTGTGAAACCTTTCCTATATTCATAATAAGTACCCCCTGTAGTTATTGTTTATACACTTCATTTCTTACCCTTTATTATTTGACTTTCAGAGCTTCAACACCACCAACGATATCCATCAGGTCTTTTGTGATAATTGCCTGTCTCACCTTATTCGCAATAAGTGTTACCTTTTGAATAAGGTCTTCACAGTTTTTCGATGCATTTTCCATAGCAGTCATCCTTGCAGCCTCTTCAGCAGCACTGGATTCAAGAAGTGCCCGATATACCTGTATTTCAATATACTTTGGTAAAAGCATTTCAAAGAGCACCTCAACAGGAGGTTCGTAGAGGAAATCAGCAGTAATAGGGCCAACTTCTGACTGGCCTTCTTCTGATTCGAGTTTTCCGAGAGGAAGGAGTCTTATTATAGAGACCTTCTGAAGAAGTAATGACTTGAATTCATTGTATATAAGAACCACCTCGTCTACTGTCTCGTTTACGTAAGTTGTTATAAGGTCCTGTGCAATCTCCTGCGCACTTGCATAGGTTATCCTTCCGGAGAGTCCGATCCATATCTTCCTCGGAGGCATATTTCTCCTCCGGAAATAATCACGTGCTTTTCTTCCTACAACATTCAGGCTTATTTCTATGCCCTCTTTTTTCAAAGATTCAATATAATTCCCTGCTGCTCTCAAAATATTCGTATTAAAAGCTCCACAGAGACCTTTATCACTGGTGATCACGAGAACTTCAACTGTCTTCCTCCCCCTCACGGAAAGGAGCGGGTGGAGTTGCCTCTCTGCAACACTTGCAAGGTCAGAAAGGACTGAGCTCATGCTTATCGCATAGGGTCTGAAATTCAGCATTCGGTCCTGAACCCTCCTCAGCTTTGCAGCAGCTACCATCTTCATCGCCTTCGTGATCTTCTTCGTGCTCTGAATTGACTTTATTTTTTTCCTTAAATCTCTTAAAGTCGCCATCTATCCTCCAAGCCAGTTATTAGTTGTCAGTTGTGAGTCTGAAAACTGAAAACTGACTACTGAAAACTTTATTTATGGTTGAAATGTCTTTTTAAAAGTCGTAATCGCCTCGGTAATCTTGTTTCTCAAATCGTCATCTAAAGCCATCTTCGCCATTAACTCTTTCTTCAGATCTTGCTTCTCTGCCCTAATATATCTGAGGAACCCTTCCTCAAAGGCTTTAAGTGCTTCAACAGGCACATCATCGAGAAAGCCCTGTGTCCCTGCAAAGATAAGCATTATCTGATCATCCACAGACATGGGCACACACTCGTCCTGCTTCAAGAGTTCAATCATTCTTCTCCCTCTCTCAAGCTGTAACCTGGTTGCTTTGTCAAGGTCAGAGGCGAATTGTGCAAATGCAGCAAGTTCTCTATACTGGGCAAGGTCGAGCCTGAGCATTCCAGCGACCTGTTTCATCGCCTTACTCTGGGCAGCGCCTCCGACACGGCTGACTGAAAGACCAACGTTAATTGCTGGTCTCACGCCACCATAAAAGAGTTCTGACTCAAGGAATATCTGACCGTCAGTAATGGAGATAACATTTGTTGGAACATATCCTGATATATCTCCAGCCTGGGTTTCAATTACTGGAATAGCGGTTAGTGAACCGCCTCCCTCCTTATCTGACAACTTGCATGCCCTCTCAAGGAGTCTTGAATGAAGGTAGAATACATCTCCCGGGTATGCCTCACGGGCTGGTGGACGCCTCAGCAGCAGTGAGAGCTGCCTGTAGGCATAGGCCTGCTTCGTAAGATCATCATAAGCAATAAAGGCATCCTTACCCTTGTCCCTGAAATATTCGCCCATCGAACAGGCCACATAAGGAGCAATATATTGCAGTGGTGCTGGCTCACTCGCTGACGCTACAACGACTATGGAGTGTTCCATGGCACCGTATTTCTCAAGGGTATTGACTAAACGCACAACAGCCGGTCTCCTCTGTCCGACCGAACAATAGATACAGATCACATCTCCACCTTTCTGATTGATAATCGTATCAACCAGGATAGAGGACTTTCCAATCTGCCGGTCACCAATGACAAGCTCCCTCTGCCCCCTCCCAATAGGAATCATAGAATCTATTGCCTTAATACCTGTCTGTAGAGGTTTATTCACAGGCTGTCTCTTTATGATACCTGGTGCGACGACCTCCACCTTTCTTGTTTCTGTAGTATGAATAGGACCTTTTCCATCTATAGGTCTTCCTATGGCATCTACTACCCTGCCTATCAGAGCGTCGCCGGCAGGGATTTCCATGATTTTTCCTGTACGCTTGACGATGTCGCCTTCTTTCACAAGCTTGTCCTCACCAAAAAGAACGGCACCAACTGCGTCTTCCTCAAGGTTAAGCACCATACCCACAACATTATTCGGAAATTCGAGGAGTTCGGAAGACATCGCATTATCCAACCCATATACCTTCGCAACACCATCGCCGACATATGTGGTCACTCCGATTTCACTTACATCAACCTTTTTCTCAAAATCCGTTATCTGCTTTCTTAAAAGCTCACTTATTTCTGCTGTCTTGATTCCTTCAATAGCCATAAAATCACCCCTTTATAAGCTCATCTTTTAAAAGCCTTAACTGGCCTTTTACACTGGTATCATACATAGTGCTTCCCACCTTGACGAGAACCCCGCCAAGGAGAGAAGGGTCAATCACATACTCTATGTCAACAGACTTGTCTATCAGTTTCTCCAGAGATGACCTAAGCCTGTTATCGTAATCTTTGCCTACCTCAATCGGTGTCATCACCACTGCCTTTGCCCTTTTCTTCTTTTCAAGATAGAGGCTTATTGCTATCCTGATAATCTCTGAAAGCTGGAGAATGAGCATAATTTCAGACAGGTGAACAACAAATTTTACTATGTTATCAGAAAGCTTTAACTTTGCTGCAATCTGTTTTATAACCGCTTCTCTCTCCTCTAAGGAAAACTGAGGATTCGCAAGCAGGTTTTTAAATTCTTCAGTTGTGACCATAAGATCATTTATCATTTGGAGCTCACGAAGAGCCTGAGGTGCATTTTCGATGCCGACGGTATCAAGTAATGCCTTCGCGTATCTCTTTGCCTCCTTCACTCTTATCACTTACTTCCCCCTATCTTTGCAATGGATTCTCCGAGAAGTTTTTCTTGCTCCTCTTTTGTCAACTTTTCTTTAAGCTTTTTCTCTGCGAGTTCTATCGCGATCTCAACTGCCTCTGCCTTAATCGCCTCTTTTGCATGCTTGAGTTCATACTCTATATTTGCTTTTGCCTGCTCTAATATCTTCTCTCTGAGTTTGTCGCTCTGCTCTATAAGCCTTTTCTGCTCATCTTCGCCAGTGGCTCTGGATGCAGAGAGAATTTTTTCTATCTCTGTATCTTTTGTCTTAAGCCTTTCCTCTACCTCCTGAAGTGCTTTCTGTGCAAGCTCTTTTGCCTCCCGAGCCTCTTTAAGGGTTTTCTCTATCATTTCTGTTCTCTGTCTCAAAAATGCCATGAACGGTTTTTTCGCAAAAATATAAAGCAATGCGACTATAATTCCGAAATTAATAATCTTCCAGAAGTAATCTTTCCACCAGGGAGTGTGAGCTTCTTCTGCTCCGCCACTCACCGCAAAGGCGATAGATGCAAATGTAAAATTCAAAATACAGAATATAAATAAAGTGAGAAATTTTTTACTTTTAACGTTGTCCGCAATAACGGATGAACTTTGAACTTTTTTCATACCTTTACCAACTTTCTTACAATTTCGTCGGAGAACTTATCAACCTCAGCCCTCAAGGCTTTCCTCGCCCTTTCTGCCTCAGACCTGAGATCCGCCTTGGCTTTTTCGAGTAATTCTGATGCCTCGGCATCAGCTTTTGTAACAACATCTCTCTGTTTTTGAAGACCCTCAGCCCTGAATGTGTCAAAGATTTCTTTTGCCCTGTTTCTCGCTTCAGCGAATGATTTATTCAAATTAGTGATGCTCTCTTCTCTTCTATTTGCTATATTCTTCGCGTCATCGAGGGAGCCCTTCACGGTATCTTCTCGTTCTTTGAAGAGGTTTAAAAGAGGTTTAAAAAGAATCTTATTTAAAATAACTATCAATATAAAGAAGTTTACAACAAGAACAAGAAAGGTCCAATTAATATCTAACATGTTACACCTTCTCCTGGGGCAGTTTAAAAAAGCATTGGAAGCATATCACAGCATAAAAAAATTTGTCAAGAGATTTTATTAATAAAAAAAGTTTTTTTAATAAATTTTAATTTTAGGCACTTATTGGCAGGTGGTGATGAGTGCAGCTTCTTGTGGTACAATACGCTTGTGTTCTCAGAAAAACTCAAGATTTTAAAAGAAAACAGGCTATTCAGGGAAATAAAAGATCGAGAATCTCCACAGGGTCCGAGAATAAAATTTGCCGGTAAGGAGTATCTGAACTTCTCATCTAATGATTACCTTGGTCTTGCAACCCATCCTTCTATAATTGATAAGGTAAAAAGATCTCTGGATGATTATGGGTATGGCTCTGCTGCTTCCAGACTTCTCAGTGGAGGGAGCATTCTCCACAAAGAGCTTGAAGACAAAATTGCAAAATTTAAAGACACAGATGCCGCCCTTATTTTCAATTCAGGTTATGCTGCAAATACAGGCATTATACCCATAATCACAGATGAGCAGACTGCACTATTCAGTGATGAACTTAACCATGCAAGCATCATTGATGGATGCAGGATGAGTAAAGCAGAGGTACTGATATACAGACATAAGGATTTGTCTTATCTCGAAGAACTCATAAGAAAAAAGATTGCAAAGAGAAAAGTTGTGATCACAGATACAATATTTAGCATGAATGGAGACATTTCTCCTTTAAATGATATTTATGGAATATGTAAGAAAAATAATGCACTACTCTATTTAGATGATGCACATGGCACAGGCGTACTTGGGAATGGCAAAGGCGCACTTTCACATTTCAATATTCATCCTGAGCCGTGGATTATTCAAATGGGAACACTTTCAAAGGCAATTGGTTCTGTTGGTGCATTTGTTGCAGGGAGTTCTGATGTTATTGAGTGGATATTAAATAACGCAAGAAGCTTTGTATTTTCTACAGCCCTTCCCTCATGCGTTATCGCAGCATCTACAGCTGCATTGGAAATAATAGAAAAAGATTCTGACTTAATAAAAAAACTCTGGGAAAACAGAAAAAAAATAGTTCAGGGCATTAAAGATATTGGATATGACATCATGGGAAGTGAGTCACCTATTATACCGATAAGGACAGGTACTGTGGAAAATACCCTGCGAATATCACAATATTTATATGATAAAAGGATTTACGCACCAGCGATAAGACCACCAACGGTAAAAGAACCAAGGATAAGAATAACAGTGACCGCTTCCCATACTAACGAAGATATTGAAAGACTCATCAATGTACTCAAAGATATGCGGGCATCAAAGTAGGCTTCTTATGGGACGTTGCAATATATACATTGTACCGAAATAAACAATAACCAAGCACTGATAACCAAAATTGGAATTTGGTCATTGGAATTTATTTGATGTTTGGGATTTGATTATTGGATTTTTAAATCTGGAGGATTTTTGCAAAAAGGTTTCTTTATAACTGGCACTGATACAGGTGTTGGGAAAACAATAATTACTGCGGCATTAATAAAAGCCATCAAACATCTCGGGTTAAAGGCATGCGCGATGAAGCCGATTGAGACGGGATGCCTGAAATCAAAGGTCAAAGTTCAAAGTTTAAACTTCAAAGACAAAGATGAAGTATTACTACCGTCTGACGGAATATTTTTGAAAGAAATAGCAGGCATGGATGATTCCATAGATTTCATTGTTCCGATTCGCTTTAAAAATCCCCTTGCTCCTTTGCCCGCATCTGAGAGAGAAGGGATTTATGTTGATTTTGAAAAAATAAAAAAAGCTTATAGGTACCTTTCAAAAAAATATGACGCTGTTGTGGTTGAAGGAATCGGTGGGTTATTCGTGCCAATTACAAGAGATTACTTTGTCCTTGACCTCGCAAAAGACTTTGGACTGCCACTCATAGTTGTCTCAAGGCCAGGTCTTGGCACAATCAACCACACGATGCTTACTATTAATTATGCGATAAAAGAAGGTCTTCATGTTGCAGGGATAATTATTAACTATAGCCATAAGTCTAAAGGCACACTTGCTGAAGATACTAATCCAGAGGTCATTAAACAGATCAGCCCTATTCCGATTATAGGGATTTTCCCTTATCTTGAGAATTTAGAAAACGATACCATCGAAAAGGCAGCAAAAAACCTTGATATCGAGATAATCAAGAAATATCTCGAAATCTGTTTTCTAAATTAGTCTTGAATCACCCAGGACCTTCCTCAGCTTTTCTTTATTCACAGAAGACATCTCGCAGAGAGGGAGTCTGAATTCCTCCTGAATTTTGCCCATTATTGCAAGTGCTGTCTTTGCAGGTATTGGATTTGTCTCTATGAACATCGCTGCATTGAGAGGCTCAAGTTTATAATGGATTGCCCTTGCTTTATCATGCTGTCCCTTCATCCACAAGGAACACATCTGTGAAACATCTTTCGGAGCAACATTTGCTGTAACAGAAATTACACCTTTACCGCCTAATGCAAGGAGAGGGAGTGTGGTAAAGTCATCTCCCGAGACAACAGTTATCCTGTCTCCGCAAAGCCTTATAACCTCACTCACCTGTTTCATATCGCCTGTCGCTTCTTTTATCGCAACAATATTTTTAATCTCTGCAAGACGGGCAACAGTTGGTGGAAGCATGTTCACCGCAGTTCTTCCTGGTACATTATAGAGAACTATAGGTATATCAACTGCCTCTGCAACTGCCTTGTAGTGCCTGTAGAGACCTTCCTGTGTGGGCTTGTTATAGTACGGTGTAACAAGCAGGGCTGCATCTGCACCTGATTTTTTAGCCTCTTTTGTGATCATTATCGTCTCATCAGTCGCATTTGCACCTGTCCCTGCAATCACAGGAATCCTTTTATTCACCGTTTTTACCGTCAAATCAATGACCCTGTAATGCTCTTTATAATCGAGGGTTGCAGCTTCACCTGTTGTGCCACATGGCACTATAGCATTCGTTCCCTGAGCTATATGCCATTCTATTAAATCGCCAAGGGCCTTCTCATCAACCTTCCCCTTTTTAAAGGGTGTCACAATCGCTACTATTGATCCCTTAAACATAGTTTCCTCCTTTTTGTGAAACATACTATATATTTAAATGTTAACAATACCTTCAAAAACCTCTACAGCAGGACCTGTCATATAAACGTGGTTATCCTCTGCCCACCCTATAAAAAGATCCCCACCAACGAGGTGAATTGTTACTTTCTTTCCCGTAAGACCTTTGATGTTTGATGCCACTGCTGCAGCCGAAGCACCGGTCCCGCAGGCCATGGTCTCACCCGATCCCCTTTCCCAAACCTTCATATTTATCTCTGCTGTATTAAGGACATCTATGAATTCTACATTTGTCCTTTTAGGGAATATGGGATGATTTTCTATCATTGGTCCATAGTATGCTACCGGGAAATTTGAGACATCGTCAACCACAATAATTGCATGTGGATTCCCCATAGAGACACAGGTGATATTGAATACCCTGTCGTCAATTTGCAGCGGATAATCTATAACCGCTGATGGGTGATGGGTGATGGGTGACGAGATGCTCACATTGACAGGTATTTTCTCCGGTTCAAAAATTGGCTCTCCCATATCAACTTTCACCATATCGCCTGCCCTTTCAGGCCTGATAATACCAGCGAGGGTTTCAATATCAAGAAAATTCTTATTTGAAAGGTTTCTGTCCCATATATATTTTGCAATGCATCGTATCCCATTCCCACACATCTCTACTTCACTGCCATCTGCATTGAAAATCCTCATTTTAAAGTCTGCGATATTTGAGGAATAAAGAAGCAGGAACTGGTCAGCACCAACTCCAAAGCGCCTATGGCAAAGGCTTTTTGAAAGCTCTGACAGGTTATCAAGTTTTGTGTGCCTGCAGTCAATAAGAATAAAGTCATTACCGAGGCCGTGCATCTTTGTGAAGTGTATATTCATTTTAAAAACGGCGGGGTTCTATCATTTCTTATAAGGTCACTGTATGTTTCACGTTTCCTTATTAAAGAATGTTTTCTCCCTTTAACCATGACCTCCGCGGGTCTTGGACGGCTGTTATAATTTGAACTCATAGAAAATCCGTACGCACCAGCCCCCATGACAGCGAAATATTCCCCCTGTTTTACACCTTCAATTTCCCTATCCTTTGCAAGAAAATCGCTCGACTCACATATCGGGCCAACAACGTCAACAAAAACTTTTCTTCTCTTTCTTCTGGTAACAGGAATTATATGGTGATATGCATCATAAAGTGACGGTCTTATCAGGTCATTCATCCCTGCATCCACAATTATGAATTGCCTATCCTCACCTTCTTTCAGATAAAGTGTCTTTGTGATAAGTATGCCTGCATTGCCAACTATGGATCTACCCGGCTCCATTATTAATGTAACCTGTCTGTTTTTGAGGAGAGGAATGAGATTTTTTGCGAGGTCTTTCGGAACAGGAGGCTCCTCATTTCTATAAGAAATACCAAGTCCGCCTCCAACATCAAGATATTCTATCTTCACTCCATAAGCAATAAGTTTATCCATAAGAATAAGTATTCTCTTTAAGGCATCAACAAATGGAGAGACTTTTGTGATCTGAGAACCTATATGCTTGTGAATTCCGATAACATTAATATTCTTAAGTTTCGATGCAATCCGGTAATTTTCCAGAGCGTCATCTATCGGTATGCCAAATTTATGTTTTTTTAACCCTGTTGCGATGTAAGGATGTGTCTCAGGATCAATGTCAGGATTAATTCTTAATGCAACCGGAGCCTTCATTTTAATTATTCCAGCAACTCTGTCAATCTCTCTGAGCTCATTTTCAGACTCCACAATGAACATAAGTATTTTCGACTTCAGCGCAAATAGTATTTCTTCTTCTGTCTTCCCAACACCGGCGTACACTATCTTTTTCGCTGGAATGCCTGCCTTCAAAGCAGTGTACAGTTCACCACCAGAGACGATATCAGCACCGCCACCATTTTTCCCAAATAATCTAAGGATCGAACTGTTTGAGTTAGCCTTGATCGCAAAACAGATTATGTGAGGGTAGCCATTAAAGGCATCGGTATACGCCCTGAAGTGTCTTAAAAGAGTATTGTAACTATAGATATAAAGTGGCGTGCCATATTTCTCTGCGAGTGCCATAACAGATAAATCTTCGGCAAATAATTCACTGCCACGGTATTGAAACAGATGCATTAAAGTCTCCTTGTGCTGATTGTTCTTGATTTTGGTCTATTTTAAACATTTTTTCTTTTTATCTCAAGGGATAAGAGGGTATCGGAAGAACAATACATGGGAAAGGCTGTCTCATATTTTTTATAATCGACAAGATTATTAATATGGCAATCGTAAGTAACTTATGAATTAAAAGTTTATTTGTCTACGCTCAAAGGTTTTACTTTTAGGTGTCGTATAAAAATTCTTCATCAGCCTTTCCTATATCAATTTTTAAGAAATAAGTGTGTTTGGATTTAATTTTCTCAGATATGTTACATTTTTATATTGTGGGAAAGAACATTGCAGAGAAGATATTTGAAACACATAAGGTTTACGGTAGGATAAAAACAGATACCCCTGTTGGGTTAAGAGTTGACCATGTATACACTCAGGATGCAACAGGGACAATGGCATGGCTTCAGTTTGAGGCCATAGGACTTGACAGAGTAAAGGTACCGCTCGCTGTATCATATGTTGATCACAATATGATTCAATCAAATTATATGAATGCTGATGACCATCTCTTCCTTCAGACCGCTGCAGCAAAATTTGGCGCATATTTCTCAAAGCCCGGTAATGGTATCTCCCATCAGATACACCTCGAACGATTCGTTGCTCCCGGTAAAATTGCCCTCGGTACAGACAGCCATACCCCTACAGGTGGAGGCATCGGTATGATCGCAATAGGAGTCGGCGGACTTGATGCTGCAACTGTTATGGCAGGTGCTCCTTTTGAACTCAACATGCCTCAAATCCTTCTTATAAAACTCTTTGGCAAATTGAAAAGGCCATGGGTTACCGCAATGGATGTGATACTGGAGATTTTACGAAGGCTCACGGTCAGAGGAGGGATTGGGAAAATTCTTGAATATGGCGGCAATGGTGTAAGAGACTTAAATGTAACAGAAAGAGCTACAATCACAAACATGGGCGCAGAGCTTGGTGCAACAACTTCACTGTTCCCGAGTGATGAAAGGACAAGACATTTCTTAAAAGCACAGGGGAGAGAATCTGACTGGATCGAGCTTCAGGCTGATGAAGATGCCCAGTATGACAGTATTGTTGAGATAGACCTTAATTCTATTGAACCCATGATTGCCAGACCACATAGCCCTGATAACGGTATACCCATAAAAGAACTCTCTGGTACAAAAATAGATCAGGTCTGTATAGGAAGTTGTACAAATTCATCGTACCAGATCATGAAGTCGGTTGCCTCATTATTGAGAAGCAATTCTGTTGCAAGGAACGTGAATCTTTTGATAAATCCGGGTTCAAAACAGGTATTTGAGATGCTCTCACGCGAGAGACTCATCACAGACATGATTTCAGCAGGTGCAAGGATACTTGAATGTTCGTGTGGTCCGTGTATCGGGATGGGTGGTTCACCCGGTACCGGACAGGTATCTATCAGATCATATAACAGAAACTTTAAAGGACGGAGCGGAAATAAAGATGCCTTTGTCTATCTCGCAAGCCCAGTCTCTTGTGCTGTATTTGCTCTCAAGGGTGAAATCACAGATCCCCGCGACTCAGGATTCAGTATTGAGAATCCTGATGAACCATCAACGTATCCTATAAACGACAATATGATCATTCCTCCGGTAAAAGATCCGAGTGATATTAAGATTATTAAAGGGCCAAATATAAAAGAAGTGCCATTAAAAGAGCCGCTCCCTGAAAAAATTGAGGCAGAAGTGCTTATAAAGCTCGAAGATAATATCACCACAGATGACATAATGCCTGCAGGCTCTTCGATATTACCATTACGGTCAAACATACCTGCATTATCAGAATTTGTATTTTCCAATCTTGATACTACATTCAGCAAACGTGCAAAGGAAGCAAAGTCAAAGGGTGGGGGAATTATCGTCGGAGGTGAGAATTATGGACAGGGATCATCAAGGGAACACGCAGCAATTGCACCGATGTACCTTGGACTGCATGCAGTAATTGCAAAGTCCTTCGCACGTATTCACAGGTCCAATTTGATAAACTTCGGGATCCTCCCGCTTTGTTTCTCAAAGTCTGAAGACCATGACAAAATCGAGAAGGGTGACAGACTCCTATTCAAAGATTTAGAAGAATCATTAACAGGAAATCAAACTTACACTGTATATAACCTGACAAAGAATTATTCTTTTGAGGTATTTTCAAATCTCAATGCCAGGGAAAAAGAAATCATTCTCAACGGCGGACTCCTGCCACACACGAAGAAACGCTTCCACGTTATTTGACAAGAAAACTATCGAACAGGTAAATTAAAAGACAATTTTGGGCCGCTAGCTCAGTTGGTAGAGCACCGCCCTTTTAAGGCGGGAGTCGTTGGTTCGAATCCAACGCGGCTCACCAGTACGTCCCCATCGTCTAGCCCGGCTTAGGACATCGCCCTTTCAAGGCGGTAACACGGGTTCAAATCCCGTTGGGGACGCCATAAAAATTTTTAATGAATACGGTCATCGTTCTCCTTGGACCCACTGGTGTAGGAAAGACTGGTGTCTCAATCCTGCTTGCCAAAGTACTCAATACAGAGATAATCAGTGCAGACTCCATGCAGATTTATAGATATATGGACATCGGAACTGCCAAGCCAACTCCTGGAGAAAGGGCTGAAGTCACCCATCACATGATTGATATCGTTGAGCCCTATGAGGCGTTCAGTACGGGGAAATATATTGAAGCGATAATGCCCATCATCGAAAGCATCCATAGAAAAGGAAAGATTCCCATTGTAGTTGGTGGCACCGGCCTATATATCAAGGCAATGACAAGGGGCATTTTCAGCGGTCCATCTGCTGACTGGACGTTGAGAAAAGAACTCTCTTCAATGGAAGAGGAAGAAAAAGGTTTTCTGTACAATTATTTAAAAGTGCTTGATCCCGCTACTGCGGAAAAAATAACACCAAATGATACTCGCAGGATTATAAGGGCATTAGAGGTTTGCATGAAAAGCAATACGTGCATGTCAGAAATGCAGAATAAATTCACCAAGCCACTCCCCTATGAATTTATAAAGATAGGTCTTCAAAGAGAAAGAAAAGAGCTTTACAGGATGATAGAAACCCGTGTTGATGAAATGATTGTTAGAGGCATTGTGCAGGAAGTGAAAAATATCCTTGAGATGAATCCTGACAGAACGCCTATGCAGGCAATCGGATACAAAGAAATCGCAATGTATCTTCATGGTGAGATTACCTTAGATGAAGCCATAAGGCTGATAAAGAGAGGAACAAAAAGATATGCGAAGAGACAATTCACATGGTTCAATAAAGAAGAAAGCATCCACTGGATAGATAGTACAGGTATTCATGATAATACCGTTATCCTCAGTCTTATCCTCGATGTCCTTTCTCACATCAAGTTGCATTAGGCTTGCAATATTAAAAAAAATACTTTAAGTTAAAATAAAAAGGAGAAGAATCATGACCACTACACCAAGGATACAAAACCTTCAGGATAACTATCTCAATATACTCCGGAAGGATAAGACTCCTGTAGTTGTCTACCTTACTAATGGAGTAAGGTTAAAGGGAATAATAAAAGGGTTTGATAGCTTTGTAATTCTATTAAAAGAAACTACCCATTGTCTTATTTACAAGCATGCCGTATCAACAATAGTACCTGAAAAGGACGTAGACATCAGATTTGAAGAGCAGCAATAACCTTAGAAATCCAATCCCTACTGTGGACATTATAATCGAATATAACGGAGGTGTAATTCTGATAAAGAGAAAGAATCCGCCTGAAGGATGGGCATTGCCCGGAGGTTTTGTAGACTATGGAGAGAGCCTCGAATCTGCTGCGGTTCGGGAAGCAAAAGAGGAGACAGGACTTGATATTAAACTACTCAGACAACTTCATACCTATTCTGATCCAAAAAGAGACCCAAGGCATCACACGATCACCACAGTTTATATCGCAAAGGCTAGAGGTAGTGCCGTCGCAGGAGATGATGCGAAAGAAATCGGAATATTTCATAAAGACAATCTGCCCGAGCAGATAGCCTTTGATCATAGAGTTATCCTTAATGATTATTTTAGTGGAGGTGTCAAGTAGATGCTCAAAGTACTGAGAACACATGCAAAGTATTTCTACTTCCTTTTTTTCATTGTTATTCTTTCCTTTATTTTCTGGGGTGTGGGTACAGTAGATCAAACAGGTGATGCTGGAATTGTTGCAGAGGTTGGGAAATACAAAATAACATCTGAGGAATACTGGAAGATTTACGAGAATGTACTACGTTTTTATCGAGATGTATATAAAGATAAATTTGATGATGAGATGGAAAAGAAGATGAAACTGAGAGAAAAGGTTCTTGATACAATAATAAACGACAAGGTGCTTCTCATTGCGGCAAAGGATGCAGGGATTCAGATCAGTGACGATGAACTCCATGAAGCAATAACACAGGAACCTGCGTTCATGCGAAACGGGGTGTTTGACAACAATGTGTACCTCAACAGGCTCAGACTCAACAGGATTACTGTCGAGGCATATGAAAGTTTAAAGCGTCAGGAACTCACCACCAGCAAAATAAGGCGGTTAATAGAGTTGTCTGTTGACATTACAGATATGGGCCCTGATGTGAAAGAAGTATCCGGTGATGAGCGGACTGCAAAGATGCTCAGACAGGTTATGCTCAATGACAGGAAAGAAAAGGCGATAAGGTCTTATATTGAGGGTCTGAAAAAACATATAAAGATTAAGATCAATACTCAGGTTATCTTAGGATAAATACTGTAAGATATCCTGTGGCGTGAGTGCTTGAAAAACCTTAAATTTTTATAGTAGCATTAACTAACCCGAGCCGAAGTGGTGGAACCTGGTAGACACGCACGTTTGAGGGGCGTGTGGGGAAACCCATGCGGGTTCAAATCCCGCCTTCGGCACCATCTTTCCCCAATAACTTAATGTATCTTCATTCTTCTGCAAAACAATATCAAAAAAAGAAGTATCAGGACTTCTCCGAAAGCAAACAGATACCAGTTATAGGAATCAGGAATATAATGTGCGACAATTTCCTGAAAATCAGGATCTGCTCTTAACGTCCGGAAACGGGAGATAAAGCCGCGCTGAATAATTATTCTGGAGAAATTCCATACAAAAGTAATAAAAATAACAAGAGCACCAGCAATCAATAACATCCATTCACGTAAACTTATCCTTACCAGATATCCTTTTTGTTGAAAATGAAGAATGCATCCTGCAATGAGTATCATCGTTACAGAACAGATAATCGGTGCAAAGACAGGTCCGACCCATGCCACAGGGATAAGGAAGAGAATATCCCATGTGAACAATGAGGGAGGCCAGTTCAGAAGAATCTTTAACCATACATAATAGAAAATATCCCAGATACCGAAGCTGAAAAGAAAGAATGAGAGTCTTTCAGGGAAATTCCTGCCAGCAATTACACCTAAGGAAAAAAGCATAACCATTGTTGCAATTTCCCGTAAGTACTCAATGAAAAGTGTTTCAATAGCTATGAGTGTCAAAGGAAATGCAAACCCTTCAGGGTAGTACAACTCTCTCAGGTACACCACTACTGCTGCCTCAAGAAAGCCCATTGCTATACCAAAGATGGTGAGGAAAACAATACGGGAACCTAATGTATTTTCTTTTTTTCTTTTTTCATTCATCTTATCAACAACCTGGAAATTATATTTTCAATAAGAATTAACATTGCGGTTAGGGAAACAGGGGGAATAGGCTCGGGAGTTAATCCTGATTATTTTTTCTTCTCTTTTTAGCCATTTCTCTATGATATTCTTCAAGCTCCTCTTTCAGTTTTTTCGCCTCTTCAATAATATTTCTCAATCTTTTATTAAGAGAATCACCACTTGAGCGAGCTTTTATTCCTCGTGCAACCTCATCTATTCTTTCATCGTACTTACGCCTGTACATTCCTATTTTTTCAAATTCCCTCAGAAATATACTCAGCAGTTCCCATGCAGTTCCTCTATCACATCGAAAAGCTATCTTAAGGGCAAGCACATGTATTTTCACAAAATCAATAAACCTGTTCAGCTCTTCCTTATCTTCATTAATACCTTTAATAACTTCCTTGGCTATCTGTTCGGTGGTCTTCAAGAAACTCACCTCCCTTTATTTTCATATTAACATAACTATATTACCAAGAAAAAACGATTGTAATTTCATAATCATTAATCTCGGACCTTTTCGAAACTGCTCCTATCCTGGTGGCCAGTGCATATGCCTTCCACCGAGTACATGAAAATGTATGTGATACACCGACTGTCCGCTTTCAGGATTACAATTGGTTACCACTCTGAATCCTCTTTGTGCGATACCTTTATCGTTCGCAATTTTATTTGCAATTTTCACTATATGAGCGACAAGATTATTATCTTCCTCTTTCAGGTCAAGGATTGTTGAAATATGTTTTTTAGGTATGATAAGGATATGTACAGGCGCCTGCGGATTAATGTCCTCAAAGGCTACGACATGCTCATCTTCAAATATAATTTTTGCAGGTAGTTTTTTCTCAGCAATATTGCAGAATATGCAACCCATAAAAACCTCCAGAATTGTATTTATGAAAAAAAATTACATTATTTTAAATCATAATAAGATAACAAAAAAAGGACACTCAGGTGTCCCGCTCTTTCGTTTTTGAAAAATTGACATTGTTTACAATTTTTAAACAGACAGATGTTGAGCAGGTCCCGATGAATCGGGACCTGCAAGTTTCGCTCAGAGTTTTACCACATTTGCTGCTTTCGGCCCTTTTGGACCATCAACAACTTCAAAGCTCACTGCCTGGCCTTCAGCCAATGACTTAAAACCATTGCCCTGAATTGCAGTATAGTGAACAAAAACATCTCCGCCGTCTTCTTTGGTAATGAATCCAAAACCCTTGGACTCATTAAACCACTTAACGGTCCCCTTTACCATCCTGCTGCACCTCCTTAATAAAAAATCGAAGATTACGGAACTATGCCATAAAAAAAGCCGCAAGTCCAAAGTCTTTGCGGCTTAGTACAACAAAAACTTCCGAAACTTCGCCCATAGTATTACACAGAACCAATATGAAGGTCAAGAATTTTGATAAAATCAAAAAGAGAAAACAAATACAAAATCTTATTAGTTTCTTTGTTGCTTTTTAAGGAGATATTTTTTATGTTATAGATATTAAACTCTTGGAGGTACAACGTGATAACGATCACAGATAAGGCTGTAGAAAAGATAAAAACAATATTAGCTGCTGAAGGGAAAAGTAGCTGGGGTCTCAGAATTTTTAATGCAGGAAGAGGGTGTTGCGGACCATCCTATGGTCTCGATATAAATGAAAAACCACTTACTGATGAGGAGATTATCGAGAATAACGGACTGAAAGTTTTTATGGATAAAAAGATATTTGCAAGCCTCACCGGAATGAAGCTTGACTATTATGACGATGGGGAACAGGCGGGTTTTACCCTTACAGGTGGCTCAGTTTCTTCATGTTGTCCGGGGGGCAGCAGTTGTGGAGAGACGTGTTGACATTCATTCAAACTTGACAGAGTCTCCATAAGACACACCCTCTATTACTTTACCCTTGAGCCTTCTTTCATCGGTCTCTCCGGGATAAGGATTACAGGCCTGCCTTCACTATCAGATGCCGCAAGTAACATGCCCTGTGATTCAACACCCATAAGCTTTGCAGGTTGCAAGTTTGTGACTACCACAATACTTTTGCCAATGAGCTCTTCAGGTGAATATACCTTGGCAATACCTGCCACTAACTGTCGCTCTTCACCTGTGTTTACCCTCATCACGATTAATTTGTTTGAGCCTTCAACCCGTTTTGCCTCAAGCACCTTTCCAATCTTAAGTTCAATCTTTGCAAATTCTTCAATTGTGATCACTTCTTCCCCCTGCTATTCATTTGAATTAACCCAGCGTATCTGTCTTACTTTTTATGTAATGTTTAAATTAGGTTTTTATAATCTTCCTAAAAAAGCACGTCCTGTTTCCTGTGTGGCATGCACCTTGACCTCTCTGTATCACCTTTATAAGCAATGTATCCTCATCACAATCATACAGAATCTCTTTTATTTCCTGAACATTGCCTGATGTTTCACCTTTCTTCCAGTACTTCTGTCTTGAGCGTGACCAGAAATGTGTGAATCCTGTCTCGAGCGTCATCTCAAGGGAGTTCCTGTTCATATATGCCATCATCAAGACATCACCCGATTCTATGTCCTGAATAATAGCTGGTATTAACCCTTTATCATCATATTTAAGTTCAGGTATCATCATGCCTCCTCAGAAAGTCTTTTGTAATTTTTTGTTAACGTCTCTATACTTCATCACAACTTGTACCCTATTTTCCTTAAAAACTCTTTTCTGTGCGCTTTGTCTTCATTTGTCTCCACCCCTTTTGGAGAAAACCCGTCAATGATACCAAGCACACCATTACCCTGTGGAGTTGTTGCAACAACAACCTCAATAGGGTTTGCTGATGCACAGAAAATCCTGCAAACCTCGGGACAATTTTTTATCTGGTTGAGAATGTTGATTGGATATGCATTTTTCAGGAGAATACAAAACACATGACCAGCACCTATCTCCTGAAGATGCTTGACACAGAGATTAATAAGTTCGGGGTCATTTCCCTCCGTTCTTATAAGGCATGGACCTGATGCTTCTGTGAAAGCAATGCCAAATTCTGCCTGAGGAACAGTCGTTGCTATAATTTCATAAAGGTCCTCTGCGGTTTTTATAAAATGTGTTTGGCCGAGTATAATGTTGCAGCCTTCCGGGATATCTATCTTTATCACCTTTAATTCCATACCTTACCTCCCTTTTACTCATTACTGCTGTCTACAGATTACTGTACATATTTTGGTATGCTATAATGAAAATAAATTTTCTGAGTTATGTCAAGTCTTAAATGTCAAAAGTTAAACATGAATAGTGATAAAATAATAGTTAAATGTAAAAAAAATTCAAAACTTCTCATTTTCCGGTTGTTTCTTATCATATGTTCACTGTTCCTTTCATATTCGTCATCAAAATGTGCAGAAATAACAGGGCCTGAAGTAAAAGTGCAGAACAATGAAATGTATGTGACAACTGCACTCACACTTGAGGAAAAACACTTGCAAGAACTAAAAAATGGGATTAAAAAGGAACTTAGATTTTATATAGACCTTTTCAGGGTATGGAGTTACTGGCCTGATGAGTTTGTACTCGGCAAATTCTTTGTGAGAACTATTAAGTGTGATCCGGTAAAAGGTGAATATATTGCAACATCATCTGACGGAAGCGTCCTCACAGAAAAGAGATTCAAATCATTTGAATCTATGATAAAATGGGCTCTGAGCATCAATGAACTGAGACTCTTAAATATACGTGAACTCGATCAGGCAACATATTTTGTGAGAATAACCGTCGAATCAAAAATAAGAAAACTGCCTCCTGTGATAGGATATTTTATTGTCTTTTTATCAGAAAACGAATTCAGGATTACAAAAGACTCGTCATCTTTTAGTTTAGGTACAGTGAAATGAAAAAACTCCGTTTTAATACAGTTGTAGTACTTATATGCCTGATTATTATTGGAGCCTTTTTAATTGAACTGCACTATATGAGGCTTGAGTCCGTTCCATTCTTCACAAAACTTACCGTCCTTGTACTCATGAACCTCACCATTATTTCACTTCTTACCCTTATGTTCTTTGTGAGCAAAAACCTTGTGAGACTTTATTTCGAGAGAAGAAATAAGGTCCTCGGCTATAAGTTTAAAACAAAACTCGTGGTTATTCTTGTTGTCCTGACCTTAATCCCTACTGGCCTTTTATTCATTATCTCAAGCGGGCTCGTGACAAATTATATAGAACGATGGTTCACCCCGCAATTACGACAGCCTTTAGACAGGTCAATAGAAATAGCAAAATCTATTTATGAGTTCGAAAAACAAAAGGCATCCGACTATGCAAAAGCACTCTCATCAGGGAAAGCAACTGACAGTAATTATACTGTCAGACATCTTAAAGAGATACCAAAAGACGCTACTGAGACAGTAAGAGCTGCATTTGATGGCAAGGCAGATGTTGAGGTCATATCAGGAGAAAAAGGGGATACTGTAAGGGCCGTTGCGCCAGAATACAAAGAAGGCAGACAGAGAGGCATCATAGTCGTCGAATCATTTATACCCAAAAAGATTACCGAAAATGTTGAAAATATAAAGGATGCGTACGAAAATTATCTCACCCTTGAATCATGGAAAGTTCCAATAAAAACAAATTATCTTCTGATTCTTGGCTTCTTTACCCTGCTCGTTATTTTTATGGCCCTCTGGATCGCCCTTAAGATCTCAAGGGGTATCACAGATCCTATAGAAAGTCTTGCACAGGCAACGGAGCAGGTTGCTGCGGGAAACCTCAATATAAGAGTGGATTTAAAAAGAGAAGACGAAATAGGACTTCTCGTGAATTCATTCAACCATATGGTAAATGAGTTGAAGGAAGGGAAAGAAACGATCCAGTCTGCATATCTTGAGTCGAATAGAAGAAGACTATTTATGGAAAATATACTTGAGAACATAAACTCTGGCGTGATCATGCTTGACACAACCGGAAATATACTGATGATCAACAGTGCTGCATGTTCAATACTTGACATAAATCCGGAAGCAGTGATGAATAAACATTACAAGGAACTCATGACTTTGATAAAATCCGAAGAACTCAAGAACCTTGTGAAGGGGATAGAAGGTCGAGAATTCAGAAGGGTCAAAAAAGAAATTAAGGCAATTGCAGGTGGCAGGAAGGTTATCATCCGGGTCTTTATCACCAGTCTCAGAGATCCTCAAAAATATATAGGCCTCCTTGTTGTCTTTGACGACCTCACTGATATTATTCGGGCTGAGAAGGCACTTACATGGCAGGAAGTCTTGAGAAGAATTGCACATGAGATAAAAAACCCTCTGACTCCTATTAAACTCTCCACCGAACGTATGGTTAAAAAATGGGAAGGAAGAGATGATGATTTTGACCATATTTTTGACTGTTCCACAAAAACAATCATAAAAGAGGTCGATGACCTGAAGAGGTTAGTTGACGAATTTTCAAGGTTTGGAAAGATGCCCGAGATACACAAAAAGCTCACCCATATGCCGACCATAATAGATGAGGTGGTGAATCTGTATAAAGGGTATAAGGGTGTAGAAATAAATGTATCGATACCAGAAGAAAATCCACTGGTAGAACTTGATGGAGAGCAGTTTAAAAGGGTTATGAAAAATATATTTGACAACGCAATCGATGCGATCTCTCACGAAGGGAGAATCGATGTGAAACTACAGTTTGATGTGTCTTTAAATAGAGTTTACATAGATATTGCAGACAATGGTCCTGGCATAAGGGATGAGGATAAGGAGAAATTATTCCTTCCGTACTTCTCAACCAAAAGACATGGCACTGGCCTTGGCCTTGTAATTGCAGATAGAATTATTGCGGAGCACAGAGGTAATATAAGAATCATGGATAATGAGCCAAAGGGGACTATATTCACTATTGCAATTCCAATAAAGGAGAGTTAAATGGCAGAGCCTGTCGTACTTGTTGTGGAC
>Ga0224501_10000628_pt1 | contig 27490 bp, 13 predicted proteins | sample SF_Oct11_sed_USG_4_FD_169105 | JGI IMG/M metagenome (GOLD analysis project Ga0224501, IMG submission 169105) | Sediment microbial communities from San Francisco Bay, California, United States - SF_Oct11_sed_USGS_8_1 | ecosystem: Environmental > Aquatic > Marine > Sediment | place: USA... | reverse complement strand
TCTCACCGCGACCGCATCTTCGCGTGCTCGTAACCGAAATTTTTCCTAGGATTTCTCATAGGATAATCGGTTCTGAATAACCATATAGTTTATAGAACTAACACGCTAGCAAGATGGCAAGTTGCATAACATATACTTGATAAATTAGAGTTAAATCCGCTAACAATCGATCTGGTCACGGGCTGAAAAGCTTTACTGTGCATGGTAAACTTTCAAGGATACCAAGATATTCTTCGTTTTGACCTGTAATTACACTGGTCTTTTTATTAAAGTATTCTCTGTTCGGGCCGTACTTCGCTCCGGAACTCCAAAGAAATTTCCTTGTTAACTAGGGATTAGACTTTGGGACCTCGCACTGGGACTTCGCACTGTGAGTAACAGTGTGAACCAAGATAAGATGGAAAAATAACATACAATCACCGTATGTATATCACTGACTTACCTTTTTACTTTGGCAGTTCTCTATGACAACATACCACCAGAGCTCCTGTGGGGATGAAAATGTGCGACCACCAAGGCACTCATACCAATCCACATCACTCCCATTACGTGACACTAAATGAAGGATGAAAGAGGTCAGAGTCAGTAGAATTGAGATGACAATCAGCCACACAGCTTGCCACAGCGATGGTGAATTCTAGGCAAACTTGCGACCAATTTGATGCGTGTTTGGGCTTCGCTATGCGCTTTCTGCTTTGGATTGCGGCCCATCTGTAGAGTGCCAACTCGACGGGGCAAACCATGGATCATACTGAAAGCACGCTATATGGGTTTAGTGATGCCATCCATGTAAAACAAGACCATACTATTCAGTGTTCAGTCTTCTTCAAGATTAAAAGTAAATTGAAACTTTGCAAACTGTCTTGAATCCGCTGAGCGTAAAGTAATCTGAGGAAGCAAGTGAGAACCCAGGCATAAAAGCAAATACACTGAACCATCATGTTGAATTAAATAGAAATACAAGCACATTTTATAAAATACTCTTATCTCAACAGAAAAACACCCTACATGCTGGTTTTTTGACGATTTCACATCCTGACCAGAGATATTTGTCAGTCAGTTGGATAGTCTGCATCTTCTCTGGAACTATCGAGTCTCTCTTCTGGGCACATGTCTGAAAAAGACTGCCATTATACGAAAACTGGATTGGAGCTATGGCTTAGCATAAATCACCACCAGCAAGCAGCTCAGTATCAACACTCTACCTCATAGTAAGCCTTAATTTTTTTTTAATTTTTAAGCAAGGATAGGTGTGAGGAGCTCATACTCACAACAGGATCATGCCCTGACCTGGAGTGAACTCAGGTTCTGACAATTGAGAGCCCAGCGGCCTACCACTGAACTATCCTGTTATCTCAATGTGTCGGCAAGAGAGAAAATGGCTATCAAACCGTGAGCAGAAAGACGTCGATAACAACAGTGTTCAAAAGACCAGAAAATCAGTGATTGTGTAATACTTGTACCTGTGATGTCTCACTATGGAATAAATATGGCTCAAACACCGGATGGCCTTGATGTACTGGTCTGCCTGTACCGGCGCTCATCGAGGTTTCATGCCTACTGAGTGCCTTGCACAACCACCGTTCATCGACGTGTTTACGATAGGGTTGCATATGGCTGGTGATTAGTAGGTGGCATACATGTTGAATAAAGAAGTTGTTCTTGGCGAATGAATATCATAACACAAGCTGTGCCATGATCCAAAGGGACCCGAGAACTTTTGAGCCTTGGAGAATGAGCCACACCTATTGATAGATCTCATTTATAAAGCTGATTCAGTAGAGCAGGACTAATTATGTGTAAATATTACCACTGTGTGACAATACAATGTCGTAGTAACCTGATGGTTCTTTTTGTTTTGTTGAATGGTATACTCATGCTGTGTTGTTATTGATTGTCAGAATCCCAATGATTTTGTTCAATTCTATGTCTATACAAACTTTTCTTAAAAAGATGGAGAGAGTCTTATAGGGCTAATATTTAACTATATAACTCGAGCTCCATTACTAAATAATTGTCAAAGCCACTCATAGCAGGCACTTGTTAGGTCACTGCTGCCAATCCGGGCTTGCAAAGCATTGTGGGAATGGAAAGACACAGACATGATTAATAATTCTCAAGCTGTCATCTTGCCACCACTTCAACCGATACGGCTTTCATTTAGAATAAATAAGAGGATCAGAGCTAAGAAAGGTGAAGGTGGTGAGAAAGAGAGAAAGAGAAGTGGCGCTCCATCTCAGTTACACCATCGCCGGTACAAGTTGGCTCATAAACAGTCACTTCTCACATGGCCAGTGGTTAAAGGACAGCTTTTACTGTCTATGTAAATAAGTGATAATGATATGTGTAGATCAGCGAACTCAATTGGGCTTACCTTGCCTGGTTCAGGATAGACATCATCCCATTGATCATCATTATACATAAGCAGTGTCTGGGCACTGTTCACTGAGTCATTGTTATAACTCTGCGTAGAAAACAAAATGAACATTGTTAACTTTAAAAGTCTCAGTGATTAACATCACCCTCTTTGACCATGGATTGTATAACGCAGTGGACACTAGATGATATGACTTGTAGCCACACACTCCATGCCAGTTGCGGTGGGGTGGGTGACGTGCCAGTGAACTAAAACAATATGGAGAAGCAGACAGTGTATGCTTTGTTTACATGTGTTAGTTGGTCGAGTAATCACTTCATCAACAATAGCTATCTTGGTAGCTAAAATTTGCCCTATGGACAACTGCGACAAAGTATATGTCATTGTAAATTCAATGAAGCCTCTCTCAAATACATGCTGTGTGTCGAATAACTACTGAATGCTAGCATACCGAACAAGCAGACTCGTCATGAATTTCGCATTGATTGAATCATGGAAAGTGCAGAAAAATAAAAGAACTGTATGGAAATCTATTTTAATCAAGAGTTGATGTCGTTTGTACCCAGAATGATTTCATTGGTTACAGAGTCATTGAATTATTCAGTTAACAAATGATTGTGTGTATAAAACCGAACATGATTCCCCAGACTCCTTATATTGTAGTCATAACACACAGTTAAAGGCTTCAATGAAGTTTCCATTGATGTAGCACCATTAACTGTAATGTAACTTACCACAGGGAAAGAGAACTTAAAACTAAGGCGTCCAATCTCACTGACAAAACAGAATCGCGTCAGAAATACCCACTCCTACAAAAGAAAAGGATAAGAACACAACACAATACAACACTGTACTAAAATAGCACAGTATTTCTGCCTTTGCTCACCATGAAGTGATTACCGTGCGGTGCACAGCATTTTGCGCCGTTGTGATTAGTATGATCTGGTTTAGATCCCCGAATGACTGGCAAACGTGTCAACGGCTGAAAAAGTCCAATAATACCTCGAATATTTATATACCTCGTCTGGCTTTGTGATGATCCCTGACTGAATTATGCCGAGTGCTGGATTCACAAGACAGCAGCACACCAACAGGCTGAACGCTTTGCAGACACCGTTCATGTTATTCTTTACCACTGGTATCGTAAAGGTGCTGTATTCCTCAAGTCATGAGTGAGACTTCTAAAACCGAGTTTGTTGCTAAAAGAATATCGCTGTTGAATAGGGAACGCAGAAACGACTGGTAAGCGATAGCGATGCCTCCGAAGCAAGACTGTAGTCTGATTTCATGCGGTTCGCATGTGTCATGTGACCACGTTACGAAGCTACCCGTAAACAACCCCAACCAATCAGACGCGGTAACGCCACAGAGCCCCAGAGACGCTGAAACCGAGATCGGACAGCGGATGTAGTCGCCCGACTTCCTTTGTGATTGCCAAAGCGAGGCTGCGATTGTATCATGTATACAAAATAGCCTATTCCCAACCAAGCTTTTTGAAAAGAAATACTAAACCAATCACGTGAAACATAAAATCATCCGAAAGCTCAGAATCTACTCTATAAAAACCGATCCGGGATGTTAGTAATTGTTTGGTCATAGGGTCTTAATAAATAGGGAACTATGTAGATACTGAGATCATGTGTAATCATATAGAGAAGATAACTCATATTCTGGTCTATGTGCCTATGCAGTAACAGCTACTTGTCATTCTACCAGTAATAATGTAGAGTATAGATTATAGATCTGTGTAGGTGTCTAGGTGAGATTACTAGCTTATAACTATGGTGTTACAACTTGCAAGCCATAATTCTTTCCATATGCAACCTTTTCATTAGTGAATCTCAGCGGTCGGCATGCAGACATATCAAACAAATCTATCATCAACATTGATTTTTGGGATAACCCCTCCATGATAGGTTTTGTCCTAGGATCAGTGGGTCAAAGATGTTTGGAAAGCCTGTTGCAGTGCCAATGGAGTCCATGTACTACTGCATGATGTAGGCTCTGTAATGCCTACCGTATTCATGTTTGGGGTGTCGCCCACTTGCCACAAATATGAGCTCATTGTGTGGAGAACTATTTATTCTCCTACAACATGTGTCCAACACGGACACTTTAATGCTCTCCTTTCCATAGATAAGGGAGCCATGTGCTGGGTAGTCGGTCTATTGGTTGCAATTAAATTATTCTATCTGCAAAACTAGTCATGACTACTACCTGCTGACCCTAAGAAAAAAATTTATCATGGAAAGTCCCAAAATCAATGTTGATGATAGGTTTTGTTTGATATGTCTGCATACGGACCGCGGAAGTTCCCAAATGAAAAGGTTGCATATGCAAAGAATTGTTGCTTATAAGTTGTAACACCATAGTTATAAGCTAGTAATCTCACCTAGACATCTACACTGCTCTATAATCTATACTCTACATTATTTCTGGTAAAATGGCAAGTAACTATTACTGTATAGGCACAGAGGCCACAATGTGAGTTATCTTCTCTGTATGATTACATTGTTCACGCATAGTCCACATAGTCCCCTACTCATTAAGACCCTATGACCAAATAATCACTAATATTCGGTTTTCCTGGGTCGGGTTTTATAGAGTAGATTTTGAGTTTTTAGGCGATACTGTGCTTGACTTGATTGGCTCGGTATTTCTTTTAAAAATAAACTTGGTTGAAAACAGGCTATTTTGTATATGATTCAATAGCAGCCTTAATTTCGTAATCATTAGCAAGATTCGTAAAGGTAATACTGCATTTGCGTGAGTGTCATATCTCTGTTCTTTATGTCTCTGCAGAGTCCTCAAGGGCTTTATTATTATAGACGGGACTTTAAAGTAGTTTCCGTCTGTCTGTTGTGTCCGCTTTTAACTTTCTCATTTTGTGTGTCGAATTCAAAGAAATTTTTCAATTATGGACGCCAAAAGAAAGGCTGAACAAACTACTGCGTTGGTTGAAATGGCGCCTCCTAAGAGGCCAAAAAATGAACTGGTTGCCATGGACTCTGAAACACAGAAGCAGCTCATGGCTGCGGTGAGTGCGACTAAGCTCGTGATCCAACTCATTACTAGACATTACATTTACATTTAGTCAAATTAGTGATTTACTGAGTAAATCACTAAATGTAATGTCTAGTAAATTACTCTTACTGATTACCCGTTACCGATTACGATTGAACGAACCTCTAATCTAAGTACTGAGTCTGAAGTGATTAGTGAGTGAATAATCTGTAGATAGTATTACTGACTCAGCTGATAATTGCTAGTTTATTAGTCTAATAGTAGTACTAGCCAAGTCTACTCACTACTGACTCAGTGAGTGAGTGACTGTCTATTGTCTAGTCAACCGTAAGTCAACGTCAAACTGGCTAGACTACAGTGTAGACTGTAGTGTTGTCAATGTCTGGTGTGTTACTGTTGTTAGTCTACGAGTAGATCTTCATTATTAGTACTAGCACTACTAATAGTAATAGTAATACTAGTAGTAGTACATACTGCTCATGACTTAGTCAGTCATAACTAACAGTAACTAGTACCACTATTAGTACTCCCGTACAGGTGTGGGTAATACTAGTACAAGTTCAAGCGCTCTGAGTCTGTCAACCAGCTCAGGTAATCTCAAACTATCACACATAAGACCAGCCAGTCACTACAATTACTGAATTAGTTATTTAGTTATTTAGCTACCAAGCCAAATAGAATGCATACATACTTATATAAATAATACATAGGGTGGAGAAATTCGAATGTGATCCAATGTAATACTCCACGTCTCCACATACTTATTGACTTAATTGTATTGATAATTTTTGCGAGGTAGGAATGGGCTATACTGGCTGCTCAATAGTGTGTCTCTTTATCAGGGTTGGGAGAAGTCACTCGAAAAAGTAATTATTCAGTATACCTAATTTGGTCAAAAGTAAAGATCCCTCGCATTAGTTATTTTAAAACAAAAGTAAGGAGTAACTTATCTGTATTCGATACTTTTGCTCGGATAGTGCTGCAATGATGGGGTTATACCGCTTGTGAGAATCCAAGCGCGTAGAAACCTTTTGAAAGTGAACAAAACACATGAGTTTGGTCTGCTGTAATATATTATAATATTTTAATGCGTGTAAGTAACATTAAATGATTTTATGCTACAAATTCAGCAACATTTTTCCTGAACACTTTTTACTTGGTAGGATCGTTTTAATGAGAACAGAAGATCCTCTTGGCTGAATATGAATTTCAGAGCACCTGCGTGCTCTATACCGAAAGATATGACAACAAATTCTTTTTAGTCTACTCATAACTGTGGGTTCTAAGTGATAAGCTTATTGTATTCAATCCTAAACTGGTGTCGTTGATCGCTGTCGCAGCCATGATGTCATGATGAGTGCTATGTAGAATGCACACTCTGGGCATATTCCTTTCAGGACCTGTCTTCACTCCGGACTTATTTATTGGCTGAGGGATATCACTCCAAATGAGCACAGCCAGTAATATAATATGTGGTAGAAAACTAGACCTATTTGCGAACTAGTTTCCGGAGGGCGAATGGAATCAAATTGTGTGAAAATGACACTATATTTAATTATTCAGTTATAAAAGTAATGAACAATCAATACTCCAAAATTGTGAAGAATGTGCATTTCGTTACGTTTCTAAAAAAAAGTAAAGATTACCTTACATTCAATACTACAAAAGTAACTAATCCAGTAATTATTACTCACTGCAAATCGATACTCCCACCCCTGCTTTTTATTGCGATTGTGTTCTTTTCACCCACAGGGTGTTCAGCGAACAAGTAACCTTGAAGCTCCAATCATGTTACTAACTGGACATGAAGGGGATATCTTCACAGCTAAGTTCTCTAATGATGGAAACTTTATAGCTTCAGCCGGCTTTGACAGACAAATTTGTAAGTGTCCTGCTCTGGACCCTGGGACAGACCCTACATTGGTAGCTGAATGGCTACCATATTAATGGTAATTTTCTGTCCACTATACGCCCGTACATGACCTGCAATGCTTGAGTTGAAGATTAAAAAAATTGTCTCCCAATGTGTGAATGATAACCAAATGCGTACCAGGGAATGCATGTACAACAAAACTATCCCCTAGTAGGCTAATACCAGCTTGAAGGATTAGTGTATTTGATTGCATGTCTGTGGTCTCATTGCAGTGCTGTGGAACACATATGGCGAGTGTGAAAACTGGACTGTGTTGAAGGGACACACCGGGGCCATAATGGAACTGCAATTCTCCACAGATGATAGGTTAGCTCAGCCCAGTCACCCTCACCAGGCTTACCCTGAGTACCTTATGCCTTGTGTATAAATACAAAGCTTATACCTAGATAATGATCTCGCATTCAAACCGGTGAGGTGAGGGGCCTGGTGTGCCTGCAGCTGCACTCATTCGCCCGACTAGTCTATTTCAGTCTATTAAATAGTGCTACTCAGCGACTCAGCGACAGGGTAGACTAATCGGGTTATACTTTAGAGCCCGAACTCAGTGATACTGTACTTTTGCCACACTCAAACCGATTTTCCCCTGCTTGGTAGCGGATCGCACTACTTTGCAGACAGCAAGCTCACTTATTTCATCTCTACAAAACGGCTGTAACTGCGTCCTGTTTGTTTTTTCTTGGCATATTAAATTGTCGAGTGTCTGTGTTGGCCCCTCTAGTTAGAGCCGGGCTAATCTACCCAGCGGCGTTGGGGGAATGCAACGACACGTTTCTGAAAATCAGAGAGTTCGTTATCTTGATATAGTCTTCGTAAATATAATATGAAGGACTCTATCTGGTGTATCCGCCTGATTTTGCTCGAGACGTCAATCTCACTTTCACATTAGCTGCTTGAATTAAATATCTTTTGTATGACGTAGCTCTAAACAGAATCTCACCAAATGTTCCAAAAAACTCATCACCGGTAGACTGATATATCTGGATTGTATGGCCCGCATTATCATCCAATCCCATCCAGACGTTCTTCATTTGTATCACTACCATTCCTCTTGTGTAGCGTGCTGTTTACTTGCTCCACGGACAAGACAATATCTAAATGGGATTTGGAAGTATGCGAGCGCGTCAAGAGATTTAAAGGTCACCAGGAATTCGTGAACAGCGTACACAATGCCAGGCGAGGACCGCAGCTAGTCTGCAGTGGTAGTGATGATGGCACCATCAAAGTATGTTCACACCAGAATCCTTCATTCTGTCCAATAAAATTATTCCGTGACGGTAACATGACAGTAACAGCTGTCAGGTGTGGTGCAGAAATTAGCCGAAATGTTCAGATACACCTGTGTGCCCCATAGAGAAGGTAACTCTATTGGTGGAACTCCTTTATTCCAAAACCGATGTGGGTGTTGCAAAAGACACAATTTGTGGCCAAATTGGCAATCAAACCAGTGCACTGTCCAGCAAGCCATAGCATCACCCTTCTGCCCAGTGAATGAGTAATAGCATAGTAACCACCCAGTTGATTTGAGCATGCAATGTCTTGGTTTCATGCCAGTCACATCCTTTATTTATTTATTATTGTTCTACTCAGGCTGCCCTACTTCACAGACATCCTAGGCATGAGGCTTGTTGGGCCGGTAGGGGCTTAGAATTATGTGCGAAGCTCGTTCTCACAGTGAACTCTTGTGAGAATGTGAGCATGACGAGAACTTGAGCCTAGGATCTTTCAATCTTGAGCGTAGCACTCTAGCCATCGAGCTATCCTGCCATGGCTAGATTGATCAAGTGTATGGCTATAACGAAATCAAATGATAATAAAGGCAGCGGGAGAGTCTTTCATAATCCCGGTGTCTCCTGCTTCACAGGTTTGGGACACAAGGCAGAGGGCACCTGTGAATACGTTCCAGTCGACATACCAAGTGACTGCGGTCAGCTTCAATGACACCGCCGAGCAGATCTTCTCCGGGGGTATCGACAACGAGCTAAAGGTTGGTGTTGACAGCTGAGTAACCAAGTCAATCGGAGATCTTATTGATTTGTGCGCAGTATTGTGGTACAGAGACAATCTCAGGCAGACCACGATACGGAACCCAAGCCTGTCCATGCGGAGAGTTCTCATCGGAATATACCTCTGAGATTCTGGTAAAATCTGTCTCTTTTTTCAAATTCTTCACTGAGTGCTAGAAGTGTGGTCTGTACACCAGTACTTGGCCACTGAGACAAATACACTCTGAGGCAGCATAGCATAAGATTTGAAGCTCAAGAGTGTCAGTACATAGAGTTCCCCCAAAGTATAGAACCATATCACTTAAAAGGCTTATACAACTTGGGGCGTTTTAGGTGTGGGATTTGAGGAAGAATGCATTAGCTTATAAGATGAAGGGACACACAGACACAGTAACCGGCATGGAACTCAGTCCGGACGGCTCATATCTTCTCACTAACAGCATGGATAATACCAGTGAGTCACTTACTTCCATGCCTCTAACATCCTATGCGCATGTACAAATATCGCCGACAAACCAAATGTACCAGGCACAGATCATCTCATGCGGTAGATTATATTTTTCTACTTTTTCAAAATTTGAAAGGTTCCAGCACAATGTTATATGACAAACCCAAACTCTGACACCTCCCCCCCCCCGAGTGGTGAGAGCATCTGACTTTTGTCAAGTGTTGGCTCCTTGAAACTTGTGTAACCTCCCTCTTCATTTATGTGGGTATTGCTCAGTCGTTTAATCCCTGCTGCCGTTTTGTAGTCCGCTGCTGGGATGTCCGTCCATTTGCTCCCCAAGAGAGATGCGTGAAAATATTCACTGGTCACCGTCACACGTTTGAAAAGGTGAGTCACGATCAACCTTATAAGAAAGTTGTAAAATAGAATTCTGTATGAGATCTTCACTGATGAAGGTGACGGGTTGATTAGAGAGGTTAAGAAGCGAACGGTATGCCAAAACCGTTTGCTCTAACCAATGGCCCAACGTAACCGTAATGCGTAGAGAGGCTAAGAGCTCAAGTTCCAGCGTAACGGTCGATGGACCTTTCAGGAAATGATGAGAATCCAGCAGCTACAACGATCAAAATGAGGTCGTCTTCTCGTTTTTTCAGTTTCTATAGTTACCACAGCTTACAGCCCAGGGAATCCTTCTATAGAGCCCTTTGAAGAAGACTGCTGCGAGGATAGTACTCAAAGCGCTCGTTAGAAAATCTAATTTTACAGACTCTTTTTTATCATGGGTTTTGGGCCACACGGAACAGCGCTATCGTAATGAGTAAAGCCAAATGTGTTGCCTAAGACTTTGAACAAGACGTCCAGGTATGTTTCACCGAGGTTTGCGGCGAGTAGAACAAGGTAACATCAATAGGAGCTGTAACCGTTTAGAAAATCCTACTGGTTTTGCTAACGGTTAGGAGTCGCACGGAAAATTCTTTTGGTCACATGACATGCACATTTTCATTACGTATCCAGCGCGGAAGGGTAACCGTTTGCATCTTCAACTCTCTATTATCTGCTTTTCACTCGTTACTGTTTAACCTGGGACGTCAGGAGCCAGTCAGTATTGATGCTCCACCTTTTAGTGAGGCTTGTTGTTTTGAGCTAGTGTGTTTTAATGCGAGCAATTCGTATGTTCACAACCCGCAGCAGCTGTTAGATATTCTGTATTTGGTCCATACGCAGTTGTGTATGCACCGTCTTTGTAGCGTTAGTCCATTAGCTGAGCGAGCCTCTTTTTAGAATCTCCTCAAGTGTGCCTGGTCACCGGACGGCTCTAAGGTGTCTGGCGGTTCCGGAGACCGTAATGTATATGTATGGGACACTACTACTCGTCGAGTGCTGTACAAGCTACCTGGTCACGAAGGATCAGTGAATGAAGTAGACTTTCATCCTCATGAGCCAATCAGTGAGTGAAGATATCAATGTATTCGTTTGTGACAGGCTGCACACCAATAGTACTTTCAATGTCACGAATGCGAGCTAAGATCACAATGTGGAATAGATAAGGTAGTGGCATTGATTCCAGGTGATAGTGCGCCTCGCTCTATGGTATACCACCCTTAAATTCTGTGTCACTGTGTTCCATTGCCATTGCCATGTCCCACAAATCTCAAAATCTCCCAAGTCGTCTTACCAAGAGTAAGTGAGTCCGTAACCATACCATGCATGTAACTTATCATGGAGTTACTAAGTGTATAATGAGCTTAGACTTGCGATAATGCTCATCTAATAAAACAACCTTCATTGCGTTTTCTGGAGGATATTTGTAAGGAAAGTAACTCTCTCTTCCTTTCTCTTGCAGTCATGTCGGCGGGTAGTGATAAGCAGATTTACCTGGGTGAGATCGAGTAATGATATTTATGAAGGATTAGACGAGTCATATCCATCGGAGCTCTCTGACCTGTTATCGGGATATACACTACAATGTGTCGGTATTCCCTGAGCAAGGCAATGTATACTACCGTGCAAAATGTAAATCGCTGTTTTTACCCATCATAGACATAGACATATTAACATGATATGGACATGTAAATGATTTTACCAGAATTGTTCAGTGGCTGTTTTGACAAAAATATGCTTTTTTTCATCACTCAGTGTAAATATTCTCAAAGATAAGTAAAGTATCGATCAATATGGCTTCATTTTGTATGTGATTCTTTTGAAGGCCGAATGGCTGATTGTATAGCCAAACATGACGCGCAGGATGCGATTCAATAATATAATTTTTGAGGGCGTTGGAAGTTTAAAAAATGTTGTAGGACCAGAGAGTTTTTCTTTTAGATTGTGTCCTATTTCCATAGGTCTTACAGCTGTCCTGGGCATGTTTTCCACAGTTCCTCGCCTAAGGTTACCCCAGAACTGAGAGATCCTGAGTTGTGGTAGCTCAGAGTTGTCCACACTTGAGTGGCCCATCTCTCTGGAGAGGAAACAACTCCTAAAGCTATTCGTGCATCGCGCATTATGCTGGTTTAGTGAAAAAGAAATGATTTACTGCAAATCTGTTGCCTATGCATACTTGTCGGTAGCTGCTGTTAACGGGCAAAATGAGCTCATACAGCTAATATAGCTGGTTAGCGAATCTTAGATTTACAGGCAACAATCTCTACTATGACCAATTCCCATGGGCTGGCCTCGTAGCAAACCCCAACGGCAACTGGACTATCCGTTCACAACAAAAGCCAATAAAATAAATAAAAAACATCAGATGGGAAGACAACATCGAATGAATGTGTAAAAAGATATGCAATGAACAGAGTCCTCTGCCCAACAGGCAACAGTGATGGTTATAGCCAAAAAAACATCTACTTTAGGCAGTAATATTCTAACTTTGAAAGGAAATAGGCAACATAACACACAAATAGCAACTAACGGGTATTCTACTTGCAATTTAATCAATTTGTAGCCAACAGTACCTTTAGCTAGGCTCTACCTCAGGCTTAGTACAGTAACTAGCTTATTTGAATTGGAATTCCATTGTATTGAGTAAATGTGCTACCCCTTTATGAATCCATCTTGTTATTAATAATGGTCAGTGGTCACATAAATCAGGATGCTGCTTAGTATGAATGTATTAACTTATTTATTTGTATATTGTTCTAATCACCACTAGGCCTGCCTGTGTACCAACCTTCTAAGCCTGAAGCTTGTAGGGGCAATAAAAGGCTTAGAACTATGAGAAACTCAAGCTCACGGTGGGTGCTCAACAAATCTAGGACATTACTCCAGAATATTGAGCCAAGCACTTTAGCCATTGATCTATCCTGCTATCCCAATGTACATGTATGTATATGATTAGTGACACGATATTTCTACATTCTGTCAAACCATAGATACACATCATCTAGATACACCGTCATCAAAGAGCGACCCAGTGTGTCTGGAAAGCCGTTGATATAACCATGGAGTTATCTTCCCCTAACTCTATGGATAGAACTATCTCTAGTCCCAGCTCGCGCACCACTTCCTTCTGTCACCTTTGTAAGATTGGGACACTAAATAAAGGAGCCTCACCCATGGCGAAGATAGACCATGGAGAAGATAGACCAGGGATCATCCTGGTTTATAGAACTTTACTTAATGCTAACCATGTTAAATAAAATTATGACTCAACCACCAAACTGACGCTGTTGCGTGTACATGTCGGTACAGTCATAAATGTACCAAACTGCAGAAGCCACAGCAGTGGTGGGGGGGGGGTCATTACCTAAAGGTGAATGCTAACCAACATTAGCTTTTGTATATATACCTGATTATCCCAAGGATTATCTGATTCTGAGTTCACACTATTGGCGACCGAGTTTGGTTCATCAGATTTAGCTCAAGCTATGTATTGGTTGGCTATCGTAATGCAATTACCTCGCATTCCAATGAATGATAAAGCGCATACTAGTGGCTAACCAAGCGAGTCAATTCATTCGCTGCTGGGCCCGTCCTAGTGTCAGTTTGCACTTCAGTGGCTGTTTGAACAATCAGACGATAGGGCAAGGATTATCTTTCTAAAATAGCAGTATTGAAAGTTATTGACCATCTAAACGTTATTACGTCTGTACTCTGTATCTATAAGTAGCTTATAGTTGAGGCTCCATACCAACACAGCGCCTTTCTATAGAAGTGGCCTATAAGCCATCATCATGTGGGGGTAAGTTGCATTATAGCTATGATTCAATCAATGTCCAGCCAAAGTGTGTGTACCTTGACCACGCCAGTCAGTGTAATATCACACCCTCGTTAATAATCAGTCACACGGGTGGTCCATGGGACAGGTTTGTAGTTCACAACTGGGTTATGGAAGGGGGAAAGGTCCAGAGACTCAAGAGAACGTATAAGCTCCTCCTTCTCTAGTATAATCATGTTCGTCCTTCATTCTCAAAGAGGACCAACTTCATTGTGGTTGATGGATGGTTCAGACTACGATGATGAATCCACGGGTCTCTGGGCAGTCCAATCTGGGATCTACAGCCGGGATTGCCGATGTGAGAGTAACGAGAGGGGGAACTGCCGGAGTCAGTGAGTGTTCCTGATGAACAGCTCTTCTTGCCTCAGCTAGCCTATTGATATACAGAGGGTGTTGTATCATAGATCTAAAGACACATGGGCAGTTAATACTTGCCCATGTCATTAGGACCTCAATTTGTGACCATGATCGGTTAGGTTGTGCCCTGTTATTGTATCATCTGATGACAGTGACACACGGGACACAGTAACACATTTGATCTTATGACCCAGGTGGCGCATTCCAGTCGTCCTCCAAATCTTTGATTCATGGTGTTATAACGAATGGTCCATTAGACCCATGGAAAGCTTAAGCAAACACACTATTTAATATAGTATCTTATAACGTAAGCTTTCCATATAAGAAATATCATTATGGTCATCTCTAGCATGGTAGTAGCACTGTTGTTATAACGGTTTCACATCTCAAGGCAATTCGCTCCTACTGATGATGATGATCTCGTGCCCCTGTGACAGAACAGCTATCAAAAGTGGTGCAGAGGTTAGCTTCAGCGCTTCTCAGGGTTTTGAGTTAGGAGACTTCCTGTGCCCCATAGAGGAAGGAGGTAACTGAACTGCATATCATGAGGATCTCATTGCGATCCGAAATCAGCTGATGCTTCTGATGCCTGATGTCTCATGTATGAGCTCAGCATTGGTTGCTATCAGAAATAGTTTAGGATCAATAATTATAGTTGGCAGCAAAGTCTTTTTGATAGGGTTTCATAACGAACCTGTACAAATACCCAGCATCTGAACACTTCTTGAACCCAACTAGGCTTCAGAAGCAGAGACATCACACTAACATCTTCTATCTGCCTTGGGTCTCAGTGGGAATTTGACATAGGAGTGGCTCTATGACTTATTGATTAGCACTTAGCTCTTGTATTTATCAAGGGTTCATCAAGCAAAATGAACATTTCTCTTTGGTAGCCATACCTCAGGCTATAATTCGGATTGTCTCTAGTATATTACAGTGTAGCCACTATAATGTATCACCGATAAAGTGTGTTGGGATAGAAGGATAGCAGGATAGCTCTGTGGTAGAGCGCTGGGCTCACTACCATGATAACCTGGGTGTGAATACCGGTTGTGGTGGGCTACCATTGTGAGTGTGAACTCTTCACAAAATTCCCAGCTCCTACTGCTCCAACAAACCTCAGGTCTAGGAGGTCCGTTTGGTTAAATAGGATGGCCAACTTCCGGTGTAGAACAATAAAAGCGTAGAGTTATCCTCTTGCGATAGCTCTATGGTCAGTTTTAGCGCAGATCGAGTTATCTGTTATCCTAAGGTAGATAACTCTATGGGCAGCAATGATATTGCCTAGATTTAGTTCTCTAATTTCGAGTAACTAGGCAGAGAATGCTTGCTGCCTTATCTTATGATTGGTGATGTCTTTTGACTCGACTGGCAGTTACTAAACTCAAATGAGTTGAAAAGAAGTTGTTTAGATAAATTGAGTGTAGGCATTAGAGTAGATCGAGATGTAACACATGCCATTATCCAGTATTTGAAGATATTTGAGTATGATGAAATAGAATTGACTACCTCTTTAGCGAAGCATTGACGAGTACATCATAACTGCTTTCAGAGTATCCCAAGATGGGCATACACTCACAAATCCGTAACAAAGTATGTCATTCTAAAGATAATTATAGGCCAATCCTAGAATGATGATAAGCTAGAAGAGAAGAAACTTGTGTACCTGTAGAATGCATTCCTCTATTAAAATCTTCCATCACTTTGAACTAACATGAATATACCATGCATTCCTATAATAAAGTTATAACCAATTTCCATTTCCTTGTATAGTTTGCTACATGTATGTCAGTTATGATGTTGCAGTTATACCCATAGAGTTATCCTCTATAACTTTATGTAGTAGTTACCAAACATTCCTATACCAAAGTTATACCCAAGGACATACACATGCCTCTATAATAGTGTAAGTTGCTAAGTCGATTTCGTGTACAGTACCATACATGCCTATTGTATAAATCTTATGGATTTTATGGACTGATCGACAGGTTTGGTATACACACAGTGTGGTAGGTCGGTACGGTACAATGCTAGGTTGAGATGAAACATGCGGAATGTGCTCCTGGGGTCACAGTGTGGCACATCGCAGATACCCGCTATTATACCAGAAGATTGCACAATTTTGGCACACAACCACAACCCTTTTCAGTGTGGCTACATTGTGGCTGAGAATTACTTCAGTGTACGCTGGTGCTGCGCTTATTATAGTAGAGGGCTCTTTTACTTTTATGGTCACAGTCTCTTTGACTGTCCAAATAAGTCCTATAAGAGCTCTCAGTCTGGATTCAAAATAGACATACAGGACTGTTATGCACTGTTATCTGACTGCTGCCCTGACTTTGATATTCACAGCTCTGTCTCTGATGACCGGTATTGACTAAATTGACGGAATGATTCATCCCTCACCAGCCTTAGCTATGATCAATGATGACTCCATTGTAGCGGATTGTTTTGAGCTCAATGTATTCTAGACTGAAAATAGCCTTCAGACAGCTAATGTCGTTGCCAACTCGGGTCTACCTTGATCCACGACCAGGCTAATCGGGTGACCTGGCTCTTCAGCATGTGGCGGTGTGTGGTATAGCCATAGAGTTATCTTCCTATAGAGTATAACTCTATGGGTATATCAAGCCGCTTCATCTCGCCACCACCCACCCACTACATACAAAACAACCAGGTCACCTGTCTTGACCAGGCTGATGCTGAGGCTTTGATTTGTTCACCCTAGTAGACCTAGTTTCCTGTCTCACAGAATGCGTAACATTTGGTAAGCTCCCAGGGTAATGGCCAATGATAGCGTTCATTCTTGAGTTATATTTGATGGGTGCTTGGTAGAGTATGCTTGGTTTGGTGTGCTCGGGCCTTTATCAACGACATAAGTACTAGCGATATAGATTTAGGATCATTCATAGCAGACCGCTTCTAAATAAAGTGTCACTACACCTTGAGTAGTTTGAGTGTATAACCAGCAATTACTACCTGAGTTTGTGAAGACTTTGACTGAATGGAAAGCACACATATAGGGTGGTAAAAGAAAATATTTTCACAAACACACTCATATTTCTATGATTGGAACATGTACTGCTTGTGAATTAACCACATCACAACACTCCTTGTCAGCAGCCATAGTCAGATTTATTATATAGCTGTAGGGTTCTTCAGCACTACTGCCTATTGCGATGTACATCCACTCATGAAGTTATCCTCCCATTTATGTATCGAATTATGACTGCTGTAAGTTTGTTATGTTATGATAGCTTTTCCTCTCTGTCCTCCCTGTGTTGCTTGTCATAGACAATAAACAGAATTGTGCCTTTGGTTTCATTAACCAAACAGAAAGGGCCCTTTCCTATTTGCTCCACATATCTTTCCACCAAGTCTTTGGGCCTTTTTCCACTAAACTTGCATCTTTCCATAACCCTGTTGTAGCCCGCAAAAGTGTGGCCGCACTGCGCAAGTGACTGGGATAAAAAGGAAACCATCTCTCAAAACCGATGATTTCTCCGTCTCTGTTATTGAGTTGATCTATGTTGGATTTTTATCTATAGGGTTGCTCTATTTTATCTTCAGACTCTCTCTTTCGTACCCATTGCTGGGATACATAGCATAGATGCGAGTATGATACAATCTGCCTCAGCTATTATATCTCTGTTTACAAGCCCAATTAGTAATCAGATCATAGTTGTGTTTGCATTTCAATTCCGTAATTCAAATCCCATTGGCGATGCCGCCTGTAACATCTGCTGGGAAATATAACAAATCAAAATGTTTCATACTAGGAAAAAGCTGGTATAATTCAGTTACATGTACTCCACTGAATGATTTGTCTTGACCTTTGCCGACCTTCATATTAGTTTGCACAATCACTAAATTGTTACAAATCCCAATCATGGGTAACATTTTCAGGCGCCTACAGAGACAGATATGTCTTTAAACGCCAGAGTCAGCCTATACTTCAACAAGGGTATCAGAAATTGAACTCCTAAGACGCTTTGCAGTGCTGGTTTAATTTTGCTGTACTTTTTGTATCGCAGATCATCAGACCTTCGCATTCCTGTGCCATGATGCATTTTAATGCCCACCGGTAGGCCTTCAAGGTACTACTAAATACATTTTCTAATCAGTGGAAAGAAGGGCATGTACATTACCTAGAGCAATATGTGCCACCTAGGTTGTCATGGTAGTAAGACATGGAGCTTGGCCAATGCAGTTACTAAGCAACACTTCTGATCAGGTAATATTTTGTACCATGGAAGAATGCTTATTAGCATTCATTCCTAGCTGTAAGTGCCTTTCATCATCACACCGAGAATTAAAAATCAAGTCCGATTTTCTTTATATCAGGTGTGTGAGAACACATGCCCAAATCACAACCACTGATATTTTCAGTAGATAATACTGTAGGTCTCTGTATTCCGTTTGTATCCTATCTGTTGTATTTGGTAGAAATTGGGGAAGGGATGGCGCTCAAACTTTCACATTTTCTGTCTCACAGTGTATGTCCTGCTTCTCGGTTCCTTATAACCAGATTCCCAACTTTCTTAGACTTTCCCCTAACATTTATTTTACGTATAACGTCTGAATCACAAAACTCTAAGTTAAATAACATCAGTTTTCCATGTTATAAGCTTCATCATCACCCAGGCCCAACGGAAAGTCAGGTGAACGTCTGAAGGCCTTGTCTTGACTTATCTTCTCCCAACCAACAGCTGATTACAGGTCATGTGATAATCACGTTGTAAAGAGGCGGGGCTTGACTCAATGTCTTATTGACTTTCAGAACCAAGTTTCAACAACTTAGGATGCCAACTCTGTAGCTACTACGAGTACGAGTGCGAGCAATCGTTGGTACTTGCGTTTTGAGTCCTAGTGATTAACTGTAAAGCAACTCTCATGGTTCTCACCGTTTCAGTCTTCAGTTAGTGACATCCATTGTTTGTCCTCTTACTTTTGTCATTTGTGCTACCAGCCGTGAGTATTATTACTAATAGTAATACTAGTATAAGTAAAATACGCTGTGTTGTGCAACTTACTAGTTACTACTAACTAACTGCAACATCAACCGGTAGTTCCAAGTGTGAACTTTCGTCAATTCAACAGCTGACTAAGGCTTGATTGACTTAGGGCAATTTTCAGCTGGACTGCGTACTTGTACATTGATGATTGAAGCATTGATTGACCATCGCTCAGTGATTAGGAGTTCATCTCTTCATCTCCATGGGTGTGACCGCCTCCTGCCTGTCCACTCAGTGAATCCTGACTTCTCACCGTGGCACTCAGCAACTGGCCAACATAGAAATGTGAAGCTGCCAACTAGCATCAATATTTTCCTGGGTTTGCATCCAATTTGTCACCTGTTGAAAAACCCACTTCAGCAAAACACTTCACCAATGCCTGCCAGTTGATGTCAGTTCGTAGTCAGTAGTCGCTAAGTTGCCATTGTCAAGGGCTGGCATGATGCCATGTGTATTTAACAAGTTGTTCTGTATTATCCGAAGAGCATACTCATAAGTACTACTGTTAGTGCTCATTGTGACAGCTTCCATTGAGCAAATTTGGGGGAAAGGATGGGATGTGTGCTTTTGTAATCGACAAGAGGGGTTCATAATGTCAGACAGCTTAAACTAGAAAACACAGCTAGGCCAAAAAACCAGCTGATGCCTGGGAACTAATTTCTGACCATCTGTTTCAGGGTCCGTAGATGAGTTTACTCTGTGGCTGTGCAGGAAGGAAATCTTCCCCTAAGATGTCGAAGTTAAAACCGCCCAGTAAAGGTCGGTTCGGGCTCACAGTCCCCCGAGCTAAGACAGCGACTGCCGAAAGTTCTGTGATATCTGACAGTGCGCCTCCATCTAGTGGCGCGACTCCCCGTGGCTCAGCAGGATCTCGCGAAAGTTCATTCGCCGATGGTCTCGCGTTGAATCCGAGTGCTCTCCTGCAAACGAATGGCGACTCAAGTAAAGCATATGTGCCGCGAAGGTCATCAGGAGCAAAGATCGCGCGTCCTGTCTCCGCAATCATACCGCAGAACGGCAATCATCGGTTAATGGACCAGCAGACAAGAGACAATGTGTCGCGTCTGGCAGATGACGCAAGCACTAATCGACCCAAGCTGGGCCTGAGCTCACTGCTCTCTAGGCAATTCAATAAAGGAGGCAGGAAAACGACGCTTCCAACCTCTCAGAGTGACTCACGACTCAGTAGCTCATCCCAGGATGTAAGACAAACTGTAACGCCGTCATTCACCATTCCACCTACCGCAACACCGCAGTATTCAAATAAACTGAATCCCCCTGCAAGCCGGCTAGGTCGCCCCGCCTCACCTTCCAAACCTCAGTCGCACTCAGCAAACGAACGCAAGTCACCAGCAAAACTAACGAACGGGCGCAACTCCCCGGTAAAACAAACGGGTGGGCGCAACTCTCCATCTCCTCTCACCCAATCGAACCCAAAACTCGTGCAATCAGCTCGACCATCAAAACTTAGCGTTCCGCAAACAAAACTTATCAAAGGGACCGAAAATAAGTCAGCCAATACATGTTCTAGAAATGACATAACCAAAAACAATACTGAATCGATAGGAGCAGATTCCATAGGGCAGAATATTGATTCAGAGACTACGAAGCAAGTGAAAGAGTCAAAAATATCACAGTCTGATCCTGCTTTTATCACTGCAGGTGAGTGACTCTTCTGCGTATCTTTTTTACTCTACCTGGGACTCTTCTATTCCGGTAGCTGTAAGCGCAGCCTAGGGTGAAGTGATCATTTATTGGATAGCTTGCTGGTTCGGTCATGGAGACACAATATTACAGTCTGATTTCATGCTATGTTGCCCGTGCGGAAATGGCCACAATGATTCTACATGTACCTTGTACACGCTGTTTTTGAAACTCGCCACACCCTAATCTGCGCCATGCAGCCGGCTTGATTCGAAACCAGTCATCATATAACCAGAGTTAATTTCTATAATCTACCCACAGAAATGGAGCTTGATGCCCGTTTAGGATTAGCTAAATCCTCGGTATTTATTATGATTTCCCAATGAAAGCATCAAAGTAATCCCAACCCATCTGATCACATGGATAAAAAGAAAGGGGCTCGGAGGAGTTTAGTCCGCTGCGGTGACAGCTACTAAGTTTGACCCACCTTTGATCACTCTTTATCATGGCATTTATAACAATTCCACTTTTGTATACCAAATATTTGAACTCTAGTGTTAGGCTGAGATCATTCAACCCGCTGCTGTGGATTTCCCAACTCTTTTTGTTTTAGATAAAAAAAAGCCTACTATAGAAATCGGGCCACTAACTAATGGGAACAGTGAAACCAAGGTAAGTCTCAACAGTGTCACTTAGTGTAACTGATTACCGATAAGGTGTGACTGTGCAATGGAATAGAGGGAGACGTGACCACAGAATCACTGGAATGTGATAAAATTTGATCACTTCTCACTGGGTACATCCATTGGATTATCCTCTAGTTCTATGGCTACATCAGACCTCTATAACAGCCAAGGGCTCTGGGCTCCTCAAGTTGTTCTCACCAAGATTATAGATTCCTTTTTCTCACTGTCCTCTCCAAGGGTCTATTGCTACGTCAAGTCAGTCGGAGTGAGAGTAAAACCATCATCTCACAGTTAATTTTTGTTTCCAGTTTGTCGAGTCTAGCTAGTATGTAAGCTCTTGAGAAAGTTGATGCAATACTGGCTCTGTGGTCAGATGCTATAAAGATAGGCAATCAAATCTCTTGGGAATCTGCTAGTTAACTGTTTATCTAAAATGTAAAAGTGTTGGTATCTTTCAGCCCAGCCTTGAGCCTTGCAACTTCCCATAAAGGAGAACTAATCTGTGTGAAATACAAAGTACAGAGTGTCTCCGGCGGAATTTGGCAGGACGGTTTATTGTTCGTTGATATAATGGAATAGACATGGTGCTTCAGAACTCAGAGTCAATAAATTTAAGCTTGGGACGAACTGAAGCAACCTGCCCAGACAGACTCCCTCCAGCAGACTATAAATCAGAACACTCCTCCATGTGTAAAGTTTTTCACGTGTTGCAGCCTCGGTCATACAGTTCCTCAGAGATGGGTGTAAACACGAAGCTAAACAAGCTGCCACTGTACACTCGCTCACGCTCTATAGATGAGGAGATGTATGATGAGGTAATTCTAGATGTGGTGTCTCTGAAAACCACCCTGGTAGAGCTGCAACATTATCTAATAGGAGTGAGTATCTAAATTTCTCTTTCTCAGGTCATCCTTTTTAACAAATCTCCTAAGCCTAAGGGTTGTTAGGAGCTAGGAATTATACGCAAGTAACTCATTCTCCCTCGCTCAGCATGACCATAGGACTTGAACTCAGGATCTCTCAGTCTTGAGCTATGATTTTGGGCCGTTGTCACCCGTTAGTAGTACAAAGCTATTATTGGATTTCCTTGCACTGATTTGCAGATGGTATTGTTTTTGTCTTATTTTGTCCCGAGTGCAGGAAACTGGTATTTATCCAATCAGAGTAATTGGGGCCCGACATAAGCTGCAAAGATCAATATAATATAATTCCATCAAACGCGTCTGTTAACTCAACCTCAGTGTAAATATAAGGTCACCTTTCAAGCTCAGTTAGCAATGATGCTTTGTAACAAAGTAAGGAAACAGAGATTGATTTTACCCAACGCATAATACATCAGTTTTATCACTGATCTGTATCAATGTATCAGTACACTCTTTTGCCCGGGTAGATTCATTGTTACTGCTTATCCTACTGATTTGCATCTGTAGCTAGACTCTTCATGAGTCACTGGTGTATAGCTAACAGATGGCAGGGGTATTCTAATCTGATTATTTTCCATACTAATACGCGGGTCACTAGTCTAGACCAGAGCAATATCAGAAGGTACATGACACTCTGACTTATGAAAAGTCACTGTCAAAACATTTACCAAGCTAATATGTTGGCAGCTTTTGATGCCTTTATGTAGGTCTGCTCCAATGACTATCTCATTTACTTCTAGGCCAACAATTCAATATCAGCCATATCAAAATAGCTAAATCACACGTGGGAATGGTGCCATATAGACATGAGAAACATGGTGTGATGCACCATTCAGTTTAAGTTTGTCCCTGTGCCATCATTACCCCAACTCTTCTTAGAGGGCTGTGGGCAAGGCTGTCTGTCTCTCAGACCCAGCATATCATCCATCGTCTGATAAAACGGCTCTCCTTCTCCTCTTACAGAAGCAGGAACATGAAGACAAGATGAGAGAAGAACTGAAAGCTAAGAATGAGATTATTGCTCAGCTCACACGACAATTGGTAAGCAGTACCAGCGGGGTCTTTCCTTTGGTACTAGCCTTTAGCAAGCCTCTCTATCCGCACCGCTACCCAGGTTTCCGAGCGCCGCTATATATAAATGAAAATCTGGAACCAGTACATGAGTGTCCAGAGTAATGATAACAAGGTTGCTAAAGATAAATCCATCCCTTCTGGCGAATAAAAAGCCGAGTTTTCATGTTGGAGTTCTGGACCGGAATAAACCATTTTAACTGAAGGAAACTAACAGTTTATAGCGAATAATACTGATTCCAGTTAATCTCGCCCAGTTCAGATGCTATTTTTAGGAATTCAGCCGAATCGGGCAAGATGAACTGAAATCAGTATTATTCACGATAACCTGTCTTTTTCAGTAGAAACGGTTTATTCCAATCCAGAACTCCAGTTTGTACATGTTTCAGTCATTGTTAAAAAAGAGAAGGCAATTCCGCGATGACTCGGCCGCGATGACTCGGCCGCGATGACTCGGCCGCGATGACTCGGCCGCGATGACTCGGCCGCGATGCCGTCGTTGATTTCTCGGTCGGCAAGTCGCCTAGTGTGGCTGTATCATTAGCTGAATAGAGCTACATTTTCCCATTGAGCTGAAGGCTTGAAGACGTGGAAATATGACACCCGATGTCTTCCTGTGCATGTGTCCCTCCAAGCATAGGTACTGTATGGTACACATGTATCACTGTTAACCTGGAAGCAAACTCCATCACCCCTTGCAGGCATTAATTATATGGAGCATAGACGAGGCAAACCAAATGGTACACATATGTTCCCAAATTTCAGTCACCTATGCTCACTAATTTGTTGATGCGTTTTGCAGAATTTATGCAGCTGTAGTAAGATGAATGGTGTAGATAGACCGGCCAGTACATCATCAGTGATCACTGAGGTAACTGAACAACGTTTCTGGGCCAAACTGAGTGGCGCAACACCAATTTTTTCATGTCCATACGGTATCATTCCTTCTCGTGATTGGCTATTTTGATATAGCTGATGTTGAATCTTTTGCCCTAGGTGTAGTCTGATTGGTAAGACTTTTTCTCCTTTTTACTCCTTCCTGGTCTATCTATTAATTCAAAATGCAGAGGCGTTCTTTGTCGGCGTTTCATCACCCCATTCTCACCAGCGTTATGAGTTGATATTTAGGGTAACCCACATGGTAGTTAGGTTCCCGCCATACTCTCTAAGCCAAAGCTTTTTATTAGTCTCGAGAACCTTCTTGAATTCTTGGTTAATTAATTTTGTTCTGATGTAGCCAGACGGATAGTCCTTTAGGAAGGGCTCTAGACCGGTAGAGCCTCAAATCAGCTGGCGAATCCGCTTGTTCAGAGGGGACCTAACTGTTCATATATTAGCCGAAGATTGGAAAGTTACAAACTTGGGATATAAATACGAGTCTGGGATATATCCAGTCACAACTCGGTTTTGCTCATCACTCCCAGAAAACCTCGCTGTAGCTGTTTGCCTGTGACCCACATTTGTCGGTTTCGTTCCAAGGTCGTCTTGTCTAAAGCGTTATCCGCATCCCAATTAATGTTTTTAGACACCGATTATTAGGAAAAGGTGACTTTTATTGTTTAATGTTGTCACACCTCCAATCTGTGGCCTCCCGTTCCCGTACCGATGTCGGGTTTACAGGAAGGTATAAGGCTGACTCTATCTGTTGGTGTATCGCGTGTCATTTTTAGCCTTCACCTTACATTTTATTTCACAGTCTTTCATTCCTCTCTTTTCACTCTTTCCAGCCTCTCTTTGAAAGCAGGTAATTGCTCAAGCTGCCACCCCTCTCCTTTCGCTTGCCATGCTGAGTTACTATTGCTTAATCAGCATAATATAACCATTTTAGCTACACATTTGGGTGATGTCATAATTTTATAATTTGTGCATTTAATGAGAACGTTGCTTTATCTTAGATGTGCTGTGCTGGGATCATGTATGGATATCAGACTGCTGTGTACCCGTTGATATGAACATAGGGATAGGCAATCGCTAATCTCATGATGTCACAAACTTGTGACATCATAAATGGACTTTACGCGGGAATCGCTACCATTATATCACAAATCATCCTTCCTAATGTTAAAGGGTAAATAACTCTAATTTAGGCTATAATTATCTGCCCTACGGATTTGCGTACGTTTTGAATAAAATTTACAGCTAGTCCACTGACACTGTTCCATTTTGATGTCACCACCAACTGGCCCAAGGTCAGCCTTGTAGAGCAGAATGATTGCCAATCCACGTGTTTATATCAAGATGCAGTCCACTATTCCCGCCTGTTTACAGTACGCATGCGATGCCACTGCTCATTTGCGATAAGCCATTTCCTACTGCTACTGTTAGACTCTGCCCAAAAATTCTACAGGGGAAGATAATCTATGGACACAGCGTGTCGATCTTCTATCCCATGAAGATATTTGATTTGATTTGATTTGATTTGATTTGATTTGATTTGATAGTTTTATTTTCCATATATAGCTTAAATAAGCCTAAAAGTCTTTTTTACATTAAGGTCCATGAAGCGAAGAAAGCGTGAAAGACATTGGTCCGGTAAACAGAGTCCATTTGACAGTCCTGGTGACCTAGTTGTATTATCTATTACAGTAACCAGTACAATGAGAGCTGAAACCACTCCCCAATCACAAAAGGTATGCTGCTCCATAAATCTATCCACCCTCATACAGTAACTAGACCCTCAAGGGGAGGCCTCGCATGATCTCTTCACTAATATGGTGAAACTGCCCAGTGGAATGCTCCTTTTTCACAAATTATAGCGTAGCATGGCGCACCATGAGCAGCTCAGTGTCTTCCCCTCCTAGTAAGGCTTGCTTGGAACTAGGATTGATCTCTGGTGCTCGTACTTGCAACTGGAGGCCGCAGGGGAGTTTTCAATGTATGGGACACTATGAACTATATAGTTTGGAATTGTTCAGTATTCAAGATTCCACGTAACCTAGCTTATGGTCGGTTGAAACCAGGAACGTTCTTTGTCAGCGATCAAACCACGGTCTTTCAGGGCTTGTCATTTTTCCTGCCTAATGACGTAACTCGGCATGTTATTATTGTTGCTAATCATATGATCGCTGTTGCTTACTCACGTGATCGCCGTTGCCAGCGCCACCTAAAAGAAATATAGCGGCCTGACTTGAAATAGCTCGCACGGGCGATATCGTGATCTTCTTGAGCATTTTTCTGCGATCATTGCAGGTCGGACCTGCAATAATCGCAGAAAAACATTCTTGCTAGCCGCCTTTGATGTGAGCTGGTACTTTGTCCGGAGAATGATCAAGCTTACAAAGAACGTTCCTGATTTGAACCGACCATTAATCAAAACGGTCATTTGATACAAGAGACTGATAGTCATAAAGTCGTAGGAGAGTCATAGTTGTGTGGTTCAGGGGGTTTACACCAGGGACATAGACCCTAATAAATTTATCTAAAGTGACTTCTACCCAGGTCACCTGACTAAAGTAGTCAATCAATTTCGGAGTTATCCTCCCCTACCCATATTTTCCACTAGCCACATAACTGTGCGCATAAAGACAATCTTTTACAACTTGCTTTGTTGCTGTAGGTGCTGTAGGAGGTGTTTAATGAAGAATGCTATTGGTACTCTTTCAGAAGATAATCAAGAAAAATCATTTCGTATAGCTGCCATAATACTTGGCATTCCTAGATATGCTGCTTCTAGAGTTTCTTACATCTCCCGTTAGAAGTATCTCTATAAATCTATTTATTTTTTCATGCTATAGATTGTTACATTATAATAATGTAAGAATGTGGTAAAATGCATTGTCTGTGCAATAATATT
>Ga0224501_10000627_pt1 | contig 27495 bp, 21 predicted proteins | sample SF_Oct11_sed_USG_4_FD_169105 | JGI IMG/M metagenome (GOLD analysis project Ga0224501, IMG submission 169105) | Sediment microbial communities from San Francisco Bay, California, United States - SF_Oct11_sed_USGS_8_1 | ecosystem: Environmental > Aquatic > Marine > Sediment | place: USA... | reverse complement strand
CTCCTGGCCTTCCGCACAGACCAGGTTCGCGAACTGAACCAATGGTCCGCCTTCATGCGCCTTGGGCTCTCCATCCTTTTTTTCGCCGAGGGTTTTTTCCTGCTCAAAGAAGATAGCCTTCGGTTTATATATCAGTTTCTGGGGGTGTTCGATCTGACGCTGTTCGCCATGCAGCTGTGGTACCTGATCGCCCATCCATCCGGTTCTGGCGAATGATCAGAATGAACCAAAAACAAGGAGAGTCCCATGAATACACAAACTGAGCCCCGCCCCTTTACGCTGCTATCCACAGACAAGACCGATGATCCGGTGCTACGGCAGATCCTGGATCAGGATATGGCCAACAAGAACTCACCTCTGGAGTTGATGAAAGAATACGCGACCCAGATCAACAAGAGCACTGCCTACGGCGACCTGGCGGTGAAGCTGGACCGGCTTTTCACCCTGGGCATCCCCCCCGAGGATCTGGACGGATACTATCATGGTGTAACTTTGGGCCTTAAGACCGGCCTGGATGGTTTTGCCAAGCTGGAAGGCTTTCTTAAAAAATTCGGCCTGAAACAAGCGGATCCGATGCAGATGTTCTACGGACGCATCCTCTCCAGTTCCTCGCCCTGGGCGGGGAAGAATTTCGCCCCCATCAGCGCGGAAAAGCTGGATCATTTCACCGACGGCCAGGCCAGTGGCGATGGATACATGCTGGGGATAAACTCCTTTCGCCAGGATGACGGGAAAATAGTGAACAATATCGCCGGCTATGCCCTCACCGCCATAATGGACATGAAAAAAGCGCCGCCGCCGGAAGGGATACAGCGATCCTGGATTTCCCAGAAGGGAGGAATGTTTCTGGCGCGAAAGGCCGCATCCATCGATCCGGATAATCCCGGCAAGCAGGTGGTGGCGCTGAACTATCGATGGAAGAAGCTGGGAAACCGTTTTCCCAACGACCTTCTGGTGGACGAGATCGTATACATAGCCGATGGCCTTCTGCTGGGCAAGCTATTCTACGCCACCACGCTACAGCGCATCGGCAAGGACTATGACCCTTCGGCGCCAGACAAGGATTATGAGTATCGCGACTTCGGATATTTCCTGCTTATGGACGACTCCTGGGTTCAAGAGAAGAACAGACTTTGGCCGGAGCTGACCGACGATATATCAACGGACCTGCCTGAGCGGTTCCGCACTTTCACCCTCACCGATCCGCAAAAGGCCAGCTCGCTGGAGCAAAACCTTGGCGCTGGCAAAACAGTCCTCCACTACCTGCGCGACCTCTCCAACGGCGTGGCCGAGGGGGGCGACAGGGAGAAGAAGTCCTTCACTGCTCTAAAAGAGCTGTTCAGCCTTGGCCAGCGGCCAGAGGGCATCAATGGCTATTTCAACGGCGGCGTGGTGGCTTTCCAAAGCTCGGGATTTTTCAAGATATTCGAGCCGCTGAACATACTCAACAAGCTGTGGCCCATCGCCAGGCCCTTCTCCCCCTGGACCGGGAAGAGCTTCACCCCCACCACGGTGGAGGGCGCCGCAAGATACATCGGGGCGGACGCGGCCTATTATAACGACAAGGGGCAGGTATTCGTTGGGGCCAACACATATAGCGAAAGGCTGGACCCCTCGCTTCCGGCGGCGATCTTCGTGGAAAACGTGGATAAAATCGGAATGGTTGTGGAAAAGCCCAACGAAAACGAGAAGGCCCATGGAGTCGGAGTGAAGAGTTTCTATTTCATAGCCTGCTTCGCTCCTTCCATCAACCCACAGACTTCCACCGCCGAGGTTCTGCAATTCAATTACAGGTGGCCAAGTTTCCACACCATGCCACCGGACTTTCTGTGCATAGACGAGCTTGTGCGCATATCCGATGGTCTGTATCTGGGCCAGCTTCTATACTCCACCGAGCCATCCCTCCCCTTCGACCCGGCCCGAGCTCCGGCGGACTACAAGTATGAGAATTTCGGTTTCTTCATGTTGATGGACGACCAGTGGCAGGGCATAAGAAACTTCATCGAATTCGATGTGGACACAAGCTTTTTGCAGCTGTGACCCATGGGGGGGGGAGCGGCTTGAAGCTCCCCCCTATTCTGGCTCTTTCCCTGTTCGGCTTTCTTGGGGGATAGACGCAATTCCATCCCCGCCCAACAATGCTCTGGCATTGTCCTTTCCCTCCAGATACACCGTCTGGGTGGTGTAGGCCAGCGAAAGCCCCATCTCCTCCAGCTTGCGTATAATCTTGATATTCACTGTCTGCTTGGCTTTGAGCCATGTGCGCCAGTCGGTATGGGCGAAATAGTACACCATCAGGTCATAACTGGACTGGCCGAAATCGCTGAAATAAACCATCGGCTCATAACTCTTGTTCACCATCGGCTCTTCCATCAACAGATTCTTCACCTGGTCCACCAGTTCTTCCATCTGGTCGGCGGTGGCGGTCTGGGCGATTCCTATGATTATGGAGACCCGCCTCATATTCAGGTCCTTGTCCTTCCGGCGGTCCATGTTTTCTATAATCACGTTGGCCAGCAGATTGTTCGGGACATTCTGCACGGTCTTGTCGAACGTCCTGATCCTGGTGGAGCGCAGCCCGATTTCCTCCACCGTCCCCTCAAACCCGCTCCCCCTGATCCAGTCCCCCACCTGGAAAGGTTTGTCCATCATTATCATGAGGGAGCCGAAGAGGTTGGCCACCGTATCCTTGGAAGCCAGCGCCAGGGCCGCCGCGCCCAGGCCCAGGGAGGCCACAAGCCCGCTCACCGAATACCCCAGGTTTTGCGCGATGACTATGACACCGGTGACAAACACGATGATCCGCAGCGAAATGGTGATGAAAGGCGCCAGGCCGGCGTCCAGCCAATGCTCCGGATCCAGCGCCCGCTTGCGGATAACCTTGTCCATGGCGGAGATCATTCGGGAAAAAAGCCACAGCCCCAACACCAGTACGGTCATCAACTCCGCCATATCCACAAAGCCCGCTATATTCACAGGTTTTTGTGGAAGAGGAAGGACATTCAGCGAAAGCAACAGGCCATAGACCAGGATCAGGACGTTGAGCGGCTGGCCGATGGAGTGGGTGAACTCCTCGTCCCACTCCCCCTCATATTTGGCGGCCAAATTCTCCATCCACTTCAACGAGCGGTCCAGGATGGGCCTTCGCAGAAAAAGGGTGAAGAGGATAACGATAACAGAAAGGGAAAGCTGCCACATGGTCAAACCAGGAAGCGCCATATCGAGCATGTTATCAATAGATTCCATTACGTCTCCTTCATTTCACGTCGGTGGCTGATTTCCCTTCCACCCATAATTCTAGCCCACATGGCCATGGATGTTTTGGGAAGGTCGGCTATTTACCTGCATGGACAAATTTGAATATCCGCTCTATATCTTTGTCGGAAACTCCCGTCTGCGGCGGCATCTGCTTCCATTTGTAACTCTGTTTCTTGTCGTCGCTCCCTTTCCAGCGGGAGCCTAATTTCACCTGCTTGGAAAACAACTCCAGGTCGGTGGTGGATTCGGCCAGGTCCGGGCCCCCTTTCTGGTTTCCGCCGCCGGGCATGCCATGGCACTTTTCGCACCTGGAATATGCCTCCGGCGCCCGCTGGCCCGGCACGCACCCCGCCGACAACGTCACCAGCGCCAGGATGAGCATCACTGATCGGTCAAGCATCATTTTTCCCCTTGGAGAAAAAGGCCCTGAGCATGAAGATGATAAACATCACACCACCGGACACGGCCAGAATCGTGCCGATCCCCATCACTCCCATCCCGGTCTTCTTCAGGACGCTGTCCAGCTCCTGGGCCGCGCCAAAGGTCTTGCGGGGCAATCCGGCAAGCCCGCCAATAAAAAGCCCCGTCACAAAGAGGCTCTGTCCCAAACCATAAAAGGTCACCTGCCTCTTCTGCCATTTCTCTTTCACCGGCATCCATCCGGCCAGGGTGGTGACCTTCAAGGCATAGGTCATGAAGGCCAGGGTGACCGCGCCGATGACCCCATGATAGTGGGCGGGAACGCGAGTGTCGGACCCTTGCAGGGTAAGCGCTATCAATCCTCCCAGGCCATAGAGAAAGATGGACAGACTCAACCCCCGCGAGGCCACCGGATCGGCGCCGCCGACCCTGGCCGCGAAAACCGCCGCCGCCCCCACGGCTATGGCCCCGATCCCGGCGCCCCAGCGCTTCAGCTCCAGAAAGAACATCCGCGCCTCGTGGCTGTCCGCCGGGTTCATGAAATAAGCGAAAGGCGCCACCAGGACGAAGAGGATCATAGTCGCCAGGATCGCCCAGGCCACCTGGGAGGGGATCAGCTTGTCCCCCTTGCCCGCCATGCTCGCCAGCAGCGCCCACACTGCCATCACAGCGAAAGTATTGGTGAATTGCAAAACGTGCCCACCGCCCCAGAACAGGCTCTCGTAATATGTCTTGGGATCATCCATCTGGTCATACCCTCCCAGCATGCTCCAGGCCAGGGCAAAACAGACCACTCCTGCTATCAGCGCCACCCCGGCGGATAGCAGCGAGCCACCCACCAGAGCCTGCAACGGCGCCCCGCCCCTGGTATATCGCCACAGCGCCGGGGCCACCAGCAGCCATCCCGCCACGGCGGAGACCAGAAACACCACCACTCCAGTAAGATATAACCCATGGTCCAGCACCGGGACGTAGTTGTTCAGAATGGGAGTCACCGGGCCGGTGAACGGAGTGATGACTATCATCGCTATGCCGATATACGCTCCCACCGCCGGAATCCTGGCTAGGGTGGAAGAGGAGGATTCACCAGTGACACGATAGGCCAGGAACATGATGAACGCCAGAAACCATATCAGCAAAGAGAGAACCACATGGGTCATCAACGCCACGCGGAAAAAATCCTGGCTGGGAAAAAGGGTGTTCAGCCCAGGCGTCCGCGAAAGCCCCACAAGTAACGCGTATATGCCCATGAACATCATGGAGACAATGGCCGCATACAACCATGCGGCGGAAACGCTGGATTTATTCAAGTCTCAACTCCCGGATCTGGCCAGGGCCACGCCGCCCGATGCGTCTGCGATTGCCCTGCGCCTTGTTAGTGGATTAGAATAGTGTATAGAACTTCACCGGAAAATTCAGCCCATGAGTTTGATAGCAGAAAAGACCACCGAACTTCAACAGGAAATCCGCCGCCTGGTTAAAGAGCGAAACGCCGTGATGCTGGCCCACAACTATCAGCGGGACGAGATCCAGCAGATCGCCGACATAGGAGGAGACTCGCTGGCCCTCTCCATGGAGGCGGCCAGGACAGACGCGGAGGTGATCCTGTTTTGCGGGGTCCACTTCATGGCGGAGTCCGCCGCCATACTGTCGCCGGACAAGACGGTGCTGCTGCCCCACATCGACGCAGGCTGCCCCATGGCGGACATGATCACCCCGGAGAAGCTACGGGAGAAAAGAGCCGAACTGGGGCCGGATATCCCCGTGGTCACCTATGTGAATTCCTCGGCGGAAGTGAAAGCCGAATCGGACATATGCTGCACATCGGCCAACGCCGTCGCCGTGGTGAACTCCCTGCCGGGCGACAGGGTCTTCATGACCCCGGATATGAACCTGGCCAAATACGTGGCGCGTCATACGAAAAAGAAAGTGGACTGGTGGAAGGGCTTCTGCCCCACCCATCACCAGTTGAAAGCCCAGACTGTGATGGAGATGAAGCAAACCCATCCGGACGCAAAAGTGGTGGCCCACCCGGAGTGCGCCCCTGATATCCTGGATCTGGCGGACCACATCTGCTCCACTTCCGGCATGTACACCTACGCCAAGAAGGAGAACGCCAGGAAGTTCATCATCGCCACAGAGGCGGGGATCCTTTATCGGCTACGCCTGGAGAACCCGGACAAGGAGTTCATCCTGGTGTCGGAAGATATGCTGTGCCCCAACATGAAGGTCACCACCCTGGAGGATATCCACGAGGCGCTGGTGGAGATGAAGCATGTGATCACAGTGCCGGAGGATATCCGCCTGCGGGCAAAGAGCGCGCTGGACAAAATGCTGGCAGTCCCTCGGGACTGATTCCCTGTAGGACGAAATCCGCGTGGGATAAAGTCCCCCGGGTTTGTGTCTCCCCTACCCTATCAGCTTCTCGAAAAACCCTTTATGATGCGGTCGCACATCACTGCCGCCCAACTCCGCCAGTTTTCGGTACAGTTCCTCTTCCTCTTTGGTTATTCTCGTGGGTGTCTTCACCAGCAGCCGCACGATCAGGTCTCCCCTGCCATAACCCTGCAGGTGGGCGATACCCCGGCCGGAGAGGCGATGGAGCGTCTCGGACTGGGACCCGGCCGGAACGTTGAATGTCGTTTCCCCTTCCAGGGTGGGGATGGTGACATCCGCCCCCAGCACAGCCTGGGGAAATGATATCTCCGCAGTCACCACCAGGTCGTCCTCATGGCGCACGAACAGATCGCTGTCTTTCACATGCAGCACGACATAAAGGTCACCTGAAGGGCCACCGTTGAGCCCCGGGCCTCCCTCGCCCCGCAGCCTCAGCCGGGAGCCGGTGTCCACCCCCGCAGGCGACTTGATGGCCAGCTTCTTCTTCTCCGCCACGGCGCCCTGGCCTTTGCATTCCCTGCATGGGTCTTTGATCCGGGTTCCCTCGCCACGGCATTCCGGGCATGCGGTGGCCAGGGAGAAGAACCCCTGGGAACGGGTCACCCTGCCGCTCCCCTTGCAGAGGGAGCATACTTCCGGTTGCGATCCCGGCTCGCTTCTGGAGCCTTTGCATCGCTTGCAGGCGACCATTTTCTCTATCTCGATCTCCTTCTCCATGCCCCTGGCCGCGTCCATGAATTCTATCTCCAGATCAAACCGCAGATCCGAGCCCCTGGTCGGCTGGTTGGGCCCCCGCCTTCGCCTTCCGCCGCCGCCGAGAAAGTCCTCAAAGATATCGCCGAAATTGGAGAATATATCCTCAAAACCGTGGAATCCCTCGAACCCGGATCGTTTCAACCCATCATGGCCATAACGGTCGTATAGACTTTTCTTGTCAGGGTCGCGCAGCACCTCGTAGGCCTCGGAAGCTTCCTTGAACTTCTCCTCCGCCTCCGGGTTGTCGCTGTTCTGGTCCGGGTGGAACTGGTACGCCTTTTTCCGGTACGCCTTTTTTATGGTATTGGCGTCGGCGTTGCGCTCCACCTCCAGCACTTCGTAATAGTCTCTTTTTATCATCTGTCCGTCATCCCTGATCCTCTTTATGACCCACTTTCACCATGGCGTGCCGCAACACCCGGCCACCCATCCTGTATCCCGGCGAAAGCTGCTCCACCACCACATCATCCAGCGCTTCATCATCCACCGGGGTTATGGCCACCGCCTGCGCCACATTGGGGTCAAACTTTTCGTCAATACAGTTTATCATTTCCATTCCATGGCTTGCCAACACGGCGAACAATCTTTTGCGCACCATTTCCACCCCTTTGACCAACTGGTCGTCGGGGCTTTTGTCGCGGGCCGATTCCAGCGCCCGGTCCAGGTCGTCCATGGCGGGAAAAAGCTCCGACACCACATCGGCGAATTTGGCGCTGGCGCGAGTGTCCGCCTGTTCCTCCAGCCTTTTTCGCGCCTTTTCCATCTCCTCCACCTGCTCCTTGTAGGCGGCGATATACTCTTTCAGCTTCTGGTCCTTTTCCAGCGCTTCCTCTTTTATCTTCTCGAACGCGGTGGGCGCCCGATCCAGATCCGCCTCCGGGGCGTCGTCACAGGTGTCTTCAGCGGATTTTATCCTTCGACGATCCATAATTTCTATGGTCTGTTCCTTATCTTTTTCTTTTTCCATATCTATCTTTTTATACTGTTTGTTATCATCCCTGCAGCCATGCCCTCAGCGAAAGAAGCCTTGGGATTCCTCCCCTGGCCTGTCCGCTCCCAGCAGTTTTTCCAGGCCAAGGGTCACATCATCCTCGACATAAAACCAGTCCACGTCATAAAGCCCTGGCCTGTTGGCCAGCCGCGCCCTGTACCATTTATCATCGTCCACCGATTTGGCGATCTCCACCCGTTCCAGCATCTCTCCACTTTCTCCAAAAATGGTTATCACCATCGCAGGTTTCCCAAAGGCAGGATCGCCATCTTCTATTTTCTCCTCGGATATCACCCCGGCGAACCGCAACTCCAGTAATGTCCATAAGAACTCGGTCCACTCCCCATGGCGGATCCGCGCCCTTTCCGGGAGAATGACCATATAGTCGTCCGCATTCTTTTCTATCTCGAAGGTTTCCCCCAGGCGCTCTATCCGCACCCTGGTCACATCGGCCGAAGCCATGGCCAGCAGGCGCCTTTCCCTAAGCTCGAACACCCCCTTGCGCAGGGGTTTAACCTCCTCGGCGGCCACAACAAGGATTTCCGGGTTTCCATCCGCCGCCGCCCAGTATTTCGCCTTGTTACGAGATTCAGAGAAGCGAGCGGTGACCGGCCCCTTATCCGTATCCAGCCTGAGCTCCAAGTCCGGCTTCTCCAGGGTTTTCCCAGCCAGCAGAGCCTCCTCCTTTCCTCCGGGATAGGCGGCAGCCTTGATACTCCGGGCGGCGTTGAGCAGGCTGGATACCCCCACCGGGTCGGCCAGGGTCCGCACTGGCTCAATTATCTCCCACCGGTCAGGCTTATTATCAGCGGAGACCTTCTTCTTTATCTCCAGCCTCTGCTTTTCCGTGGTGACAGTAATCCCTGTCACCGAGGCGATGTCCAGAGACATCAGCGACAATTCCCGCAGATCCATGATCGAGCCGGGAAGACTTTCCGCCATCTCCTGCACCACTCTAACCACCTTCTTTCCATCGGGCCACAGGGCATAGACGGCGCCGCTGGGGGTATTGGCGCCCAGGGTGATTTTTGTTCCGGAATCGTCCTTGGAAAAATAGGCCGTGAATTCCATCCGGGGCTTGTCCAGACCATAGGGCGCCAGGTCTGCGGCGTCCTCTTCATGAAACCCTATGGCGTTCATCCGCAGGAACTTTTTGGCCAGTCCATCCACCGCCATGGTGGAGGCCTGGGTCTGGACAGGAGAGGTTATCCGCCACTCCCCATCGCCAGACCTTTCTATTCGTATCTTTTCCATCCCCGGTCTTGAATATTCCAGGGCCTGCATATCCTCGAATTCCCTGTCAAAAAAATTCTTCTTTCGCATGAGGATCAGCGAAAGGTCCAGCCCTTCCGCCGTGAAGCCATCCAGTAGGTAGACGTGGTTGGCTCCCCCCACCGAGGCGTACAGGCCACCTCCCACCATCTCCCTGGCGCCCAGACGCAGGGTGGCGCTCTCTCCTCCCGGCTGGTGAATGAATTCCAGAACCTTGGCATGCCCTTCATCCAGCCCGAATTCCTCCAGGTTCTCCACCTGCCCCAGATCCTGTTTGAAAGTCAGGGCCTCGGCTATCAAGGTGGCCCTGTTGGCGGTCTTCTGGTCCGCCTCCGTCTCCAGCGGGGCCATCAGGCGCCACTGTCCATTTTGCCGGACAACTTCCACCATTTCCGCCCCGGTTTCCCTGACACGAATTCTTTCCACCTTCCCCGCATCCACGGAGAGGAGCAGACTGGCCTTTTTATCCTCCGCCTCTTTTCCTGGGAGCCATACCTCCTTGTAGAGGTAATATCCACCAAGCAGCGCGGCCAGTATAAGGACCGCCGCCGCCAGCCTTCCTCCTTTCATGGCCGCCTTCGCCTGAACAATACAAAGAATCCGACGCCGGCCACCATAACCGGGATCATTACCACCGATCCCCAGAATATGCGGTTTATCTGTTCGTCCGTAAACATGATGGGATTGAATTCCGGCGCCTTGGCCCGGACGGCGATCCTCGCCTCGCTTTCCAGCAGCCAGGAGATCATGTTCAGGAAAAGATCCCGGTTGGCCGCCATCCCCAGCATGGCGTTGGAGGCGAAGTCCGAATCCCCCACCACCACCATGCGGCCCTTATTCTGCTCCTCGCCGATCCTGCGCTCCCCCCGGCCAGGCCCGGCTTTCCATTCCGATGTCATCGCCACCGTAAGTGGCCCCGGCAGATCATCGGATTCGCTGAAAGTGGGATTCCCCTTTTCGATGGAGTCCATATCTGTCTCCCCCCAGCTCTGTTGGGCGGTGGCGCCAATGGGGAGCGCCTGGGCGGAGGCCTTGTTCTCCCCTGCATGAGTGAGGGAACGGGCAACCGTCAGAAAGCTGACTGTGGCAAGGTCCCTGGTAATGGGCCCTTTTTCATAGGAGGAAACCGTGGCCACCAGCGGCTCGAACCCAAGTCTCTGGCTCAAGGGATCGAGGATCATGTCGTCGGAGAACAGCACCCCGTAATCCTTCACCAGTCCTTCAAGCTTAGGGCGCTTGCCAGGATCCAGAGCGATCATCAGCTTTCCGCCATCCGCCAGATATTCGCGCAGCCGGTCAAGCTCCGCATCCTGAAAATCGTCTTTCGGTCCGGGAATGATCAGCAGGTCGGCGTCATCGGGGATTTTTCCCGTCTCGAACCAGTTGAGCGTTTCCACTTCATACAGGTCAGAGAGTATCCCCGCCTTGGCCCCGGCCCAGCCTAAGGGTTTCTGATCCTCCAGGCCCCGCTCTCCGTGTCCTGTCAGCGCATATATCTTTTTCTGTTTTTCCGTCAGGGCCTTGATGATAGCGCCGGTGAGTTCCCTCTCCTCCAGGTTTTGGGCCACTTCGCGCCTTTCCGGCTCCACTTCCACAACGAAGGTGTTGTATGAGATGACGTTATATTTTTTCGCCTTCCCTGGGGATTTCACCGGATCTATTATCTCGTAGGTCACCTTGTCGGAATTGTAGGCGTACAGCTCAAAGAAATCCGCCACATCACGATTCTGGCTGGGTTGCACAAAAGCAAGGAGAGTCACCTTCCTGTCCAGCGCCGCCAGTATCTTCTTTGTCTGGGGCGACAGGGTATGCTTCCCCTCCACCGTAAGGTCCACTCGGGTGTATTGATGGTAGGAGATCAGGTTCGCAAGACCGATGATCAACAACACCACGAGGGTGTACCCTGCCAGGGAAAGAGCTCTGCCAGTGCTCAGCTTCACTTCATCCTCCTATCTTCTCCGCTTCCAGCGCGCGAAGTGAGAGAAAAAGGAAAAACACAATGAAGGAGAAATAGTACACCACGTCCCGGGTGTCCAGCACTCCCCTGGAAGGATTCTGGAAATGCTCCAGGATGGAAAAATATTTTATCAGTTCGGAGAGCCAGTCCGTGTTCCCCCCCGCTGTCCAGCCCATCACCCAGAATATCAGCAGCGCCCCGAAAGAGAGCACCGCCGAGACTATCTGGTTCTCCGTCAGAGTGGAGAAGAAAAGCCCCAGCGACAGGAACGAGGCCGCCAGCATGAACAGCCCCATGTATCCGGACAGGATGTGGCTCCATGGTGGTGTGGTGTGCAGCCATATGAACCCGACATAGGGCAAGGTGAGCCCCAGCATGATGGCCACCACCGCCAGGCTGGCCAGGTATTTTCCCATCACCATTTGAAAATCAGTCACCGGCCATGTGAAAAGAAGCTCGATGGAACCGTTTTTCTTCTCCTCGGAGAAAAGCCGCATGGTCAAAAGAGGCGCCATCATCAGCAGCACCACCGACATGTTGCCCAGCAGGGGCGCCACCACAAAACCGGCGATGGTCAGCTCCCTGGGGCCCACTCTCTGCGCCATTTTGCTCATCTCGAAACTGGCCAGCCCATATGCGTTCATCCCTGCGAAAAAGAAATATCCGGAGATGAACAGGAACATGAAGATTATGGCGTAGGCGATGGAGGAGTGGAAATAAGCCCGCAGCTCCCTTTTGACCATGGTGTAGACTGTTCTCATGGTTTCATCACCTCTCCATTGTCGGCGCCGGGAGCCAGATTGTTTGAATCCTGGCTGGCGGAAGATTGCTCCTGGGCGGAAGACCCCGCCACCTCTCCATCCTGCTCCTTGCCATCCTCCATCTCCGGCCCGGTCAGGTCGCTGGAAATAAGCCTGATATAGGTCTCCTCCAGGGGCACGGCGGCGGAGCATAAGAGATCCACCAGATCCCAGCTTTTCTGGTTCACCATTTCCAGCAACTTGCGACGCCATAGAGTCAGATCAAGATCCTCCTGGAGGAAAAGATCGAAAAAGACCACACCGTTGGACTCCTCGCGCTTCTCCATCCGCAACACGCCACCGGTTCTCAGCAGCGCCTCCTGGGCCTCCGCGGCTGGGCATATCATCCGCACGGAAACCTTTCGTACATTCCCGGCTGTAAGCCCGGAGATCGTATCGGAGGCCACCAGGCGGCCATTGTTTATGATTAGCACCCGGGAACAGATCATCTGCACCTCCGGTAGAATGTGGCTGGAGAGGATGATTGTTCTTTTGCCCGCCAGGTTCCTGATCAGGGAGCGGATCTCTACAATCTGTTTTGGGTCCAGCCCTATGGACGGCTCGTCGAGCACCAGGGCTTCCGGATCGTTCAGGAGAGCCTGAGCCAGGCCGACACGCTGGCGGTATCCTTTGGACAGGGCTTTTATCAGCGTCCGCTGCCGGTCTGTGATCATGGCGCTCTCCATGACATCGGCCACCTTGCGCCTGCGCTCATCCCTGCTGGTCAACCCTTTCAGCTCGGCGACAAAATCCAGATATTCCGCCACGCGCATGTCTGTATACAGGGGGGTGGTTTCCGGCAGGTATCCGATCCTTTTTTTCACTTCCATCGGATTTTCCATGGCGTTGAACCCGGCCACCGTCGCCCGGCCAGCCGAGGGGGGCATGTAACCGGTCAATATCCTCATCATTGTGGTTTTGCCGGCGCCATTGGGCCCAAGAAAGCCGCAAATTTCCCCTTTTTCCACCTCGAAGGAGAGGTTGTCCAGCGCCAGGTGGGCGCCGTATTTTTTGGATATATTTTCCGCTCTAATCACAGTCTTGAACAGTAAGATCCGGTGTTGAATTCATTAGGGTAGAGATAAAACTCAAGGAAGCGGATGTCAAGGCGAGTGAGGATTTACCTTCCGGAAAAACAGGGATGATCAATCCGACCATTCCCAGCCTTTCACCTTGTCTTCCTTATCGAATTGCACCCAGACCGAGCTGAGATTGATATCCTTGAAGAAAAGCGTTTCCCCATCGTCGGAGATCAGCCTGCTTTCCGGCGCGCCCAGGGTGGCCAGCACAACCTGCTTGTCGGCGCCATTCTTGACGACTTTCCTCTTTTCCGCCGTGATGACCGAAGGGTGCTTGACCGATATGGAGGCGGTGGAACATCCGCTCGTCGCCATCACCATAGACAAGGTGAGCGCCTGGATCAGGGCCAGTAATACTCTCATGGTTTGTACTCTACTTTCTGGTTTTCTCGAATTCCGTTCTTTTCACAAAACCCGGATTGAACCTCCAGGACATATTGAACTTTACCCCGGGAGGGATATGTGGCGCAAGTTTCGGTTCGGCAAGGGGGGACTGATTTGTGGATAGTCCTGATGTGGAACTTGCTGTCGATGAAAATAATATCTATGGGAAAACGGACATTTTTCATCCAGAAAGCCAGTTCCTTTTCATAGGGAAAGATAAACCACATCCCTTGGCCTTCTTTAAGGGAGGGCCGAAACATAAGACCCCGATTGCGTTGGGCTGGTGTGCTCGCCACTTCCACGGTCACCGGATCGGTTCGGGCTTCCGACTCCGAAAAAACCACCGTATCCGCCCAGCCGAGGCCGCCTCCACAAACGATGATTCCCGCGACCAGCGCCGCGGCCATAGATCTTGCGGAATTCATCAATCCACGCTCCTGAAGCCAGGGATACGGCCCTCGGATAACGTGTAGCCAGAGCTATCATTCATTTTCCGCCTCTTCGCCCCATGAGGCGCGACCGGAGCCATAGGGGAAACGCCCTTTCCGGGAAAGCCCCGGAAAGGGAGCGTCATACAAGGATTTCGCCAAATACCTTTTGATTAAGCTTGCAGCTTTTCGAATTTAGCCTGCAACTCTTCCTTCGATTCCTGATTGTCAGGATCGGCGACGATACAATCCACAGGGCAGACACTCACGCACTGCGGCTCATCGAAATGCCCCACACATTCGGTGCATTTGGAAGGTTCGATCACATAGATGTCCTCACCTTCAGTAATCGCCTCATTCGGGCATTCCGGCTCGCAAACACCACAGTTTACGCACTCCTCATTGATCAATAAAGCCATTTTACACTCTCCATTAACATACGCTTAAACTGAAAGTACCATTTTCCCCTTATACTGGGCCGCCTGATACATAAACGCCTCCAGCCTGGTTTGCGTGTTGGTTTCCTCCACGCCATCATAATCCAGATTCAACCAGGGGATATCGTTCATATCCTCCCGGATCTTCTTCGACAACGCCGCCACCACCGTGCCGGGCATGCAGGAGAATGGCATTATGTTAACCACTCCAGACATTCCCTTGTCGGCGTAATCCACCGCCTTGCCCACGCTTAATATCGCCTCCCCTTCGAAAGTGTCCTTAATGTAGGGACTGGCGTTTTTCAATATTTCGCTGATGGCCGGATCCTCTCCGAAAACCAGAGTATCCTTGAACGGCTCGTGCAGCTTCCGTTCATCCGAACGCTGGAATATATCCTGCATATATCCCTTGAACAGGTCAAGATATTTTTTCTCTCTCATGGAATTATGCACAAACCTGTTGGTTGTATACAACATCCACTCGCCTATGGGCGCAAGCCACGCCTGGCCGCCCAGCTCTTCGATCTTGCGGATTATGTCCCGGTTCCCGAAGGAATGGCTCCGCATATAGATCTCTCCAACTATCCCGATTACCGGGCGGGGCGTCTTTGCCACCCGGATGGCCCGGAATTTGTCCCGAACCTCGTGCATATAAGAGTACATCTGGCTAGAGTCGGTCTCCACTATCCGGCTGACCTTGTCCAGACATTCGGCGTACACCCTGTCTGTCTCCCCCTTCTGCACTTCATGAGGCCGGGTTTCGTGCAAGAGCTTGCTCAGGATATCCACCGCCACGATGCCGCGCCATATCACCCGGGTAAAATCGGAGGAAAGCGCCCCTATGTCACCATAGCCCATATCGCCGTTGGGGGAATATATCGGCACGTTCGAATACCCCTGTTCATCCAGGATCATCCTGTGAACCCGCTGGTACAGCCCGAAACGGCACGGCCCGGCGGCTGTGGGCATGAAAAAGGCCGACTTTTCCGGATCAAACCCTTCTGACCTGATTTTCTTCACCATGTCCCCGGCGGTGAGGGTGAACGGGACGCACTCCTTTCCCGAGGAGAACCTCATCCCCAGATCCAGAGACTCCTGATCCGATATGGGCATCACTTCCGCCTCCAGCCCGGAGGCGCGAATGGCCGCCGCCAGAACATATACGTGGTCGCACATATAGGGCACGTACATTTTCCGTTTGTTCTTCTTATTCGCCACCAGCGCCCGGCTGGTGCCCACGGTGGGGGCATGATGGCCGGAGCCGTTCTTGCCGTTGGTTCCATTCTCCCCGCTGGCGTGGCCATTAACCGGTCCGGAAACGGTCTTCAACACAAACTTCACCGAGTCCACATTTTCGAGGCTGTCAAAAAACGCCTCCAGCCGGGTCACAGCGCCCGCGTCGGCGGAGTGCTCATCCACTTCCAGCTGCAGGCATGGCTTGCCCCCCAGCGCCTCGCGGAGCATATGCTCGATGAAGGAGTCCGGCCCACATTTGAAGTTGGACAGGAATATGGCGTCCAGCTTCGGGTCTCGCCGGACCACATCCGCCGCCGCCAGTATCCGCTGGCCTGAGCGCCAATACATATCCTTATAGGTTTCCGCCACGAAATCCTCATTCAGGTCGAGAAAATCCACAGGTATGGCCACTTTGCCCATCTCCCGCAGCTTGCGGGGCAGATCCATGTTTATGCCGGAGTCGCACCCGTTGTATGGGCGGCTGATCAGCACCACGGGTTTCTCCCCGTTTTGCTGGGTCTCCTTGATAACTTCCGCGCCTCTTTTCTTTATAGCGGCGTAGAAATCCTCCTGGGCGCGCTTTGCGGCGGCGGCGGCCTTGCGCACCACTCGGGCGGAAATGCCCATTTTCTCGCCGAACTCCTTTTCCAGTTCCTTGGTCACAGCCTTGTCGCCCCTCTGGAAAAAGATGGAGGGCTCCAGCAGCTTCACGTTGGCCTCCTTGAGGTCTATGGCGCTCTTTATCACGTATGGGGTAGCCTGCACCAGGGGGCACATCTGGCTGGATTTGAGTTTGCTCTCCTTCTTGTTCATGCTGATGATGGAAGGAAGCATGATATATTCCACCTTCTTGTCGATAAGATCGGCCACATGGCCATGCATGATCTTTATAGGAAAGCAGGTTTCCCCCTTAACTCTTTCCAGCGATTCGGCTATGACTTTCTGGTTCGTCTTGCCGGAGAGGACGACTTCGGCGCCTATCCCCTCCAGGAAAGTTTTCCAGAATGGGAAAAGCTCATAGAACACCAGGCTCCGGGGCACCCCCACTACGGGCTTGCTCCGGTCAATCTCCCTTTTCATCTGCAGATGCTCGCCGAATATCATCCGCTCCCTCTCGGCGAACAGGTCCGGCCGGGTGTTTTCTTTCTTCTTTTTCTTGCTGTCCTTTTCAAAAAGCTCGCACCGGGCGCCATAGTAGTGGGCAGACTGGTCGCTGAATTTGACCCGCGAGACATCGCACACGTTATCACACGCCTTGCATTCAAAAGTGCTTATCTTGTACTTCCTGTCAGTCAGATCAAATCCCAGAAACTTTGACTTGGCGCCGTTGTCCGCCCTCTGGTGGTTCTTCAGGGCAATGATGGCCACGCCGATGGCGCCGGTCACATCATGGTGGGGCGGCACCGATATCTCTTTTCCTGTAATCGCCTCGAAAGCGGCGACCACCGCCTTGTTCCAGGCCACTCCACCCTGGAACAGCACTTTATTCCCGATCTTCCTGTCCCCCACAACCCGGTTCAAGTAGTTGGAGACTATGGAATAGGCCAACCCCGCCGCCAGATCCTCCTTGCTCATTCCCTTCTGCTGGTTAGACACCAGGTCCGATTCGATGAACACTGTGCACCGGTCGCCGAATTTGCCGGGGCTTTTGGCGGCAAAAGCGGTGTTGGCGAATTCCTTTTCTATGTTCAGGTCGATCTTCTCCGCCTGCTCCTCGATAAACGAGCCGGTGCCTGCGGCGCAGACCTTGTTCATCTCAAAATCCACCACGGCGCCGTTTTCCACGGAAACGTATTTGCTGTCCTGCCCACCGATCTCGAAGATGGTGTCCACATCCGGATGAAAATGAATGGCCGCGGTGGCCTGGGCGGTGATCTCGTTGCGCACAGCGTCGGCGCCGATGAAATCCGCCACCATGTATCGGCCAGATCCCGTGGTGCCCACGCCCAGCACATCCACCTTGCCGCCGATCTCCTTGCCGATTTCCAGCAAGCCCCGGGTAACCGCCTGGATGGGACGGCTGGCTGTCCTGATATAACGGCGGGCCAGCACGTTCATATTTTCATCTATGGCCACCACGTTGGTGGATAACGATCCTATGTCCACGCCAATATAGCAGGGAGTGGCTTTCAAAGTATCGTCAAGGTTTCTGGTATGGATGGAGTATGCATCGTCGTTCTTCTCGCCGGTCAGCACCGCCATGGCGTTGCGGGAGGCGGCGTTTCGCACTGCGCTGTAATTCTCCAGCCCCGACAATCCGGCGAACTTGAAATTATTTTCCCCTGCCTTGGCCGCCAGCGCCGCGCCTATGGCCCCGATCACCGCGCTCTCTTTCGGGATAAACAGGTCCTCCGGCTCGATTTCCAGCTCATCGGCCATAGCTTTCACCACGCCGACGTTGGAGGCCACACCACCGAAGAACGCAACTGGCTTCAAGAATTCCTTGCCGCGCCCCACGTTGCTTTTGAACGTGCGGGCCACCGCATAGCACAATCCGGCCACGATATCGTTCACCGAGGTTCCGATCTGCTGCAGGTGGATCATATCGCTCTTGGCGAAGACGGAGCATCGGCCTGCTATGCGGGGTGGGTGCTTGGACTGGACAGCCATCTGCCCGAACTCCCCTTCTATTTTAACTCCCACCCTGTTGGCCTGCTGGTCCAGAAAGCTGCCGGTACCGGCGGCGCAAAGGTTGTTCATGGAGAAATCCTCCAGCTCCACCCTGCCATCTTTTTCCCTGAACATGAGCATTTTGGAGTCTTCCCCGCCCATCTCCACCACTGTTCGGATGTGGGGATAAAGCTCGCACACGGCGTGGGAGTGGGCCACCACCTCGTTGGTGAATGTCCCGTCGAGAAGCGAGGAGACCAATTCCCCGGCGCTGCCGGTGACCCCTATATTCGCTATTTTCATATGCTCGGCCGCCTGAAGCAGATCCTTCATCACTTTGACAGTGGTGGAGACCGGCTGACCATGGGAACGCATGTAAACGTGACGTATTATATGATTGGATGAGTCGAGCAGAGCTCCTTTTACCGCCACCGAGCCTATATCCAGTCCAATCCATGCATCGCCGTTATGGTCTATATTCATATACTCCTCCTAAAAACGCAAAAAATCCCATGACCCGTTTGGAATTTATTCAGGGTGTGGACCTGTATTCAAGATACCCTAGTTTATTAAATTCCCGTAAAGAGTCAAGCCTGAAAATTCAGGGATTTGACATGACTGAACAACTCCTCCGGACCTGGAACTACATTCCACATCCCTAAAGAGTGTTCGCTCATCAGCTTCTCCTCCACGCATTTTTCAAACTGCGCCAGCAAATGATCAAAGTATCCCTCATGATTCAACAGGAAAAGAGGCTTGGTATGGATACCCAGGCCCTTCCATGTGAATATTTCCAACGCCTCCTCCAGGGTTCCCATCCCCCCCGGCGCCACCACGAAGGCGTCCGATTTGTCATACATGGCCATCTTGCGCCGGTGCATGTCCTCCGTGACCACCAGGCCGGTCAGCCCTTCATGGGCCACTTCCCGAATCTTTAGCCATTGGGGAATCACCCCTGTCACCCGCCCCCCCTCGGCCAGGGCGGAGTCCGCCAGCGCCCCCATCATGCCGATGGAAGCGCCACCATAAACCACGTCAATGCCCATCCGGGCCAGCCCGGCGCCCAGGCTTCTGGCCAGCGAAAGCCATTTTTCAGGGGTCTTCCTGCTCGATGCGCAGAAGACGCATATGCTGCTTATTCTCATCCCCGCAATTATATATCGGGAAAAATCATTTGAAGTAATAAACCGCCTGGAGAAGGGACGCAACCAATAGGTTATGGATTTTGGACCTGGCGCCGTTATAATTAACCTTTATATTTTCAGGGAACCATGACTCAATCATTCAAAGACGCGCTGGCCGGTGGGCTTTTGGTTTGCGATGGCGCAGGCGGCACCATGTTCTACTCCAAGGGAGTGACCATCAACCGCTGCTATGAGGAGCTCAACCTCACCCAGCCAGACCTGGTGCGCGATGTGCACCGCGAATATATGAAAGCCGGGGCGGACATAATAGAAACCAACACCTTCGGCGCCAACACCTTCAAGCTGCGTCATTATGGGCTGGAGGAAAAGATGGAGCAGATCCTCAAGGCCGGGGCGGCCCTGGCCCTGGAGGAGGGGCGTGGCTCTGTGTATGTGGCCGGCTCCATAGGCCCGCTGGGAGTGAGCGTGGCGCCCTATGGAAAGATTTCTTTGGAAGAAGCCGCCGAGGAATATCGCAAGGTCACATCCATATTGGCCCGAAGCGGTGTGGACCTTTTCATGTTCGAGACCTTCCACGACCTGACGGAGCTGTCCACGGCCATCACCAGCGCCAGGGAGGTGGCGGGCCATATTCCTATTGTGGCCCAGATGGCTTTCGAGGAGGACGGCAAGACCCTCCATGGGGCCACTCCGGCCCAGGTGGTTCATGCCCTGGAGAAGCTGGGAGTGGACGCCCTGGGCGCCAACTGTTCCGTGGGACCGGCCGGAATGCTGGATGTGATAAAGAAAATGACCGCCTCCACCACCCTGCCCGTGATCGCCCAGCCCAACGCGGGAATGCCCAAGGAAGTGGAGGACAGGCTTATATACCTCACCACTCCGGACTACCTGATGACCTATGGCAAGCGATTCATCAGGGCGGGGGCCAGGATTGTGGGAGGATGTTGCGGCACCACTCCTGCCCATATCGCGGCGCTGAAGGGGGCGGCGCTGGCCCTTTCCCCATCCAGGGTGGAGATCAGCTCCGCCCAGGCCGACGGCGCCCCGGCTGTGGAACAGACTCCCACCGCCGAAAAAACTCCCATGTCCGCCAAGCTTGCCTCCGGCCAATGGGTGACCTCTGTGGAGCTTCTTCCCCCGAAAGGCGCCAATCCGGAAAAAGTGCTGGCCCAGACCAGAAGCCTGAAGGAAGCCGGGGTGGATTGCGTCAATATCCCCGATGGTCCCCGGGCCATGGCCAGGATGAGCCCCTTGCCGCTGGCGCTGCTTTTGAGAAACGAAATCGGAATGGAGCCGATCCTCCACTACACCTGCAGGGACAGGAATCTTCTGGGGATCCAGTCCGACATCCTGGGCGCCCACGCCATTGGGGTGCGCAACATACTGGCCATCACCGGCGATCCGCCCAAACTGGGCGCATACCCCAACGCCACGGCGGTATATGACGTGGACGCCATCGGGTTGGTGAAGATGATTAGCAACCTGAACCGGGGTCATGACATAGTCGGCAATCCCATAGAGGGGCATACCGCCATCCATATCGGTGTGGGGTGCAATCCTGGCGCCGCAAATTTGGACGAGGAGCTGCGCCGCTTCGAAAAAAAGGTGGAGGCCGGGGCGGAGTTTTGCATGACTCAGCCTGTGTTTGATCCACAGATTCTATTTGCGTTCCTGGACAGGATCAGGCAATTCAAAATCCCGGTGATGGTGGGAATCCTTCCTTTGGCCTCCAGCCGGTCGGCGGAGTTTCTGCACAACGAAGTGCCTGGGATGAGCGTTCCGGATAATATCCGCCAGCGCATGGCCGAGGCGGGGGATGGGGCGCGGGAAGTGGGGGTGCAAATCGCCCGAGAGGCGCTGGAACAAACGCGTTCTGCAGTGCAGGGAGTATACATCATGGCGCCGGTGGGAGGGGCCCGAACGGCGCTTAAAGTTCTGGCGGAATAAAAGCTTCCCATGGCGCATTTTTCTATTCCCCTCCTAGCCGGTTGTGCTATACTCATCTTCAGATAGTAGTTACTGACCCGTGCCATAATTGGGGTGGCGATACGAATTCGCTTTTTTTTGTTAGTTCGCGCCTTTATACACTTATATTAAGTATTCAAAACCAAAGATCGAATACCGATTCGATTTGATCGGATTTTCCCGGAATTTATTTAGTAATCTTGCAGGTCCGCTTCCGGGCGGATATTTCGCCGTTTTACGGCTTTTTGAGGAGCGCCTTTTTCCATGAGTGATCAAACCGTGTCCGGAGTTCTGGACATAACCGACAAAGGATATGGATTCTTAAGATCCATGGACAACGGATTCGCCGTTGCTCCGTCGGACCCATATGTGGGCCAGAACCTTATCCGAAAGCATTCTTTTAAAAAGGGAATGTTCATAGAGGGGACCGGAGCCAGAAAAAGCTCCAAACAACCCAATGTGGCCCTGGAGAGGATCCTTAAAGTGGACGGAATGCCCCTCTCTTCCCTGGCCGCCCGACAGCCCTTCAGCAAGCTGTCTGTCATCGATCCCTCGGAAAAACTGATCCTCGAAACCGGCAGGACACCTCTGACCACCAGAATCATAGACCTTTTCGCCCCTATCGGAATGGGACAAAGGGCGCTGATCGTCTCCCCCCCGAAGGCGGGAAAAACCACTTTCCTGGAGGATATCGCCAGAGGCGTGCGGCAGAACCATCCTGATGTGCAGGTGATTACATTCCTTATCGATGAACGACCGGAGGAAGTGACCCATTTCAGGCGCACCGTGGGGGGCGAGATCCTGGCCACCAGCTTTGATGCGCCTTTGAATGACCAGATCCGGCTGTCCGAACTGGCTTTCGAAAGGGTCACGCGCATGGTGGAGGCGGGACAGAATGTGCTCCTTATCGTCGATTCGCTGACCAGGATGGGAAGAGCCTTCAACAAGGCCACGGAGACCAAGGGGAAGACCCTGTCCGGAGGCGTGGCTTCCAGCGCTTTGCAATTTCCCCGCAAGTTCTTCGGCGCCGCCCGCAATATAGAAGGAGGCGGAAGCCTGACTATCGTGGCCACCTGCCTCATCGACACTGGAAGCAGGATGGACGAGGTCATATTCCAGGAGTTCAAGGGGACCGGCAATACGGAAATTGTCCTCGACAGGAGCCTGGCCGAGGAGAGGGTGTTTCCCGCTGTAAACCTCTCCATGTCCGGCACAAGGAAAGAGGAGAAACTGCAAAAACCGGCGGATCTGGCCAAGATATGGACCCTCGTCCGCGCCTTGTCCCGCGACAAGGGATATCAGAAATACAAGGTGATGCTCGAGAAGATGCTCAAGCAGGAAACCAACGCTGACTTTCTGGCGACTATCCCCACAACCTGATCCCCAGCCGCCATTATGGGCGCACGTTGGAGCTCTGGCCCATGACCTCCGATAATTCGCTTTCTTTCGATGTGGAAGCCGCCCTGGCCTCCACTCCCCAGGTCCACTCGATCCTCCGGGCTATGCGCTCTGATAAATTGAAATTCTGGCTGGTGGGGGGCGGCGCCAGGGACATTTTAGCCGGGCGCAAAATCACGGACCTGGACCTGGTGACGGAACTGAACCCTCCCCTCTTCCTGGGAAAGATCGGTCCGGGGCTTGGCTTCTCCATATTCCCTCTGGACGTTGATCGCGGCTTCTACCGGCTCACCCGGAAAAAGCCATCTCCCTTCACCGTGGATATCCTCCGTATGCATGGAAACTCAATCGAGGAGGATCTGGCCAGACGGGACTTTACCATAAACGCGATGGCCATTCCCCTGAGTACTCCGCTTCCATCGGGGAGCGCCCGTTCATCCATAGTAGATCCATTCGGAGGATTAGGCGACCTGGAGAAACGAATTCTGCGCCCTGTGACAGCGCATTCATTGGATGATGATCCTGTACGGGTGCTAAGGGCCCATCGGCTGGCCCTGGTCATGGGTTTGTCCTGTTCCCAGGACATGGAGAGGATGATGGCCCAAGCCGCAGGAGCGTTGGGCGATGTGGCCGCGGAAAGGATCTTGATGGAACTTGCCAAAATCATGGCCCACCCGCAAAGCCATAAAACCGTCGCCGCCATGGCCCATGACGGAACATTGAGCGCCATATTTCCGGAAGCGAAGTTGGAACAAACAACCATGGCCGACAAAACTTTGGAAGCCATCTCCAGGCTGGATGAGGCCCTGAGAAACACCGCCCAAAGCCCATATCTGGACGAGCCGGTGGGGGCCGGGATCACCAGAAATGAAGTTGTGAAAATTGCCGCCATGCTTTGCTATTCGAGGCAAGAGGATGGGACGGAGCTCAAACGACTGGCCTACAAAGCCTCTCGCAGGCTAAAAGCGCCATCGATGGCGGCCAAGGGAGTCGCGGCTATGGCGTGGGGGTGGCGCAGGGCGATGGTGGAACCACCGGATGACGGCGCCGTGTTCGACTGGATGCGTGTTATGGGGGATTGGACAGAGGGGGCGCTTCTGTTGGCCAGATCATATTCTTCCGTCCAGAAGCAAGCCATAGTGGAGACCTTTTCTTCCACAGTCAACCGGATAGCCAAGCAGTGGATTGCGGCATGGCCCCCTGGCTCCCCCCCGATAACAGGCCAGGACATTATGGCCACTTTGGATCTGGCCCCGGGGCCTGAAGTTGGCAGGTTGCTGGCCGAAGCGGAAAAGGCGGCCGCATTGGGGAAAATATCAGGAAAAGATGCGGCGCTGGCTTACATAAAGGGGAAAAAACCGGGCTTTCGAGGGTCCGCTTACCTAGAAAGCTAGATATGCGCCACGTCCTCGGCCTTTTTGGCGCGGACATGGGCGGCGGCGGCTATTTTTATCTTGCTGGCCAATATCCGTTTCACCGTATCCATCCCCTGATACAGCTTAAGATCTTCCTTGTCCACCACATCCACAGCGCCGATATCCCCGGCCCGGATGCGCATGGCGCTCCCTTTCTGGGCCACGGAACTGACCACGATCACCGGTTTGGGATAGTGGATCATAAGTTTCTTCAAGAAGGAGATTCCATCCATCTTCGGCATGATGATATCCAGGGTGATTACGTCCGGGTCCAGCTCCAGGATCTTCCCTCTGGCGTCATAAGCGTCCTCGGCTTCTCCTATCACGTGGATCTCCGGATCCATGGCCAGCGCCTTGGATATTATCCCCCGCACCGTGGAGGAGTCGTCCACCACCAGCACACGGATTTTTCTTCCCGCCAGGTCTTTTTTCTTCGCTTCCATTTGCAGGGTCAGCTCCGACTTCTGCACATAGCGCACCTCCACCGTCCCCTGGCTGTTGTCGAAAAATATTTTCATCCCCGCATCGCCGCCGGTCTTGCGCCGGATAATAGGGATGCCATATTCCTTCAGGATTTTCTCCGCGATTATCACGTTGCGCTGGCCGATATCAAATCCGGAGTTCAGATGCCCCACCACCGCCGCTCCACCATAAAGGCTGGCCTCCAGGTTGTCTTTCCTGGCGTCGATGGCCAGCATGGAATCGACCAGCTTCCTGGTGGCCAGGTCTCCATATTTGTTCTTCATGCTCGGCGAGTCCCCCTCGGGAAGCATGAAATGGTTCATGCCGCCAAATTTCATCGCCTTGTTGTACAACACCACGGCCACGCAACTGCCTAAAAGGGTGGAGAAGACAACAGGTTGCTTGGTCATGGCGATCTCCCCTGGGAGAACAAACACCTTTTTATCATCCATATCCGCCATGCCTTAAATTAATGGTCCAAATTGTCTTTATCTGTATTGTAGCTCTATCCGCGCTCCCGAGCTTCAGTTTTTTCCCTTACGCCGATATTCTGGAACTGGCGGATCACGCCATCCACGCTCAGGATAAGCGCCATCCGTGTGCCGTCCAGTATGGACACCCCCTCGAAGGCGGATGGCTCGGTGGTGTGCACGGTAAGCCGTTTATACACTATCTGGCGCTGGCCCAGCATCTCGTCCACCATCAGGCAGACAGACTGGCCACCGCTCTCCACCAGCACCAGGATCGCGTCGGCCACGTTCTCATGCCTGGCTTTCCTTTTAAAAAGCTTGTGCAACCGAACCACAGGGTATAGTTGCCCCATTCTGCGGACCACTTCCCCGCGATCCTCCACAAAGGTAACCTCCTCCGGAGCCGCCCGGAAAGATTCGCGGACATGCTCTGCCGGCACCAGGAATACATTGGACCCCACTTTCATGGAAAGCCCCAGTTTTATCCGAGCCACATAAGCCAAGGGGGTGCTGAGGGTCACCTTGAACCCTTCCCCGGGCATGTTGGCCAAAGACAGCGATCCTCCCATTTCCCGGACCCTGGCCGTCACCACATCCAGGCCCACTCCCCTGCCGGAGCGCTCCGTCACCTGATGGCGGGTGGAAAATCCGGGGCGCAGGATAAGGCCCAGGGTTTCCTTGTCCGACAGCCTGGCCGCCACGTCCTCCAGCACCACCTTGCGCTGCACCGCTGTTTGACGAACCTGATCCAGCGCCACACCCCGCCCGTCGTCGGACACTTCCACATTCAGGTTAAGGCCATCAGAACTGATTTTTATATCTATTTTCCCTTCCACCTGTTTGCCGACTGCTTTTCTTTCCTCTGGTGTCTCGATCCCATGGTCGGCGCTGTTTATCACCATGTGCACCAGCATGGTTTCCAGCTTTTCCAGCATGCTTTTGTCCACTTCCGTGGCCCCGCCGCTGGTGGAGAGGCGAACCTCCTTCCCCGTTTCCCGACAGACGTTGCGCAATATCCTGGGCAGCCTGGCCAGGGCCCCCTCCACCGGGGCCTTGCGGATTTCATACAGGCTCTCCTGCAGTTTCTGGCTCAAATCCCTGAAGGAGTTGTTTGTGTGCCGGAAGTTCTCCAGCAGCCCTTCATAGTTGCGCTCCTCCACTCTTCTTTGCAGATAGTTGAACAGTTCGCTTAGCGTTATAAGCTCTCCCACGTTCTCCAGAAATATATCCAACACCGATTCATCCACCCGAACGTGGCTTATCTTCCGCTCCAGTCGCTCCCCTCCCGGCGCTTTGGGCCAAGAGGTCTCCACCTTGATCTCCGTCAGCTTCTTCTGATATTCGGCCAGCATGGACTCCAGATCCTGCACTATTATTTCGTCCATGCCGATTTCGTCCTGGTAAAAGGTCTCGAATTCGGACCGCACATTTTCCAGCTCCCGGGCCATGTCCCCCTGGGCCGCCTCCCAATGTTTGGCGATCAGCTTTTCCAGCGCGCTGAAAAAAGCCCCTCCCTGGGTCTGCGTTCCCTCCCTGGCCTCCTTCAAGGTGTTCTTCAATTCGCCATACTCCCTGGCGATATCAAGCTTGCCGGAAAGCCATCTGGAACCCGGCGCCGCCCGGGCCCCGCTGGTCTTGCCCACCAGAACCGGCGCATGCCGGTTTATAATGTCGTAAACCTCCTTTATCGGGGAATCTTCCTCCATCCCGTCCTCACGCCTGGCCTTATCGAAGAAGGTGGTAAGCTCCTCCTGCAACGGCCCCATTTGCCCCAGTTGCGTTGTGGACTCGAGCATGTCGCCAATGGCCTGCAGATAGGTCTCTTCGTTGGGCAGCAATGTCACATCCTCGGCGTTGCCGTCGGTCAGGCGTATGAAGATAGACTTCATAAGGTCCACCCCTTCCAGGATCCGCTTGACGATATCGTCGTCTATCTCCAGGGTGCGTTCTCTGATTAACGAAAGAAAACTTTCGAAGGTATGACAGAATTTTTTGACATTGATGAAGTTGAAAAAGGAACTGTTCCCTTTCAGGGAGTGGGCGACGCGGAAGATTTCATCGACCAGTTCCAGATTGGACGGCTCGTTCTCCAGCCGCTGGGTGGTGGTCTCTATTTCCGCCAGCATTTCGTCGGCCTCCTCCAGAAACGACCTGAATAGCCCCGTCTCGGTGGAGGAGTTTTCGTGTTCCTTATCAGACGTCATGATTTAGTGGAATACTGTAGGGTAGCCCGGCTCTATTTTTAATGTTCTATAAATCACGGGACTTAGTCTATGTATATAATTATTAAATAATTATCACCCTACCAGAGTTGTTTTTCAACCTTTAAAAACAGTATCATATTGACAGACCTGTTTATGGGGAAGATGTTTTGACTGAAACGAAACAAATCATGGCCGTCCCCACACGGCTGGGGCAGATCGGCCTGGGTTTTGCGGGAGGAAAGGTGGCGCGCTTATGGCTGCCGGGAATGAGCAGGGCCGACCTGGATAAGGCCATGCGTTCCTGGGCCCCCAATACCGGCTTTTCCAAGCCTCCCCAGGATTTGGCCCAGCGCCTTGGCGCTTATTTCGATGGAGCGCCTGTGGAGTTTGACGACCCGGTGGATCTTTCAG
>Ga0224501_10000626_pt1 | contig 27501 bp, 24 predicted proteins | sample SF_Oct11_sed_USG_4_FD_169105 | JGI IMG/M metagenome (GOLD analysis project Ga0224501, IMG submission 169105) | Sediment microbial communities from San Francisco Bay, California, United States - SF_Oct11_sed_USGS_8_1 | ecosystem: Environmental > Aquatic > Marine > Sediment | place: USA... | reverse complement strand
GCCCTCCGGAAGCCCGGACCGTACGAATGCCCTCCCGAACCACGCGGAATCGAGCCTGCGTCGGGTCACCTCGACCGTGACCGTCCCCTTCCCCGGACCGGCCATCACGGCCTCGGATCCGTTGGTGACGAGATTCAGGAGCACCTGCCTGAACTGCGTCTCGTCCGCCTCCACGGTCACCGGCTCCTCGGACACCGCGAGGGCGAGATCGACCTCCGTCGACACGCTCACGGCCAGGAGCTTCTCGAGCCCTCGCACGGACGCGGCGAGGTCGACCGGCCCCATGTCCAGACTTCCCTTCCCGGCGTAGGCGAGCATCTGACGGCACAGCTCGGACGCGTGGCCGGCAGCCGTGATGATGCCGTCCACGTCCTCGACGGCCTCCGCGTCCAGGTTCTTGTCGAGGATCAGGAGATCCGCCCGACCCATGATTCCCGCCAGAAGATTGTTGAAATCGTGGGCGATTCCGCCGGCCAGGACGCCGAGGCTCTCCAGCTTCTGTCCGTGCAACACCTGCGCCTGGAGATGCTCACGCTCCACCACAAGCGCGCCGGCCATGAGCGCCGCGACCAGGGAAACGCTGGAGAAGCTCCAGGTCAGGAACAATCCCTGGTTCTGGCTCCCCGCCATGAAGGGGCCGTGGTCGAGCACGGCGGCGCTGATGGCCGCCGTGGTCACCACGAGCCCTCCCAGGGCCGCGCCGGTGATCCCCTCCCGGACGGACACCCAGAGGAGGAACGGCATGGAGAGGAAGAACAACTGAGACGGCACCGACCCCGGAGGCGAGAGGAAGGGGATCCAGGCGATGGCGGCCAGAACGCCGATGAGGCCCAGGGACGACAGGCTGATCGAGATCGCGTGCGGTCCTGTCCTCCGTCGATCTCCCTTGAGGAACGCCAACGCCGGCGGCACCACGACGAGGATCCCCATGGCGTGGGTCAACCACCACATCCCCCAGATCCGCACCGCCGCCGAGACCGGCGCCGCCCCGGTGAGGACGAAGGCAGACACGCTCACCACGGCGGCCAGGGACGCGATCATCCCCGACGCCACGACGACGAGCCGCAGGACGTCCTTCAGGCGGTAGAGTCCCGTCTCGAATCCGCGGGTGCGTAGCAGATGCACGCTGACCCCGACCTCCATCCCGTTGGCCACGGCCGTGGCGGCCACCAGAAGGGCATTCCCTCCGTCGAGGAAGGTGGCCATGGCGCCGCCGACCGCGACTCCGGGCCAGATCCGGAACGGAACCGCGAGCCCCACGGCAAGGGCGATCCCGACGGGGAGCCACACCACCCGGCGCAGCTCCACTCCACCCACCTCACCCAGAGCCAGCGTCCCGTATCCCACCGCGCCATACACGAGCGCCACCACGAGGTTGGTGGCCCAACCCCTCCAGCGTTGATCGTTCATCGGGACGGCGTCAGCGCTCCATCCGCCGCCTCACGGCGCCGTTGTCGGGATAGCGCTCGGCCAGGCGTTCGAGCTCGGCACGGGCCCCCTCGGCGTCTCCACTCGCCTCCAACGCGTCGACCCGGAGCAGCCCCGCCCGCGCACCCATCCGGGCGTCGGCCTCGGAGATGGTGACCCCGTCCAGCGCGGACAGAGCGGCGGCGGGATCGTCGCGATCCACCAGGAGGGACTCGACCGCCAGGAGCGACACCTCGACATCACCGGGGAAGCGGCGGGCCATCTCCTCCATCAGGCGGGCGGACGCCTCGGAACGTCCGGCCTCCCTGTCCAGGCGTGACTGGTGATACAGCCCGGCCTTGAGCAGGTTGGCCACGTCCCCCGCTTCCCCGCTGCGCGTCCCTACGCCACCGGCGTACGCGTACACGAGTTCACCTCCGTGCTCGGACGCCTCGTAGAGCTGGAAGAGGCCGAACGCTCCCACCAGGGCGGCGACGGCGCGGATCATGGTGGGCACGCGCCGCGCCGCGGAGGAGCCGTTCGCATCCCCATCGCTCTCCATGAGCGTGGCTCTGCCGGCCGCGATCTCGCTGAGCCTCGGACGACCGGAGATGACCACCGCCCCGAACTCCAGCGCCAACATGATCAGGAATATGTTGCGCACGCGTTCGCCCAGCTCCTCGTGCTCCACCACCGCGGGACGTGCCCCGGGGATGCGCTCGGCGGGTCCGTGGGCATCCATCCCCGACTTCACCGCGGCGACGGTGGCCAACGTCCCCACCAGCAAGAGAAGGGAGGCCGTGGGGCGAATCCACGCCGGGCGTCCCAGGAACGCGATCCAGTACAGCGGCACCGCGAGCACCAGGCCCGCGACCACGAAGTGGACGATCTGTGGGTGGAACTGCGCGATGTCGAACACGGTTCGTTCTCCCTGACAGGTATGAGGTCGAGGTGGAGAATCTACTGTCCGGCCCGGCGGCGAACCACTACACCCACGGACGGCGCGTCACCACCCCCTCGAGTGTCGAAGCTCCGTCACGTGAGCCGTGTGGTGCCGGCAGTGCCATGCGTACACTTCCAGCAGCGTATCCACGGTGATGCTCCCCATCTCAGGGTGATGTACCGTCCGGGAGAAGTCCTCGGGGAGCAGGCTCGAGAGGAACGTGGACCAGCGGCGATGCAACGCCGTGATCAAATCGAGGGACACCGAGATGTCGTCCCGGGTGTCCTCGAGGTCCGCCCAGGCATCCTGGTCGTACGTGCAGATGGTCGGATGGTCCGCCGTCACCGCCATCTTGAACCGTACATAGGAGTTCATGTGCGAGTCGGCGATGTGATGGACGAGTTGACGGACGGTCCACCCGTCCTCACGGTACGGGGTGTCCACCTGCTCGTCGTCCAGACCGTCCACCGCCGCGAGCAGGTGCTGGGGATGAAGCGCGATGATCTCGATCAGCGCAGCCCGTTCCAGAGGGGTGAGTGGATCGGACTTTACGTCGAGGCGGCCCACGGGAAAGCGAGGATCGGTCATGGAAGGTGCACCGGGGTTGGGGGGAGTACGTCCCAATCTACGCGGGGAGTCGGAGAACACCAGACGATCGTGGCCACGGTGAAGACGGCATTCGAGCGCATCCGCCACGCCGTGCGCACGATCCCCGAGGGGCGCGTATCCACCTACGGAGCAGTGGCGGATCGCGCCGGGATGCCCGGTCAGGCACGGATCGTGGGATGGGCCCTCGCGGGCCTCGACCACGAGAGCGATGTGCCGTGGCACCGCGTGATCAACTCCCGTGGAGGGATCAGCGTCCGCGGAGCGGGAGGCCACCTCGTGCAGCGCGCGCTCCTCGAAGCCGAGGGCGTCCGCTTCGACGCCGGCGGCGTAGTGGATCTGGACCGGTACGGCTGGTAGCACCCCCTCCTTTCGCGACGTCCTCGACGTCGATACCGTCGGGGATGCGTAACTTCAATTTCGTTCCGGTTCTGATCCTGCTGGCGGCGTGCGCGCCCACGGCCGACGATTCATCGCTCACGGCCTTCGTGGGCGCTACCCTGTGGGATGGGACGGGCACGCCCCCCGTTCCCGGAGCCACGCTGGTGGTCCAGGACGGACGAGTCCTGGCGGCGGGATCGGAGGTCCAGGTCCCGTCGGGAGCCACGGTGGTGGACCTGGCCGGACTCTGGATCGTGCCCGGACTCATCAACACCCACGGCCACGTGGACGGGCGCTGGGCCTCGCCCTCCACCACCGACGACGTCGCGCGCATGGAGGAGGACCTCCTCCTGTACGCCCGCTACGGCGTCACGACGGTGAACAGCCTGGGTGGTGGGGGGCGTCCATCGGTCGTGGTCCGGGACGCTCAGGAGGCGGGGACGCCGGGAAGGGCGAGGCTCCACCTTGCCGGCGAGGTGGTCACCGGCTCGACCGCGGAGGAAGCCGTCGCCGCGGTCGACCGAAACGCGGCGCTGGGGGCGGACTGGATCAAGATCCGCGTGGACGACAACCTCGGGACGACCACGAAGATGCCCCCCGAGGTGTACGTTCCGGTGATGGCCCGGGCGCGCGAGGCGGGGATCCCCATGGCGACGCATCTCTTCTATCTGGACGATGCCAAGGCCCTGCTGCGCGAGGGAACACGGTTGGTGGCGCACTCCATCCGGGACCGGGACGTGGACGACGAGGTCGTGTCGCTCCTGAAGGAGAAGGGCGTGTGCTACGTGCCGACGCTCGTACGGGAGGTGTCGACCTTCGTGTACGCCGAGCGACCCGGTTTCTTCGACGACCCGTTCTTCCTCCGGTGGGCCGACCGGGCGGAGATGGAGCGGGTGAGCACCCCCGCGTTCCAGGCGGAGATGGCGGCCAGCCCGGCGGCGGCGGCGTATCGGGACGCCCTGGCCCAGGCCCAGCGGAACCTCGCCGTCCTTTCCGAAGCGGGCGCATCCGTCGCCTTCGGCACGGACTCGGGCCCCGCCGCCCGCTTTCCCGGATATTTCGAGCACATGGAGATGGCGTTGATGGCCCAGAGCGGGATGAGCGCGGAAGACATCCTGAAGAGCGCCACGGGCGTGGCCGCCGGGTGTCTGGGGCTGGACGACGTGGGCACGCTGGAAGCCGGAAGGTGGGCCGACTTCCTGGTGCTGGACGCCGATCCCATGGACGACGTCGCCGCGCTGCGATCCCTCGAGGCGGTCTACGTGGGGGGAAGCCGGATCCCCTGAGTCAGCGCGCTCGCCCCGCGCGGAGGAGGAAGATCGCGAAGGCGTCGTGCGCCCAGACCAGGTCGGTGGACGTGAACCCCGTGGCTCCACCCAGGGCCAGCACCTCCCACACCGTGGGCGGGAAATCGTCTTCGGCTTCCTTGCGGAAGTTCTCCTCCACGACCTCGGAGGGGCATCCGGCGTCGAGGGCGAACTTCTTCCTGAATTCCAGGATCGCGGCCTCGTGACGCGCATCGTGCTTCCGCACGAACTCCCCCCAGACGAACACCCCTCCCGGAGACAGCCATCGGCGCACGTTCTGCAGCACCATCACCCTCTCGTGGGGTGGGACGTTGTGGAGGACCAAGGAGGACGTGATCACGTCCGCCGTCCGATCGGGCTCGAACTCGCGAACGTCGTCCTGCACGATCCGGACCCGATGTCCGAAGCGCGCAAGCCGTTGCCGCGCGACCTTGGACATCTGCGGCGAAGCCTCCAGCGCCTCCGCCCGAGCGGCCGGCAGTCCATCCAGGTACCGCGCCACCATGTCTCCGTTGCCCGTGCCGATATCCAGGATCTGCGACGGGTCCTCCACCTTCACCAGTTCCACGAGGGTATCCGTGTACGCCCGGTACTGGGGCACGAGGGCCGGAATGAACTCCTCGTAGCACTCCGCGATGGAGTCGTAGAACGCCTCTTCTGCGCCGGACATCATGAACCCGGGAGCGCGTAGCGCTCGAGGTATGTGAGGTCGAATTGATCGAAGGCGGCCACGTACATGGAGCCGGCGCCGAACCCGACGATGCGTCGGGTCCCATCCAGGACGAAGGTCCGGAGGAACTCCGCGGCGGGCCCGAAGACATCGTACCGGCTCGCCTCCCCGGCCCTCGTATGGACGCGGATCCACGCCCGGCCAGATCCGTCCACGGGGATCCGGCCACCATGGAAGGGAGGCTTCACGGGGTTCCAGGTATGGGCGTCGAGCTCCCGCCCGGAGCCCGCACCGCGAGCGAAGCTCATGCTGACCCGACCGTTCACGTTCTCGACGCTGATCCCGATCCCGCCCCCGGACCGGCCCGATTCGGCCAGATCCTCTTCTTTTTCCGACTCCCCGACGGGGATGGGGCGGAAGGTCCGCGGCGCGCCCCGGACCACGGATCCCCCGGGATGGAACCACTCCACGTGATAGTCACCGGCCCGCGCCACCACCACGGAACCGTCGCCGGCCACCCCCCAGGCGTCCTCCGGCGAAAGCCGTACGGGCTCGATGCGGACGCTCTGGTCGCGCGCGCCACCGCTCACGGAACGGCGCACGTCCGGGGTCTTGAACCTGGCCACCGTATCCACCTCGCCCGTCCCCCTGCGGATCCGCAGGATCGCGGCCGAATCCGGCATGACACCACCCATCCCCCCACCCAGCGAGCGCGCGTACAGGTGGCCCGAGGCATCCACCCCCTGGGGAAGCGCGAGCACGGGGGCGCGTCCGGCGGAGAACTCCCCCTGGGTGATGGGCATGGTCGGGCCGAAGTCCAGACCGGGACCCAACGCCGTCAGGCGGCCGTTGCCCAGGTCGACGAGAAGCGTGGAGTCACCCGGCAGAGGCCACGTCGCATCCGGCTGAAGGTACTCGCCGGGACCCTGCCCCTCGCTGCCGATCCGCACCCGGGTGCCTCGGTCCATGTCCACCAGATAGAGGGCCTTCCCCAGAGGATCGGCTACCAGCAACCGCCCGTCGGGCATCTCGCGGACCGTCTGGATCGCCCCGAAGTCCTCCGGGAACACCGCGTTGGGTGCCCCCGGGGAACGCTCCTGGCCGGCGAGCCCGAGGGGGACGAGAAGGAGAGGCGCGGTTCGAAGAATCGGTAGGCGCATAGGTCGGAAGCCGGGTGGGACACGGATGCATCCCGGAGGGGAATGTGTGTTCCTGTGATAGTAATATCGGCCGGCCGAACGAAACAACTTGAGAACGAGGGGGTCATTGACGGCACGACCGCGCGGGTGACATCATGGCCCTGCGCTCCTCCCGACCCCCCTTCGCCGGCTCCCCTCCCGTGCCCGAACCCTCCGAACACACGCGCAGACGCCGATTCGGCAAGGTCTGGCAGGCGCTGGGCATCTATCTCGCCGCGTCGTGGGGAGCCCTCCAGGTCGTGGACACCCTCGTGGACGCCGGCGGGCTCCCCGACTTCCTCCCCGGGCTCGCCCTGGTCCTCCTGGTCATCGGATTCCCCATCGTGCTCGCGACTTCTTTCCTCCAGTCCGGGGCAAAGCTCGGATCGGAAGCGGGCGAAGGAGCGAAGGAGCCGGCCCGGATGCCCACGCCACCGGTGGTGGAGCGCGTCCTCACGTGGCGCAATGCCCTCGTGGGGGCCCTCGGTGCGACACTCCTGTGGGGTGCGGTGGCCGCCGCCTGGATCTTCGGCATGGGAGGAGATCCCGAAGCCCCCGGCCGCCGGGTGGTGCGCTCGGTGGCGGTCCTCCCCTTCGTGGACCTGAGCCAGAGCCAGGACCAGGAGTACTTCGGGGACGGACTGGCCGAGGAGATCCTCCACACGCTGGCCGCGATCCCCGATCTGCGGGTACCGGCGAGAACCTCCTCCTTCGCGTTCAAGGGGCAGAACATCGACGTTCGCGAGATCGGAGACCGGTTGGGCGTGGACGCGGTGCTGGAGGGGAGCGTGCGCAAGCAGGGCGACGAGGTCCGCATCACGGCCCAGCTCATCGACGTGGAAGACGGCTTCCACCGATGGTCGCGGACCATCGACGGGCGTCTGGAGAACGTGTTCGACCTCCAGGAAGAGGTCTCCCGTTCGGTGGCGGCCGCCCTGGAGGTCCAGCTGGGTGTCGCGGACGCCGTCGAAGATCCGGGGCGGTCGTCCGCGCCCGACGGAGTCGCCTTCGACCTGGTCCTCCAGGCACGTCATCAGTGGAACGAGCGGACCCCGTCGTCCATGCGGAGCGCCATCGCGCTCTTCGAGGAAGCCCTCAAGGTCGATCCGCTCTACGCGGACGCGTACGTGGGCCTGGCCGATGTGTACAACCTCCAGGCGCTCAACATCTACACGGTTCCCCGCGATTCGTACGCCCGCGGGATCCACTCGGCGCGGCGGGCGCTGGAACTGGAGCCCGGGAACGCCGGGGCCTACGCGGCGCTGGGTCTCGCGCTCTTCCAGTACGAGCGCAAGTGGATCGAAGCGGAGAACGCGTTCCGGGAATCCATCCGGCTGGACCCCCGCAACGCCGACGCGCGCTATTTCTACTCCATGTACCTGTCGGCCGTGGGGCGCCGGCAGGAGGCCGTCCAGCAGGCGAGGGAAGCATGGGCCCTGGACCCCGCGTCGCCGCCGGTGGGGATGGGCGTGGGGATGGCCCTGTACAACGCGCGCCGTTTCGAGGATGCCATCGCGGCCATGGAGGAGGTGGTGACGCTGGCTCCCGACTACTTCTTCCCCTACTCGTGGCTGGGAATCAACCACGCCGCGCTCGGGGAGTGGGGGGAGGCCGAAGAAGCCGCACGCCATGGTGTCGAGCTGAATCCGCAGAGTCCGCTCACCCGGTCGTTCCTCGCGGAGATCCTGGCGATGGAAGGCCGTGTGGACGAGGCACGCCCCATCCTGGACGAGCTGGAGGCGCTCTGGGAAACGGGTCCGGTGTCCGCCACCTACATCGCCCGCGTCTACGCGGCCATGGGTGACGGCGACGCCGCGGTCCTCTGGCTCCAGCGCGGACTCGACCGCGGCGAGGGCCAGGCCACCCAACTGGAAGCGCCGGGCTTCGAGAAGATCCGCAACCACCCCGGTTTTCAGGAGCTGCAGTTGAAGTTGAACCTACCTTGACCCCGGAGGCCATGATGGCCCGTCGACCCTCCCTTCCCGCCTTCCCCCCCGCCCCCCGTTCCGTCACGCTCGTCATCGCCGCCCTCGTCCTCCTTGCCGGATGCCGCTCCGAGGCCCCGGTCGGAGACGACCCGTTCTCGGCCAATCCCGCCCTCCGGCAATACCACCCGCCCCCGCCCGTGAGGAGCTACCCGGCCACGGAGATGCGCATCAACTCCTGGATCGCGGCGAACCAGTTCGACTCCATGCGCGCCCACGGATGGGATCTGTGGGAGTCCATCACGCGCCCGGCCACTTCCGGGCTCCCCATCTGGGAAACGTGGTACTCGGGCCACGAGCTCTTCGTGTACGAGGAGATCCCCCTCGCCGAGGAGCGGCAGGCCTTCCGTGACTTCGAGGCGCCGCACCAGCTCTCCCACGCTCCGGACGAAGGGCTCGGGCGGCCCGCGATCCCCTTCACTCCCCACGAGGAGATCACCTCCTTCAATCGTTTCACCGAGCCCACGGCCCGCTACATCTGGGTGAACGGATTGAACCGGCAGGACGTCCTCCAGGACACGCTGAACGCCCTGCTCGAAGCGGACGTGCCCATCGCCGACCAGCAGGTACTCGTCTCGGGAGACTCCACGGACACCGGGTCCATCGTGCTCAAGGTCGTGTGGCAGTTCATCTCCGGGGACTCGGCGTCCCTGGTGCCGTACTGGGCCGGGAACACCGTCGAAACCACCACCGACACCCTCATGCCCATCGTGAAGAGCTGGAAGCAGGGGATGTGGCTGGATCCCACCGGCGGCCTCCAGCCCGGTGACTCGGTGAACGGATCGGTCCACGGTGGCCCGGTACGGCCGTGGCCGGTGATGTCGCTGGACGACTTCTACTCCATCGTCCTGGACAGTGCCGACGTGAAGGCGTTCAGCAGGTACGCCCTCGTCTCCGGGGACGACGTGGGGGCCAGCGACAGCACCAGCGCCGACAGCCTCCGGGCGGCCATCCGGCCCGGGAACGTGGCGCTCCTCATGGCCATCCATCTGACCACCAAGGAGATCCCGAACTGGACGTGGCACACGTACTGGTGGGCCATGGACCCCGAGAACCCCGACTACGGTGACGACCGCCCGGCCTCCATTCCCGCCCCGTGGAACCACTACAACCAGCGGGCGGCGTACTCCATGACGGTGGTCACCGGCGACTCGGTCCAGCCCAACGTCCAGTGGAATCCCTACCTCGAGTCGAACCTCACGGGACAGTACGCCACGGTGTCGAACCCCACGGAGGCGCTGACCTGGTGGGGATCGCAGACCAACTGCATGAGCTGCCACCGCATGGCGAGCTTCCCGGCCGCGGACAGCCTCTGGGAGCCGGGATACCGACCGGCCATGTTCATCGCGGTGGACGACCCCGCCTTCGCGAAGTTCCTCAAGACCGACTTCCTCTGGTCGGTGGCCGGGCGGGCCGGGCCGCCCGCCGGCGGGAACCACTGACGCGGGAAGGGGAACGGCGGTACCCACGAGAACGGGCGGGGCTCCCCGGAGGAGCCCCGCCCGCCTTCGTTCGTTCCACGATGTGCGTCAGGCGCTGATCTCGTGGGCCTCTCCCGCCCCGCGTGGAACACGGATCAGGTCCACCAGCACCTGCACCGAAGGCGGCGGCTCCGGCGTCACGCGGGACACACTCCACGTGACCAGGAAGTTCACGGCCATTCCCAACGTTCCGATCCCCTCCGGGGAGATCCCGAACCACCAGTGCGCCGCGTTGTTGGCGGCCGGGTCGATGAACTTGAAGTACACGATGTACGCGGCGGTGAGCGTGATCCCCGACACCATCCCCAGGATCGCGCCCTCCCGCGTGGTGCGCCGGGAGAAGATCCCCAGGATGATCACGGGAAAGAACGACGAGGCGGCCAGGCCGAAGGCGAAGGCCACCACCTCGGCCACGAACCCCGGTGGGTGGATCCCCAGATAGCCGGCCACCACCACCGCGGCGCCCGCGCTCACCCGGGCCGCCACCAACTCGCCCTTCTCGGTGATGTCGGGCCGGATGCCACGCTTGAGAAGGTCGTGGCTCACCGCGGTGGATACGACCAGGAGGAGCCCCGCGGCCGTGGAGAGGGCCGCGGCGAGGCCGCCCGCCGCCACCAGTCCGACGACCCAGTCGGGGAGCCCCGCGATCTCCGGGTTGGCCAGCACCATGATGTCGCGGTCGATGGTGAGCTCGTTGCGGATGGGTGCACCCGCGGCATCCACCGCCGACGGCCCCACGTACTGGATCCGCCCGTCACCGTTCACGTCGTCGAAGGCGATGAGCCCGGTCTCCTCCCATTTGCTGAACCACTCGGGGACCTCCGCGTAGGGGCGATCCGAGACGCTGTTCAGGAGGTTGGTCCGGGCGAAGGCCGCCACCGCGGGGGCCGTGGTGTAGAGGATGGCGATGAACACCAGCGCCCACCCGGCGCTGATGCGGGCGTCGCGCACCCGGGGCACCGTGTAGAAGCGGATGATCACGTGGGGAAGGCCCGCCGTCCCCACCATGAGGGCCGCGGTGATGAAGAAGACGTCCAGGGTGGACTTGGTCCCCCCCGTGTACGCGGCGAAGCCCAGCTCCTGGTGCAGCCCGTTCAGCCGCTCCAGCACCCCCACCCCGCTGACCTGATCCACCCCGCCGAAGCCGAGCTGGGGGATGGGATTTCCCGTGATGAGGATCGAGAGGAAGATGGCCGGCACCATGTACGCGAAGATGAGCACGCAGTACTGGGCCACCTGGGTGTACGTGATCCCCTTCATCCCGCCCAGAACGGCGTAGAAGAACACGATCCCCATCCCGATGTAGACGCCCGTGGCGATGTCCACTTCGAGAAAGCGCCCGAACACGATCCCCACTCCCCGCATCTGTCCGCCCACGTACGTGAAGGAGACGAAGATGGCGCAGATCACGGCCACCATGCGGGCGGCCTGGGAGTAGTAGCGGTCCCCCACGAAGTCGGGAACGGTGAAGGCTCCGTACTTCCGCAGATAGGGCGCCAGGAGGAGGGCCAGGAGCACGTAGCCTCCGGTCCACCCCATGAGGTACACCGAGCCGTCGTATCCCAGGAAGGAGATGAGCCCCGCCATGGAGATGAACGACGCCGCGCTCATCCAGTCCGCGGCCGTGGCCATCCCGTTGGCGAGAGGAGACACGCCTCCGCCCGCCACGTAGAACTCCTTCGTCGAGCGGGCCCGGGACCAGATGGCCACTCCGATGTACAGGGCGAAGGAGAGCCCCACCATCACGAAGGTCCACGAAGTCACGGTCATGACTCGTCCCCCTCGTCCACGTCGAACTCCCTGTCGAGGCGGTTCATGAGCGCCACGTACACGAAGATCAGGATCACGAAGACGTAGATGGAGCCCTGCTGCGCGAACCAGAAGCCGAGGGGGAAATCGGTGCCCGGGATGGTCACCGAGTTCAGGGGTTCCACCCAGAGGATCCCGAATCCGAAGGACACGAGAAACCACACCCCCAGAAGGATCCCGAGGTACTTGATGTTCCTCTTCCAGTACCCCTCACGACGCGCACGTTGCTCCGGATCGGTCACCGAAACGTGCCCGTGCCCACCCGACCCACCGCTGGAATGATCCGCCATGCCGTCCTCTCCGCTGGAGTGATGGCGGACGAGTTTAGCCGCCGCCTCCGGGGAAGGCAAAGACGACGGCGAGGCGCTCCGTCATTGGTCGGGGCGCGGAACTCTCCGGTAGCTCCCGGGAGCATCGTCCCAGGCCCTGCGGTAGCGGACGTTCTGGGCCACCTCTCCCAGATAACCCCCGGCGAAGGAGACGACGAAGGCCAGACCACCGCCCACCAGGATGACCGCCATGGGGAACGGTGCCCGGAATCCGACGATGACCAGCACGGCGTCCAGGACAATGACGAGGATCGCGGCGGTGGCGGGTTCGAGCATGGTGACCCCCGGCGAGAAGTACCCCACGAAGAAGCCGGTGAGGGCGAAGCTGGCCAGGAAGGCGACGAGCACCTGCAGGGACGAGATCCCCAGGAGCGCGTGCAGGACGAACACAGCGTAGTTGTTCAGCATGAAGCCGAGCACCGTCCCCACCAGGACCCAGGGCCATTGGAAGCCGGCCGGAGAGTTTCGTTCCTCCACCAGCGTGCCCTGGAGGACCTCTCCGACCCAACCCCCGACCACCGAGAGCATGACGCCGACCAGCCACCCGAGGGCCACCAGGAGAGGCGGAATCCCCAGGCCGTAGAGAAGGTGGATGGACACCATCGTCAGGATTCCCAGGATGCCGCCGGCGACTCCCGCCTCGGCCATGGTGTTACCCGGAGAGTGATATCCCGCGAGGATCCCGGTGAGGGCGAAGGTGAGAGCTCCCACGACGATGGCCACGTCGGGCCGGGGGGGCTCGTTGCGTACGACGGCGACCAGACTGGTGATGAGGACGGTCCCGAGGGCGACACCGCCCACGACCCACAACCAACGGAGACCGGCGCCCTTCTCTCCGGCCGCCGCGACGGGAATCGGAGCGGAAAAGGTTTCGTTCGAGGTTTCCATGCAGGCAATCCCGGTAGGAGCGCCAGAGCGGCGCGGCAGGAAGGCAGGTACGGTGGATATACGGCCCACCATGCCGACCTGCAGTCGGGATTTCCGCGACGATCGGTGTGGGGAAGTCTCCCCCGCTACCGCCCCCTCCAGGGCCGGCGCTCCACGCCCTCCACGGGACGGAACGTGCGCGCGGGGCGGACCGCCTCTCGCGTGCGCAGGTCGAAGCGGTCGCCCGGGGCGAGGAAGTAGAAGCGGCCTCCGTCGCCGACGGTACTCCGGTTGTCGTACACGAGGACGTACGACGCTCCGATGACCTCGGCCTGGTCCCCCTGCACCACCAGGGCGGTGTTCTCGTCGATCCCGATCCCCAGGAGCTCGGGGTGGGCCTCCACCACTTCGATGAGGTCGAAGTGCCGGTTGCGCCGCAACACGTGTTGGTCGATGGCCACACCACGCAGATACCCGAAGCCGACCTGGTGATCTCCCATCATCACCTCGTTCGTCTCGGTGTCTCCGCGCACCAGGAAGGACCCCTGGATCGAGGCGCCCGCGGACGAGCCGCCCACCACTCCGCCGCGGGCGAGCACCTCCCGGATCTCCCGTTCCGTTCGCGTACCTCCGTAGGCGTCCACCAACCGCCACTGCCGTCCCCCGAAGAAGAAGACGGCCGCGGCCGTCTTCAGTGGAGCGACGAAGTCCTCGCTGTCCGCCACCGCCCTGTCGGTGGTGTGGAGCACGGTGAGATTGCGGGCGCCCTGGGCCCGCCAGGCGTTGAGTCCCTGGTAGAAGTCGTCGTATTCCTCTTCGCCTCCGGCCGTGGGAATCACCACGATGTGGGCGTCGGGCCCGCCGGCGAGCTGGATGAACCGCCCGTAGATCTCGGGAGACCGCATCGCCCCGCCCACCACCACCAACGCGCCGGACTCCGGTCCCACCACGGGGGCACCGGCATCCAAGATCTCCTGCGCGGCCATGGGCGAGGCCGCCACCAACCCGGCACCCACCACGAGAGGAAGCCACGGGAGGAGATCACGACGCGTGAGGGAACCTCTCCCGCCCTGTCCGGCCGATACGAAACGCATCATCCTTCGCTCCTTCCGTAGACGAATTCCTCGATCTCCCCGTGGACCCGGCGCACCGTCTCCGCCGACGGCCCCGGGGTGAACACCGACACCACCACCGCCACCGCCGCGTTCGCCAGGAGCCCCCAGATGGCCCCGTGGAGCCCCATCGGGTGGGGAACCACCACCAGCGTCAGGTACAGCACCGTGAGCCCCACCCCCACCCCCGCCAGCACGCCAGCACGGGTGAAGGTCCGACCTCCGGGAAAGCACACGCCCACGATCCCCGGCATGAGTTGAAGCGCGCCCGCGCCCGAGAGGGTGACCAGGACCACCAGGAAGTCGAAGGTCTTCACGGAGAGGAAGAAGCCCACCACCAGAAGGAGCGCCACGATGGCGCGGCCCACCCGGACGTAGTGCGCCTGGCTCCGGTCCGGCGCCACGTAGCGCTGGTACACGTCCCGGGTGAGCACCGTCATGTTTGCGTGGAGGATGGAATCCAGCGTGGACATGGCCGCCGCGGTGGCGCCGGCCAGGATCACCCCGGTGAGCAACGGAGGGGCGTAGCGGAAGAGGAGTTCCGGGAAGATGGTGTCCGGCACCTCGAGCCCGGGGATCACCAGGGCGCCCCCCAAGCCCACCATGGCCGCCGGGATGTACAGCGTCATGAGGTAGATGGGGGTGGTGGCTCCCAGAAGCCGCAACGTCTTGGCGTCCACGGCGGTGTAGTAGCGGATCAGCATGTGGGGCTGGAAGACGATGCCGAAGGAGAGGGTGACGGTCATCCCCAGCCACATCCCCGGCGTGAAGAAGCCCTCCGGCCCGGGGAGGGAGAGGAGGTCCGGCCGCTGCTCCGCCACCGCGCGCCACAGTTCCAGGGGTCCGCCGAAGAGCTCGTACGACAGGACCAGCGCCCCCACCCACACGGCGACGTACATCCAGACCCCCTGGAGCACGTCGGTCCAGTACACGGCGCGCAGCCCGCCCACCACCAGATACGTGCCCGCCACCGCCAGGAGCACGAGGGTTCCCACCTCGAGGGAGATCCTCCCGCCCGACGCGATGTTGATGATGTACCCGAGCCCCTTCGCCTGCACCTGGATGTAGAGGATGGTGAAGACGACGGAGACCACGGCCACCATCACGCGCACGGCCTCGGACTCGTAGAAGTCCGCCAACATGTCGGCGGGCGTCACGTACCCGAAGGCCTTCCCCAACGCCCAGATCCTCGTGCCGAGCACGTAGGTGATGGCGCCCACCAGGACGGTCCAGGTCCCGGCCATCCAGAAGCCCACCCCGTGGGTGTAGAAGAATCCACCCGAACCCAGGAAGGCGAAGGCCGAGTGGAAGGTCGCCACCACGGTGAGATAGAGGACGATGAAGCCCGCCTTCCGCCCGTACAGGAGGAAGTCCTCCATGTCCACGCTCATCCGGCGGTTGGCCACGACGCCCAGCACGATGGTGGCCACGAGATACACGAAGATCAGCCCCGTCGCGATGACCCACGGCTCCATCAGACGTTCCTCCGATAGGCCCAGATCAGCACGCCGATGAGCGCCACGTAGACCGTCAGGAGCGCCACGTACAGGAAGGGCATTCCGAGGATCCACGGCTCGACGCGGTCGAGCACCGTGTGCGTGACCGGCGGCATGGCCAGGGCGAAGAGGAGGAGGAAGGCCACGAGGGCGATCCAGCCCTCGCGCGTGCGAGGCCGGAGGTGGGATCGGTATCCGGGTCGTGTATTCATGGGCGCGAACATGGGCCGGGAGACGGGGGCCCGCAAGCGGGGGGCGGTGTCCACCCAAACGGGGGCCGAGCGGGGGGCTTCCGTCCTCGCGGGAGGACATCCACCCCGGGAGCCAGGGCCCGCCTCCACGGACTCACGACCCGTCATCCCTTTGCCGCACAACCACTTGGGCACTGGCCGGCGAACCGGGCACACGTCCTGCACTGGTATCGACACAACGACTCCGGCTGCAGTGGGGGCCGTCCCGAGTTCCGGACCGGTCACCTACTCCATGGGCGGACCCCCACTGTGGCCGGGTTGTTCCAGGACCAGCGACCGGGCTCGATCCCGGTCCACCTTCCCGTTGGCGTTGAGGGGAAGGTCGTCCACCGGCCGCCAGCTCCGCGGCCTCTTCGGCGGAGAAAGCCGCTCCCGAACGAAGGCATCCACCTCCACTTCATCGAATTCCCCCTCCACCGGCACCACCACGGCGACGAGCCTCTCTCCCCACTCGGGATCGGGGAGCCCGACCACGCACACGTCGCGGACCGCCGGATGAGAGCGGATCACCTCCTCCACCTCCGCCGGATCCACCGTGACGCCCCCGGACACGACGCGGATGGAGCGCCGCCCCGTGACGTGGAGATGCCCCTCCGCGTCCATGGCGCCCAGGTCGCCCGTGTGATACCACCCCTCCCCGTCGGCCAGGGGGGGACCGCCGCCCAGGAACCCACGCGCCTGGGTCGGGCCACGCGCCAGGATCTCCCCCTGCGCGTCCACGCGCACCTCCGTCCCGTCCAGGGGAGCGCCCACCGAGCCCGGCTTTCGCGCCACCAGATCCGGTGGGGCGGTGGCCACCTGCGACGACATCTCCGTCATCCCGTACGTGAGGGCGACGGGCCACCCGGAGTCCAGGGCACGGGCCACCAGAGCGGCCGGAGCGTGGGCACCACCCACAAGGACGCAGCGGAACGACGGTGGGGGAGGGGTCCCGTCGCGGTGGTCCAGGACACGGAGGAGCTGCGTGGGAACCAGGGACGCGTGGGTGATCCATCCCTCGTCCACGAGGAGCGACGCCTCTCCGGGATCGAAGGATCCGTACGCCACCAGTTCCGACCCGAGGAGGAGGGCCCGCGTGACGAGCGCCAGCCCGCCCACATGGGCCACGGAGAGGGACGCCAGCCAGCGGTCGTCCGGACCGAGGGCGAGGCGCTCCGCGGCGGCTCCCGCGCTCGCCCGCAGGTTATCCGGCGTGAGGACCACCCCCCGAGGGACCCCGGACGTCCCCGATGTCCACAGAACCGCCATCCCCTCCGGATCTCCGGGTCCGTCCAGCGCCTGGCGTGCGCGGCGCGACTCCGTCTCGGTGAGCCTGGGGTTGAGGGGCGCCACCGTGTATCCGGCCCGCATTCCGGCCAGGAGGGCCGCGATGCCCTCCGGCGTCGCCTCGGCGACCAGGGGGAGGATCCGGCCGCGGGGAACCGGGCCGCTTCCGTGATGCCGCTCCGCCAGCTCGGACACCCAGGTGTCGAACTCGGCGAAGCTCCACCGACGGGTCCGTCCGCTCAGCGCGGCGCGCCCCGGCCAGCGCCGGGCCGCCTCGGCCAGGAAGTCCGACATCACCCCAGCGCCAGCGCGCCGCCCAGGAGGATCCCGTAGAGGGCCACCACCCGCGCCGTCTCTCCGAGGGCGGGAAGGAGTTCGGCCGGATTCGCGAACCCCAGCACCCTGCGCAGGGGAGCGGCCGCGGCGATCATCGCCGCCCACGCCACCACGACCGCGGCCGGCCACCCCCACACGCTCCACCCCACCCCCGGAACCGCGAAGGCCACGGCCAAGAGGAGGAGATACTCGATGCGGCTACCCCGTCGGCCCAGGCGCACGGCGAGCGTCCGCTTCCCCGCCCGCGCGTCCGTCTCGATGTCGCGCAGGTTGTTCGCCACCAGGATGGCGGTGTTGAGCGCGCCCATCCCCACCCCGGCGAGGAAGGCGTCGGCGGGCCAGGCCAGGCCTTGCACGTAGTACGTCCCGCTCACCGCCACCAGACCGAAGAACACGAACACGAACACGTCACCCAGGCCATGGTAGGCCAGCGGGAACGGGCCGCCGGTGTAGAGCACGGCGCACGCCAGGGAGGCGAGCCCGATGATCACGATGGGCCACCCGCCCACCTGGACCAGGTAGACGCCCACCAGGAGGGCGGCGGCGAGCGTGACCCACATCCCCCGCTTCACGGCCGCGGGCTCGATGAGACCGGCCTGGGTCACCCGCGTGGGCCCCACCCGCTCCTCCGTGTCCCCGCCCCTCACGTAGTCGTAGTAGTCGTTGGCCAGGTTGGTGGCGATCTGGATGAGGACGGCGCCGACCAGGGCCGCCACTGCCGGGAGGCCGTCGAACACGCCGTGGTGAGCCGCCAAGCCCATCCCCACCAGGACCGGGGCCACGGCCGCGGGAAGCGTCTTCGGGCGGGCCGCCAGGATCCACACGGCCGACGCCGACGGTGGCGCAGCGGCCGGGCCCTCCCCCGGACCGTTCATGGGGTGGCCGGCCGAGGCCAGTCCTTGCGGAAGACGAGCTCCTCGATGCGGTAGGCATGGAGGAAGTCGTGGAAGGCGGCGTGGCGGAAGAGCACGAACACGGAGTAGTGGTTGTACTCCGAATGCCGGGCCGTGCGCTTCCAGTCCGCGTCGGACAATCCGCGGAGCCTCTCCACCAGGCGCGCCCGGTCCGCCGTGAAGCGCTCCAGCGCCTCGCCCAGGTCCACGGCGAGGAGCGCGTCGGGGTCGTCGTCGCGCCCCGGGTCGTACGAGGAGAACTCGGGCACGTCCTCGGCCAGAAAACGGTCGAGGCGCCCGAAGAAGAGTTCGTGCACGTGGGCCAGGTGGCACGCGTGCTCGTGGATGGACCACTTCCCCGAAGGGGGACGCCGCTTCAGGATGGACGGATCCGCCTCGCGCACCAGGGGCACGACGAGGCGGGGTGTGCGGTCCAGCGCGTCGATGACGTCGGCGACGGTCTCCATGAAGTCTCCTGGTGTCGTATGCGGATGGGTATGGCGTGTGGTCACCAGGGGAGCCAGGGGAACTTCCTGAACTCGGGCTTCCGCTTCTCCACGTAGGCGTTCTTCCCCTCCTGCCCTTCCTCGGTCATGTAGAAGAGGAGGGTGGCGTTCCCGGCGAGCTCCTGGAGCCCCGCCTGGCCGTCCACGTCGGCGTTCATGGCGCTCTTGAGGAGGCGGATGGCCAGCGGGCTCTTCTCCAGGATCTCCTGGGCCCACTCCCACCCTTCCTGCTCGAGCCGGTCCACCGGCACCACCTTGTTCACCAGCCCCATCTCCAGAGCCTCCGCGGCGGAGTACTGACGGCAGAGGTACCAGATCTCGCGAGCCTTCTTCTGGCCCACGATGCGTGCCAGGTATGCGGACCCGAACCCTCCGTCGAAGGACCCCACGATGGGACCGGTCTGCCCGAACACCGCGTTCTCCGCGGCGATGGTGAGATCGCAGATCACATGGAGGACGTGGCCGCCTCCGATGGCGTACCCGGCCACCAGCGCGATGACCGGCTTGGGCATGGAGCGGATGTACCGCTGCAGCTCCAGGACGTTGAGTCGCGGCACTCCGGCCGTGCCCACGTACCCGGCGGAGCCGCGGACCTTCTGGTCGCCGCCCGAGCAGAACGAGTACTTCCCGTCCTTGGCGGGGCCGTTCCCCGTGAGGAGCACCACGCCGATCTCCGTATCCTCTCCGGCGTCACGGAACGCCTCCTGCATCTCCAGGAGGGTGTCGGGACGGAAGGCGTTGCGCACCTCGGGCCTGTTGAAGGCGATGCGGGCCACGCCGTCACACTTGTGGTAGGTGATGTCCTGGTACTCCTTCACGACCTTCCAGTCGGGCTTGCTCATCAGTCCGTCCTGTGGATGAATCGAAGTTGGATCGCCGTCGGGGGTCGCCTACCCCAGCGCCCGGCGAACGCTCCCTGCCACCGTCTCCCGGACCTCACGGCGGCGGACGTGGCTCGCCGCCCGGTCGGTACGGACGCGCACGATGGCGGTCCGCCCTCCCCGCAACGCCCTCGCCAGGGCTTCCGCAGCGCCCTCCGCCGCCACGTCCTCCCAGGGGATCCCGTACTGCCGCGCGGCATGGCTGAAATCCAGCCCGTGTGGGGTGGCGAAGTACGGCGTGAAATGGGGCTCGTGCTCCGCCACGGGAAGCATGTGGAAGATCCCGCCGCCGTCATTGTCCACCAGGACGAACACCACCGGCGCGTCGCTTTCGCGACTCCAGAGGAGCCCGTTCTGGTCATGGAAGAAGGCGACGTCTCCCAGAAGGCACACCGTGGGCGACCCGCCCGACGCGGCGGCCACACCGAACGCGGTGGACACCACGCCGTCGATCCCGCTGGCCCCCCTGTTCGCGAGCACGCGGAGTTCCGCCTCGCCGGGGACGCCGAAGGTGTCCAGGTCACGCACGGGCATGGAACTCGACACCACGAGAGTGCTCCCCCCGGGGAGCGCTCCGACCACCGCCCCGGCCACGCTCCCCTCGTGGGCCGCGCCGGCGTCCGCGGGCCCGGACAGCACCGTCCGCGCCGCCGACTCCGCGTCCCGCCATCGGGAGCGCCAGGCCCCGTCCACCGTGCGGCTCGCCCGCGGCCCGAGGCGCGCCAGCGTGTCGGCCGCGTCGGCCTGGACATAGTCCGTGGCCAGGAGGGCGTGATCCTTCCAGCGCGCTCCCGCGTCGACGATGACGTGCCGGTCAGCCCGGGTGCCCCCCAGGAACCGCTGCAACCTCATGGACGTCGGGGCACCGCCCACCTGGAGGACGAGTCCGGGGCGGAGGGCTTCCTCCACCACGGCGTCCCCCAGGAAGGCGTCGTACGCCGCGATGACGTCGGCTCCGTGATCCGGACGGAAGCGCGCGCCCGAGAGCGGATCCGCGAGGACGGGATACCCGGTGGCGGCTCCGAGGCGGACCACGGCCTCCCCCAGCCGGTCCGGCACGGAGGATGGGCCCGCCACGATGACTCCCCGGGGGTGATCCTCGAACGACTGCAGGAGCGCGTCGATCTCCTCCTCCGAGCAGCGTGCCGTGCGAACGGATACCGCGAGGGAGGGATCCCTCTCCGGGAGCGACACGGGCTCCGACCCCGCCGGCCCGTCCTCGGGCTCCAGCGGCTTGGAGAAGGGGAAGTTCAGGTGGACCGGCCCCGCGGGCCCCCCCACCGCGGCGGCCACGGCCCGCCCGGCCTGGCGGCGAAGGTGCGCGAGGGCGGCAGGATCGTCGCTGGGCGGCGCCATGTCGGCGAACCAGCGAGGGTACCGACCGAACAGGTGGATCTGGTCGACGGACTGGTTGGCGTCGGAGTCACGGAGGTGATGCGGGCGGTCCGCCGTCAGGAGAAGGAGAGGGGTCTCCCCCCAGGACGCCTCCACCACTGCGGGAAGGAGATTGGCGGCGGCGGTCCCCGACGTGGTCACCACCACCGCCGCACGCCCCGAGGCCTTTCCCACGCCCAGCGCGAAGAAGGAGGCCGAACGCTCATCGAGGTGGACCCTCATGCGGAAGGACCCGTGCTCGGCGAACGCCAGGACCAGGGGAGTCGAGCGCGAGCCCGGTGCGATGCACACTTCACGGACGCCCGCCGCGTACAGCTCTTCCACGAAGGAGCGCACCCAGGTGGTGGTGACCCGCGCGGCGCTCATGAACCCCCGTCTCCCGGCGGGAGCGACGCCTCCATCGTCACGTCCACTCCCACCGCCGCCAGCGCGCGCAGCACCGGCTCGAACTTGATGCGGGTCTCCTCCCACTCCAGGTACGGGACCGACCCCTCCACGATCCCGGCGCCGGCGAAGAGCCGCCACCGCTCCCCCTGCATCACCCCCATGCGCAACGCCGGAGCGAACACGCCGTTCCCTTCGGTGTCGAACCACCCCACGGGGCCCGCGTACCAACCGCGCCGGAAGGGCTCCTCCTCCGCCAGGAAGAGGAGCGCCTCGTCGCGAGGCAGCCCGCACACGGCCGGCGTCGGGTGGAGGAGGCTCAGCACCGCCAGCACGTCGGTGCCCGGCGTGACCGGCGCGCGGATGTGCGTCTCCAGGTGCTGGATGCGGGCCAGGGTGAGCACGTGCGGCTCGGGCGCCACTTCCACGGCTCCGCAGACGGGAGTCAGCCTCGCGACCATGTCGTCCAGGGCGATGCGTTGCTCGGATCGATCCTTCTCGCTGGACAGGAGCCGGTCCGCCAGGCGCCGTTGTTCCTCGTCGTCGTCCCCCCGCCGAATGGACCCGGCCACCGCCGTGGCGTGGAACATCCCCGCCTCGATGGTGGCCACGGTCTCGGGCGCCGCGCCCAGGATGGCGTGGCCGGCCTCGGGCTCGAAGAGGAAGACGTGGGTCCCCCGGTTCGCATCCCAGAGCGCCATGGCGACGCGTACCGGGTCGACCCCCGTCGTGATGGACACGTCCAGGGTGCGGGCCAGGACGGCCTTGGAGATCCGCCCCGCGTGGATGGCGTCGAGGGTCTCGGAGACGGCGGCTTCCCATGCGCCCCGATCGGTCTCGATGCCGCGTCCCTCGGCCCGGACCGGATCGGCCGCGTCCACGAAGGACACCACCTCGCCCCGGAGCACGACGAGATCGTCGGCCAGACGGGCTTCCACTTCGGATTCCCGGCCGGGCGCGGCGAGCGCCCATCCACGGAGTCTCACCCCCCCGTCCCTCCCCCCCACCAGCTCCCACTCGGGGAGGTGGAAGAGGGCGGAGGGGAAGGCCTCCCAGACGTCACCGGAGGCATGGCCCTCACGGAAGGAGAACCCGCCGTAGAAGCGAGGAGCAGCCCGAGCGTGCCCGGCGGCGCCGTCTGGAGACGACACGGGAGCCACCGCCACCGCCGCGGAGCGGACGTCGTGGAACCGATCCGCGTCGGACGAACCCGGTGCGGCATCCACGGATACCGCCACACCCCTGTGCGCGACCCAGTCCTCCCCCCTCGCCCAGAAGCCCCTCGCCACTCCCCTCCCCTGAAGGAGGAAGGCCCGCGCCTGCATCCCCTCCGCGGGGATCTCCACCGTGACCAGGCGAAGGGCCTGTACGGGGGGGGCGGCGCTACGCGCTCCTTCGGACTGGGACGTGACGGTCAACGCGACTCCAGGACAGGTTCAGCGGTGCGGACGAGACCGATGTCCGCGCCGGGAATATAGGGGTCGAGCGGGAATCTTGAAGGAGCGGCGTCCCCCCGCGTGCCTCAGAGTCCTTCCACGTCCTGCGTCACCTCGAACCCGAGTTCTTCGTCCACGGCGTGCTCGTCGTAGTCGATGGAGACGCCCCGCGGATATCCGAGAAGCGGATCGTACGTCACCGCGACGCGGAACGCCCCCTCGGAGATGGCCTCCTCCAGGATGGTGAAGAGGCCGTCCACCGTGGGGAAGGCCGAGGCGATCTCCTGCGGCACCGGATCACCCGACGCGACGTAGAGGCGCTCCGTCGCCACCCCGCCGGACACCTCCATCACGACCGGACCGACGTATCCCTCGGGGCAGAAGCAGTTGCGCCGGATCGCGTACCGATAGCGGTCGGGGCCGGCGGCCATCCACAGCGCCCGCGCCTGATCGAGCTTCTTCATCCCGTCATCCTCCGGTCCGAACGACGGGAAGATGTCGCACGCCAGCAGGGCAGCGAGCACAGCCGCCGATGCAACCAGCCTGATCGTATCCTTCATCGGTACGCCTCGTGGAAACGGAATCGGGATCTCATCGGAACAACGACCGGCACGCCTTCCTCCTGACGAACTCGCGTCCCCTTTCGGCGGACACGGCCTCTCCCGCATGTTCCCACGAACCGACCGGGGACGCTCGGCCCAGGACGCGCCCGACGCCCCGCCTCACGTGAACACCGCTCCCGGACCCACCCATGGCGCACCGAGCCCCGACCCGATTCCGCGACTCCGTCTCCGCACCCACCGCCCCGGGATGCGAGTGGCGGGCCCGGCGACACGGCGCCGTCCGGCGGTGTGCCCTGTCGCTCTCGGTGATCGCCGGGGCGTGTACGGCCGCGCCACCGAACGACGCGGCCACGACCGGGACCGACGTCCCCCCGGGAACCGACATCTGGGTGGCCTCGCTGACGGCGTCGGCCGACGGGACGCTGGTGTTGGGGAGTCCCACCAACGCCACCCACCGCGATGGGTACGACAATCAGCCCCACTTCCTCCCCGACGCCCCGGCCTTCCTCTACACCGTCATCGACGAGGCCGGTCAGGCCGACATCTGGCGCTACGACCTGGTCGCAGGGCGGGCCTCCCGCGTCACGCACACCGCGCCGGAGAGCGAGTACTCCGCCACCCCCCTCCCCGGCGGGGGAGGCTTCTCCGCGGTGCGGGTGGAGGCGGACTCCACCCAGCGGCTGTGGCGGTTCGACATGGACGGCACGGCCCCCGCGGTGGTCCTGGAGTCCGTCTTCCCCGTGGGGTACCACGCCTGGACCGACGATCACACCCTCGCCCTCTTCGTGCTGGGAGACCCACCCACCCTCCAGGTCGCGGACGCGAACGCCGGAACGTCGGTGGAGGTGGCCGCGGGGATCGGTCGCTCCATCCAGCGCATCCCGGGAACGAACGCGGTGAGCTTCGTCCTGAGGACGTCGCCGGAGGAGTCCCGAATCATGCGGCTGGAGCCGGGGAGCGAGCCGGAGTTCCTGGTCGCCACACCGGGTGGCGAAGACGATCACGCCTGGACGCCGGACGGCACCCTCCTCCTCACCCGCGGGAGCACCGTTCTCTGGTGGCGGCCCGGCGGCGGAGTGGACGGCTGGACCGAAGTCGCGGACCTCACCGCCCACGGGATCACGCTGAGCCGCCTGGCGGTGAGCCCGGACGGCGGGACGGTCGCTCTGGTGGGCCAGGCGATATCGGAGGGGTGAGCCATGACCACCCGGTTCGCGGTTCTGGCCGCCCTCGCCTTCCTCACCGGCTGCGGCGTCCGCCCCGGGGACGCCCCGGCCGACCTCGTCTTCCGGGGCGGCGCAGTCCACACGGTGGACGACGCCCTCCCCACGGCGGAGGCCGTGGCGGTGCGCTCGGGGAGGATCGTCTACGTGGGGGATGCCGCGGGCGTGGAGACGTGGATCGGCGAGGGCACCGAGGTGGTGGATCTCCAGGGAAGAATGCTCCTGCCGGCCTTCCACGACACGCACGTCCACCCGGTGTCGGGTGGGATCGAGCTGGGTGAGTGCGACCTGAACCCGGCCACCGACCGGGCCGACGTGGTCCGCATCGTGAGCGCGTGCGCGGCGACGGTGGAGCCGGGTGGATGGCTGCGCGGTGGAGGATTCCAGCTCCCCATCTTCCCCGACGGGGCACCCGGGAGGGAGTTGCTGGACAGCCTGGCTCCGGACGTGCCCGCCTTCCTCGCCTCCGCCGACGGGCACTCGGCCTGGGTGAACTCCCGTGCTCTGGCTCTGGCGGGCGTGGACGCCGGCACGGCGGACCCGCCGCCCGACGGGGTCATCGTGCGACGCGAGGATGGAGAGCCGCAGGGGACCTTGAGGGAGAGCGCCATGGGCCTCGTGTCGCGGCTCGTACCGGCCCACACGGACGAGGAGGTCCTCGCGGGGCTGATGCGCGGCGTGGAGATGGCCTCCCGGCTCGGCATCACGACCCTCCACGAAGCCAGCGCCGACGAGAGCTACCTGAAGGCGTACGCCGAAGCGGAGCGCCGCGGGCTCCTCACCACGCGGGTCGTGGTGTCGATCCGGGTGGACGGCGACCGCGGGACCGCCCAGGTACCGGACATGGTGGCCGCGAGGGATCGCTACCAGGGGCGGCTCGTCCGGCCGGTGGCGGCGAAGATCTTCCTGGACGGCGTCATCGAGGGGGGAACGGCGGCGCTCCTCGAGCCCTACCTGGACCGCCCGGAGTGGCGCGGCGAGCTGACCATGGCGCCCGACACCCTCGACGCGGTGGTGGCGGCGCTGGACGACGCCGGCTTCAAGGTGCACGTCCACGCCATCGGCGACCGGGCCATCCGCACGGCCCTGGATGCCTTCGAGTTCCAGCGCGCCCGTGACGGCGGCGCCGGCCCTCGCCACGTCATGGCGCACATCCAGCTCTTCGATCCCGCGGACGTCCCCCGCTTCGCCGAACTCGGGGTCGTGGCCAGCTTCCAGCCGCTCTGGTCGTACGCCGACACGTACATCACCGACCTCACCGAGCCCCGCCTGGGACCGGTGCGCTCGCGGTGGCTGTACCCCATCCGCAGCCTGGTGGAGAGCGGCGCGGTGGTGGCGGCCGGGAGCGACTGGTCCGTGAGTTCCATGGACCCCCTTCCCGCCATGGAGGTGGCGGTGACCCGGCGCGACCCCGACCTCGACACCGGAACTCCATGGATCCCCGAGGAGCGAGTGGGGCTGGAGACCATCCTGCGCGCGTATACGCTGGGCGGCGCGGTCGCGGCGGATCTCGAGGAGGAGACCGGATCCATCACGGTGGGAAAGAGCGCCGACCTGGTGGTTCTGGACCGGGACCTCTTCTCCATCCCGCCCGAGCGCATCTCCGACGCGAAGGTGGAGATGACGGTCTTCGAGGGGCGCGTGGTCTACCGGCGCTGAAGAGGCCCGGTGGTCAGCCCACCCACTCCTTCCAGGTGTCCTCGGCGGGACCGACGGTGATCTTCCCCTCGTTCCTCACCAGCGGCATCCGCAGGATCAGGGGCTCCTCCGCCGCGATCTCGACCCAGCGATCGTCGCCGTAGTAGGCGGCGTGAAGGCCCAGGGCCTTGAATCGCTTCGACTCGCGATCGATGATCGCGTCGGCGCCGAACTTCTGCACGAACCGGCGCAACTCGCCGGCCGAAGGAGCCCGATTCTTGAAGTCGTTGAAGTGCACCTGGATGCGGCGCTCCTTGAAGAACCGCAGAGCCTTCCGCGTGGCGGCGTCGTTCTGGACTCCGAATATCTGAACGTTCATTCTCCAAAGGTACGGACGGCACGTCGTCGGTTCCACCGGGTACCTGCGCGGTCCCCCACACTTCTCGAACACGACTCCATGACGGATCAGCTCGGCCTCTTCGACGAGGGTGCACCGACTTCCGCGACGCCGGAAGTGGGCGCGCTCGGGGTCGACCCCGGGATGGACGCCGTCGCGGCGCGACTCCCCGCCGCGCTGCGCCTGGGGACCTCCTCGTGGAGCTTCCCGGGATGGGCCGGCATCGTGTACGACCGTGCCGCGTCGGAGCGCGACCTCGCCCGGGAAGGACTGGCCGCCTACGCCCGCCACCCCCTCCTCCGCACGGTCGGGCTGGATCGCACGTACTACCGGAGCGTGGACTCCTCGGTATACGCGCGCTACGCGGAGCAGGTCCCGGACGATTTCCGGTTCCTGGTGAAGGCGGATCGACTGGTCACCTCTCCCCACCACCCGGAAGACGGCACCGAACGGGGGCCCAACCCCAACTTCCTCGACCCCACCTTCGCCTTCAACCAGATCGTGGAGCCGGTGGTCGAAGGACTCGGCGACAAGGCCGGCCCCATCCTGTTCCAGTTCTCCCCCATCCCGCCGAATCTCGTGGGAGGACCCCGGGCCTTCCTCCACCGGCTGCACGAGTTCCTGGCATCGCTCCCCCAGGGGCCCCTGTACGCGGTGGAGCTGCGCACGCCGGAGTTCCTGACCGTGGATTACGGGGCGATCCTCGAGGAGACCCGGGTGTCGCACTGCTACGTGGTGCATCCCTCCATGCCCTCCATCCC